>JAEIGA010020403.1_pt1 | contig 10106 bp, 11 predicted proteins | sample 9270691 | NCBI WGS metagenome assembly JAEIGA01 (sample SAMN17057246, study PRJNA624740) | gut metagenome | biome: biome; isolation source: fecal sample | host: Bos grunniens | place: China: Xizang | collected 2019
TATCTATTCTATGGTATCTATGAGGCTTTAAAACATTGTAGGTTCGCCCTGCTAATCTGCTTATCTAGGCTATTCTAAAGCAGAAGTGATTAGGTACTAAAATGTTCACAACTTACTCGTGTCGCCTTTGTAGGTGGCACAGAGCAGATTTTTTTCATTAATTAACCCCCTTTTTCTGCTCTGTGGTGCTTATGAGAGCACATAAAGGGATTGGGTGCATTAGCACAGTTGAAGAAGGTGAAGAGCCTTCTTATATGGCAGAGTAGAGCAACAGTAGCTTGCGAGTTTCCTTAGCTCGAGGTAGGTGGTGCGACTCCACCCTCTGCAACCAATTGGAGGAATAAATGGATTTAGATTTAAGAATAACTGAGAAGCAAGATTTATTTATTCACTCAGAAGCATTTGAAACATTGTTCGGAGGAGCTGCTGGTGGTGGTAAATCTTATGGGCAATTAGTAGATGCTTTGATATATGCTTTAACTTATGAGAAATCAAAACAAATAATCTTTCGTAGAACGTTTCCAGATTTGGAAAGGTCAATCATAAGAACTTCTATGGAATTGTATCCTAGACAAATAGCATCTTATAACTCATCTAAGCATACTTGGACGTTTCAGAACGGTTCGATTATTGATTTTGGATATATAGATAATGAGAATGACGTTTATCAGTATCAATCTGCTGAATATGACGTTATTCGTTTTGATGAGCTTACTCATTTTACTGAGTATATGTATACTTATATGATTTCACGTTGTCGTGGTGCTAACGGGTACCCCAAACATATAAAATCTTCTACTAACCCCGGTGGTGTAGGCCATGTATGGGTAAAAGAAAGATTTATTGACATAGGAACTTTTGGAGAAATACATAAAGTAAAATTAGAGACGGGAGAAGAGACTACTCGTCTTTTTATTCCGTCATTTGTAACTGATAATAAGTTTTTGATGGAAAAAGATCCTGATTATGTAAAAAGATTAGATGCCTTGCCTGAAAAGGAAAGAAGGGCATTAAAAGAAGGAAATTGGGATATATTTGATGGACAGTATTTTAAAGACTTTGATAGGTCTATAAATGTAATAGAACCATTTATGATTCCGGATGAATGGGATAGATATAGAACAATTGACTACGGTTTAGACATGTTAGCTTGTTATTGGATTGCTATAGATCCTAAAGGGTATGAATACTGTTATAAAGAGTTATATGAACCTGATTTGATAATAAGTGATGCTGCTGGACGTATTTTAGAAGTAACTGGGGACGATAAGATAAAAATAACTTATGCTCCACCAGATTTATGGAATAGACGTAATGATACTGGTAAAAATGCTTATGATATATTTAGAGAAAATGGTGTAATACTAACGAAGTCTTCTAATAATAGAGTTTTAGGCTGGTATGCAGTACAAGAACACTTAAAAATAGAACGAAAAAAAGATGAACAAACTGGTGAAGAGGTAAAGCTAAGTAAATTACGTATATTTAATACTTGTACCCATTTGTTAAGAACTTTGCCTGTTATTCAGAGAGATGAAAGGAACCCAAACGATTGTGCTAAAGAACCTCACGAATTAACACACGCTCCTGATGCTTTGAGAGCGTTTTGTATAGAACGAACTAAAGCAACTCGTATTATGACGGACGAAGAATTGATGTATGAGGAATCTAGGAAACAGAGAAGACGATTAGGAATACTTGGAATTGCTGGGGCAACAGCTACCAGAGATTATATGAAATATGGAGGTTAATATGAATATTTTGATAGGAATTGGAATAATACTTATTCTAATAGCAATAATTATCTTTGAAGTATATTTAGTTAAACTTCTTAAAGACACGCCCTTGAGATATGATGCTAAGATTGAGGAAAAACCTCATAAAGAGCAATTAACTAATGAGCAAAAGAAAAGACAAGAAGAACTAAGAAAAGCATTTGATAACTTAATGAATTATGATTATAATGAGGCTTTAAAGAAGAAGGAGTGATTTAGAGGACTACAAAGGATTGGGAATTATATGAATCCGGTGTTAAGTATAATCAATCATTATATGGAGCAGATAGAAACTATTATGATGTAATTGATACTAATACAGCTTTCGCTTCGGGCGATCAATGGAGAAATGTTCAAGCTGATGGGCTACCAAAGCCTGTATTTAACATAATAAAGAGAGTAAAACAATTTAAGATTGCTTCTTTAAAAGGAGACGCAATTACAATTTCTATGACTCCAATGGAGTATAGACCGCAAACAAATGATTTGAATATGCAAAATAAAGTTAAAAACGCAGATTTAGCTAATGCAGAACTAAAAAATATACTTGAAAATGTAAATTTTGATGCAAAAAGCAGGACATTATTAGCGGATGGGTTTGATACTGGCGATTGGTGCTTACATTGGTACTTTGATATGGATGAACAACCATTTAAACAGTATAGGCCAGATGTAAGAGGAACAATAAAGTGTGAAATTATTGATTCTACTAATGTAATGTTTGGAAATCCTAATACAAGACAGGTAGAAAAACAACCATATATTATTTTGGTTGGTAGAGATTTAGTATCAAATTTAAAAGAAGAAGCAAAAAAGAACGGCGTTAAAGACTTAGATTCAATAAAACCGGATACAGATACTCAATATCAAGTTGGAGATAACGGAAAAGTAGAAAATGATGCTAAAGGATTTGAAAAAGCATTATATATAATTAAATATTATAAAAAAGATGGCGTTATTTACGCTAACAAAAGTGTAAGAGGAGCTTATATTTATAAGGAACGTAATACTAATCTTACTTATTATCCTGTTGCTTTTAACAACTGGGAAGAGGTAAAAGGTACATATCACGGAAGAGCAGAAACAACAGGAATTATACCTAATCAAATATCTATTAATAAAATGTTTGCAATGGTAATCTACCATTTGATGCTTACAGCCTTTCCTACGGGCGTTTATGACGCAGACCGTATTGAAGGATGGACTAACGAAATTGGAGCTCAGATACCGGTTACAAACCTTCAAGGAGACTCTATTCGCAATATAGCAGGATACTTAGAACCGGCTCAAATGAGTAACCAAATAATTCAAGCTATAGAATTAGCGATGCAATACACTAAAGAAACCTTAGGAGTTGGGGACGCTTCATTAGGAAACGTTACAATGAATAACGCAACAGCAATCATAGCAATACAAAAGAGTGCTGCTGTACCACTTGAAAACGTAAAAGCTGCATTTTATGAATTTGTAAAAGATTGTGGAAGAATTATTGTTGATATGATGGGGACTTACTATGGCTTAAGACCTGTTGTAATAACTGGGCCTAACAACGAAAGAACAGTTGAAGATTTTAACTTTGACGTATTAAAAGGAATGTGGATGCACATTAAGACAGATGTTGGCAATGCTTCATACTTCTCAGAAGTAGCAAGTGTTCAAACTCTAGATAATCTTTTAAACAATGGATTTATAGAGTTTATTGAATATCTAAAGAGAATACCTGATGAAATAATACCGGGAAAGCAAGACTTAATTAACTCAATAGAACAACAAGATTTATATAAACAAGCATTGTATAATTTGATGGGACAATTTATGGATACATTAGACCCAACAACGAGAGCAAGTTTAACTCAATTAAATCCTGAACAAATGGAAAAAACAGTTCTTGAAATGATGGGGGCATTAGGAAGCAACGCAGGATATAACGAAGTTGAAGATATGGAAAATCCTATGCCTACTGATGAAGAGTTAGCTCAGACATTACAAATGGGAGAAAATGGAGCTATTCCTATGATGCAGCCAGAAACAAATGTAGGAAGAAATGCTGTTGAAAAAATGAATCAATTACAAGAAATTGGCGGGAACCAATCTTAAAAACATACTACCTTTATAGGTAGTTTTATGTTGCCGTTTGTCACACTCTTTTCACGGCAGCATAGAAGTACTTATAAAAGTACTACGGGCAACCATACCCGAGGGAGGAAATATAAATGGAAGAAGAAGTTGTAGAAAGTATACCAACAGAAACAACAGAATCAGACGAGGACTTTTTTTCTGAAATAGATTCAGAAGTAATTGCTGAAGAAATTGATGATGAAAGTTCTATTGATTTGCCAAAAGAGGATAGCGAACCAAGCAAACCTGTAGAGGAGAAATCAGAAGAAGTAGATTTAGCACCTTTATTGAAAGCTTTATCTGGAAAGATTAAGTACAATAAAGAAGAAGTAAATGTAGAATCTATTGAAGATTTAATTGAAAAATACCAAAAAGGATTAAATTATGATAAGAAACTACAAGAGCTTGAAGATCTGCAAAACAGTGAATTAGAGCAATATGCTAAAGAAAAAGCAGATAGCTTAGGCATCACTGTAGACGAGTACATTCGTCAAGTAAAGCAATATGAGAAAGAGCAAGAGAAACAAAAAGAAGCCGATGAATTAGAAGAATTAATTAATGCGGGTACTCCAGAATCTATTGCTAGAGAACTTATTGCTAGTAGGCAACAAAGAAGGGAAATGCAACAAGAACTAAATGATATTAGGGCTGAAAGAGAAGCCGATAAAAAAGAGAAAGAAAAAAATAAAGAATATCAAGAGTTTTTAAAAGAATTCCCGGGAGTAAATCCAGATGACATTCCAAAAGAAGTATTTGAAGATGCTGAAAAGACATCTTTAAGCAATGCTTATATGAAATGGAAAATGAAGGATTTAGAAGCTCAATTAAGTGTTGCCAAAACAAATGAAAAAAATTCTAAGACGGCTGTAGGAGGAGTCACAGAAACAGGACCTGCAAATGAAAAACACGAGAGCGATCCATTCTTAGAAGGATTACTTGAAGGATAAAGAAAGGAATGATTTAAAGGGCAGTAAATTTAGCTGCAAAATATGAAAGAAAGGTTGATGAGGCTTTCAAAAAAGCATCATTTACAGAACCAGCTTTCAATACTGATTATAATTTTGACGGAGTAGATACAATTAAAGTTTATCGTATTCCAACAGTTGCATTAAACAACTATACAAGAAGTGGAACATCACGTTACGGAACACCAGATGAATTACAAGATGAAGTAGACACTTATCAATTAACAACAGATAAGTCATTTACATTTACAATTGATAAAGGAAATAATCAAGATCAATTAAATGTAAAAGATGCTGGAAGAGCTCTTAAGAGAGAAATCGACCAAGTTATCGTACCTGCAAAGGATAAACAAAGATTATCAGTTCTTGGTACATCAGCAGTTTCTAACTCAAGCTATGGAACTGGAGCAATTACTAAAGCTAACGCTTATGAAAAATTCTTAGATGGACAAGAAACATTAGACAACGCACTTGTACCAACTGAAGGACGTATTGCATTTGTTAATACATCTTTCTATAAATCTATTAAATTAGACAGCTCATTCACTAAAACTGGTGATATGGCTACAAAATTATCTTATAAAGGATTAGTTGGAGAAATTGATGGAGTACCTGTAATAAAAGTTCCATCTTCTTATATGCCTGCTAACTGTGAATTTATTATTACTCACCCAGTAGCTGCTATTTCACCATCTAAATTAAATGATTATAAGATTCATAGAGATCCACCGGGAATAAACGGTAACCTTGTTGAAGGCCGTGTAAGATTTGATACTTTCGTTCTAGAAGGAAAGAAAGATGCAATCTACGCTCACTTTACTTCAGTAAGTGGTTAAAATTAATCAAGAGTTTATCTCTTGATAAAAATGCACAGTTTTTTAAATATATTGTGCGTTTTTCTGAGGAGGTAAAATATGACAGGAGAAAATGTTTTTACAATAACAATGGCAATGATTGATGAAATGTTAACAACTGGGGCTTTAGATGCTGAGACAACATCAGAGTATAGAGCAAAGGCACCATCAATATTAACTATGCTACAGAATGAATTAGTAGGAATTGAGAATAGATACAGAAAAGAGTCTGAAAGAATTTACTCTATACCTATAGAATCATTAAACCAAACATTCCAAGTAGACGATATTAAGGCAAGTACTTTGTTGACTAATGGATTAGCAGCTCATTTGATGATTCACGAGGACAAAACATTAGCTAACTTTTTTCAACAAAGGTATGAAGAGATGAAAGGTATGTTTTTAAAACCAACTCCAAGAGCACCAGAAACAAGAGAAGACATTTATGACGCTAAATTAAACTATTAGGAGATGATTAAAGGGCAAGATTAGAAGCTGTAAAAACTGTAACCCCAATTAAGATTGAGAGATTCTTAGGTTTAAATATTTCTAATACCGGCGACACTCAAATTCAATTGGGAGAATCAGGCAATATGAACAACTTTTATATAACAGATGATTTTAAATTACGTAAGATATATGGATATAAAAGTTTTTATGATTTTGGAAGCCCAATTCGTGGTATGTATGCAACCAGTTTAGGTGGCACAGAATATCTTTTAGTAGCAGCTAACGATAAACTGTATTACTTTTTAAAAGAAGACCTAGAAGCTGAATGGCAAGATATAGCTGCTGATGACGAACTTGAAGAAGAAGAGGAACATACTCCAATATACGGAGTAGAGCCTACTCTAATAGGGACAATCGGAACGGGCTCTGTAGTGTCTTTTTTTACTTTCGATAAAAAGATATACATATTAAGCGGGAAATATCATAGTTGGGACGGGACGACATTAACAGAGGTGGAAGGATATACACCTCTTGTTTTTATTAATACACCTCCTGCTGGTGGAGGGCTTATTTATGAAGAAATAAATATGCTCTCTGCCAAAAAGCATCAAACATTCAATGGTGATGGAACATCTAAAGACTTTTATATAGCTCAACAGCAAGTTACTTCTATTGATAAAGTATTTGTAAACGGAGTAGAGAAAACTGTAACAACTGATTACACAGTTAATACGACAAATGGTAAGGTTTCGTTTACTACAGCACCAAGTCAAGGGATGGATAATGTAGATATTTATTGGACGTTAGATGATGGAGACAGAAGCATCATAGAAGGCATGAAATATGGCACTATATTTGGTGGAGATGTAGATACTAGGGTTTTCCTATATGGTAATCCAAATTGCCAAAATAGGACGTATTTTAGTGGCTTAGAGGATGGTGTTCCAAGTGTGGAATATTTCCCTGCTGCTCAACAAGTTGATATTGGGCCTTCAAATTTTGCATTAACAGATTTAACAAGGCAATACGATAGATTGTTAGCAACAACAAATAGACCAGAAGCATATTATTTAACTATTTCAACCGAGGCTTTAGATGTCACGTTAGCAAATAACACTTCGGTTTCAAGATACGTACCAACCGTTGCAACATTTCCATTAAATGAGATTCACGGAAACGTGGCTCCGGGGCAAGGACAATTAATTAATAACTATCCTGTAACCGTTGACAAGAACGCTTTAATTATGTGGAAAGCCACTAATGTACGTGATGAAAAAAACATGGAAGATATATCACAAAAAATAAAGCTAGACTTAATTGATTTAGACTTATCGAACTTTATTACTTTAGACCACCAATCAGCCAACCAATTATGGTTCGGTACTGGTGAACGAATTTATATATATAACTATTATAATAAAACATTCTCTAGATTATTTTTAAATGATACAATAAGTCATTTTGCAGATTTAGGAAACAACGTATATACAGGCTTGTTGGATGGAAGAGTTGTAAAATGGGGAGATCAATTTTCTGATTTTGATGGGGAAATAATTGATGCTCATTGGGAAATGAACTTTAGCGATTTTGATGTAGCTTATTTAAGAAAAACGATGAATAGGCTATGGGTATTAATGCAGCCTCAAGGTTCATCAAGTGCAGAGATAGGATATATTTCAAATAGAGAATCATCAAACACTCGCAAAAGAATAAGTTATAATATACAAGTTTTAAATGAGGTAGATTTTTCTAAGTTTTCGTTTCAAATATCAAACAACCCTCAACCATTTAGGCTTAAAATGAAAGCAAAAAAATTTACTAATTTAAAAGTAACTATAGATAACACTGAAAGAACAGATTGCACAATATTGCAATTAGCATTGAGAGTTGAAAGTTTTGGCGAAAGCAAATAATAGGAGGGAGAAAAGGGATAAAACTTTTGAAAGGGAAGTACTAGAAAGACTAACTAAAATTGAAACAAAATTAGATGATTACAATTCAACTAAGGACAAAGCAGAAGATGCCCTTAATAAGGCGTCAGCAAACGAAAAAGATATAAAGGAAATAAAAGATAAAATGACATGGTTATCAAGAGCAATAGGTGTGGCACTTATAAGTGTCGTCATAGAAGTTATTGTTTTTGTAATAAAAATGATGTAGGAGGTAGTATTATGAAGCTAAACGACAAATTATATAACATCTTTAAATGGGGATTAATCATATTTATTCCAGCACTTATTACACTATTAGGAACATTGGGACAAATATATGGTTTTGACACAGAAAAAATCGTATTAACAATATCAGCAATATCAACATTTATTGGTGTAATTACTGGAATTTCTAATTACAATTATAGAAAAGGAGAGTAATAGCATGGCATTAACAAAATTAACGGCAAACGTAAATAACATACAGGCATTATCAGATAAGCCAAATGAGATAGATGGGTTGTCAAGTTCTGAATTAAAAGAAAGATTTGATAGAGCTGGGGCTACAATAAAAACATATATTAACGATACATTAACTACTGAAATTGACGCTATTGTTTCTGGCTTTAGCGATGATTATGTTAGCACAGATGATGCAAGGTTAACAAATTCAAGAACGTGTAACAACTCGTTTGATAGCTGGTCTACTTCTAGAGCAAATTTAAAAATACTTTACGGAACAGAATTGCCAGAAATAGCAGACGAGGGGACAATATTTTTATTATATGAGGAGTGATTAAATGGCGGTTACATTAAATTACAGCTGGCAAAACGTTGCTGGACACGATGTATCGTTTGGCAGTGGAGCAAAAATATCATTTTGGATTGATGCAAAATTAAATAGTCAAAATAGCACTACAAACAAATCCGTTGTTGATACAAGGTTAACAACAACCATTTACGGTCAAGCCTCAGGATCTGGTTATTCTTTTTGGTTAACCGGTTCAAACGGAACAAGTGGTAGTACAGTATGGACTTATGAGAACGAGACGGTGCTAACAGGTCAAGTAACAATTACTCATAATGCAGATGGTAGAAAATCGTCAACATTATCTGGAGGAGCTTCAAATAGTTATTTAGGATTTAACTTTAACTTTAGTGGAGACATAGTTCTTCCAAGAATACCTAAAGCTCCTACAACAAGTTCTTTATCAAGTACAAATTTAACTCGTAATAGTGTTGATTTAAGTTTCACTGTAATAGATAACGGTGGTGCAAATATTACATCAGCATCTATATCGTTGTATGAAGATTCTAATTTAACACAGTTAAAAGAAACAAAAAATGGTATGTCATCAACTTTTGGTGGTTTAAAATCAAATAGAAGTTATTGGGCTATTGGTACAGCTATAAACTCAGCTGGTTCTGGTAATACGCCTAAATTACAGATAGATCTAGAAGGTTCAATAATAAGGATCTTTTTGGATGGTGAATGGAAAGACGCTTTACTTTATGTAAAATCACAGGATGAATGGAAAGAATTAATGCCTTATATTAAGGTTAATGATGAATGGAAGGATGGGATTTAAGGGCAAGTTACGAAGACGAATTAAATAGATTAAAACAAGCTCAACAAAATGCTGCAATGGCAGATTTAGAAAATACAAGAAATCAAGCATTAAGCAATTTGGAAGCAGAAAAAACAGCAAACGCAGCAATGTATAATCAACAGAGGTCAACAGCAAACGCTCAAAACAGAATGAGTGCAAAAAACTTTCAAGAATATCTAGCTTCAACAGGTAGAGCAAATTCCGGTCTGCCAGCTCAAGCAAAAATGCAATATAACAACAATTTAAATACAAGTATTAACTACTTAAACGCAGGAGAAGCTGGAGCACTAGCTGATATAAATAGACGTTCAACATTAGCAAATGATGCTTATAACTCAGGATTAGCGGGAGCAAATGCTAATATAGAAGCTAACTACATTCAAAATTTATTGAATGAAAGACA
>JAEIGA010020404.1_pt1 | contig 10105 bp, 25 predicted proteins | sample 9270691 | NCBI WGS metagenome assembly JAEIGA01 (sample SAMN17057246, study PRJNA624740) | gut metagenome | biome: biome; isolation source: fecal sample | host: Bos grunniens | place: China: Xizang | collected 2019
AAGTGTAGAAAAACTAGCTCTATCACTGGAGAGGTCAAAGATTGCTTTGCGTTTATTTTTGGATTCGAGTTACACAAGGATACGATAGAAGGTATTCTGTATTTCAGAAATACAAAGGTAAAAGTATGCAATGGTAAAACATTTGTAGAAGTATGTTAAATGCGAAAGGATAGTGATGTTATGCGCACTGACTTTGAAAAATTCGTTGACGATATGCGCGAATTATATAACCACGCTTGTGAGTTATTGGCGAATAACGATTGGATTTCTGTTTGTGAAGAACAGGAGGATTGCGTAATTTGCTATGTAGCAACTCCAATTGAAGTGTTTGTGGATTATATTTATGAAGATATTTATGGGGATATTGATTGTGGTAATACTATGCGATTTACATTCCATGAGGACAATCATGGTGTTGTAACTGTGTGTTCCTGTCACAAATGCAATCAACCAGGATGTTTTTTCACAAATGAGAAATACGAATGCCAATTTGCCATCGAATGCTAATTAGGGAAGGATAGGTGAACTATATGTTATTATTAAAGACCAAATTGCGTAACCATATCCAAAAATCTGCAAAGGATATGGAGCTTGAATTCTATCTTGATAATATCTCAATAAACGGACAAAAGCGTGGATGTTACGGATTCGTCCGTAATGCTGAAACAGGGGTGACTGTGTACATCAATACAGAGCGTTCCGTATTGGCTAGCGTACCGAACTATATGTTCCGTTACGCAAAGGATACGAGAGATTATCGTGGCGACCACAATAAATTTGCGAATACGCTAGATGAACTGTGTTCTGAAGTATGCCAGATGCTCCGTGTTAGACCAGAAAAAATCAAATATATAATGACAAGCAAATAAGGAGGAATAATGTATGAGTATCTTTGACGAATTAGAATTTTTAGGAATAGACGCAAGTGAAATTATGAATATGGACATGGATTTGGGTATTGAATACGAAGAATATCTTTGGGGTGATGTTGATGAAGAATAAAATTCGCTACTCCCTGCTCCTCCTCTGCCTGTTTGGGATTTCGTTCCTGACAGGCTATTTTTATACTGAATGGAATACACCACATACTGTGTCTGCTGTTTTCTGTGAGTATATTGGCAGAGATTTGACGCTAATGGATGAAAACGGAGAACTATGGGCATTCTGCGACGTATCAGAACCGTCAAAGGATTCGACGTTTGAAATAACATACAAAGGTCACTTTAGATTGTTAAAGCTGACTTGCGATGGACAGGAAATCCCGTTTGTATAGGGATTTTCTGTGTACATAATCAAAACCAACGGGATTTTGCACACAAAGTGTGACTTCTGACGGGTAGTCGTTGTAATCTCGTGCAAAGATTTAACGCCGGTTGTGCTTGTCTTTGCGAATTATGTCATGGTTATTGCTAGCACTTTTCACTCACCATGTAAAACCGTATAAGGTGCGAAACACTCACTACTTATATGCTGATTTCACGGTTCAAGCTTAAAAAGGATAACAACCGTAGTTTGTGTCAGTGGTTAAACTAAAACTCACTGGATAGGCGAATGAATCGCATGAATCTGCAAAGGATAAAGAATGCAGTAAAGCGTTTTGTGGTATCGTATAATAAACCGCAATTTTTTATTAAAGGGGTAACGTATATGGAAAAACAAATTATTGAAAACTATGTTAGTGAACACAATTTTCACTGGGAAACGCTGCGTGAATCTAACGTAACAAAACTTACTGATATGCTTTATATGTTTGTTAAAATATCAGGTTCTGTACAACACCACGCAGGATTGCATAATGATGACCTTATTGCAGATATTCTGAAAATCTGCGAATCTGTTTATGATGAATCTGAAGATATTTCTGCATACTACATTGGCGTAAGTAAAAACGGAACTGATGGAACAACTATGTTGGGATTGAAAATGCAACACCACTCTCCTACTATTTTCTCTGAACCTTTGTGTAAAGAGTTGTATAAAGTGGTAGTTGATAAAACTAAAACTATCACTAAAGCGACATTATATAAATTAGTTGCATGAGTAATTGTGAAAGGATTGTGAATTGAAAATGGATGAAAATAAATTAAAACAACGTCTTGAGTTATTGAAAGCAATGCATACGATCGTATGTGCATTTAGTGACGAGGGTGCATATTATGATTGGGTAACTGGGTGGATTCCGGACGAAGCTGATGAAGAAGATTTTATTGACGTATGTGAGAACTGGAATCAGTTAAATGAAGCAACTCTGCATTTTTTCAGAATTGTGGAAGAATACAAGCGTAGTGGGTTATATATATGGGGTGATGACGGCTTTGGATTGAAGTAATCGTAAAAGGATTGCAAACATATTATGTCTGTTGTATAATGTCTAAAAAGGAGCGTGATTATTACCTATGACAAGTGAAAAAAAGTCAAAACAAAAGCTTAAGGATGCTTGTGTAATTTCAGGAAGAATAAATGAAGAATTAGGACAGGCATTTGACGAAAAATCGTCAGCTGATGAAATATCTAAAAAAGATTTTATAGAAACTGCTGTAAAAGCATATGTTAACGGCTCCGCAAAAAGACTATTTTCAAGCGGAAAAGTTCTTCGCATTCAGTGTGAAGTTGAAGAAATTGAATACTAATATTCAATGGACAGGAATTTTAACCTGTCCTCTTTTTGTGCAATTTTTTGGATGAATGTTTTTCATCCCTCTTGACAACCTATGCATAAGTTATATATAATATGTCACAAGATATGCATAAGTTATCCCAAGAGAAGTTATTTTTGTAAGTGTTTGCAACTTATAAATTAGTGTGTAATTTTGAAAGGATTGAAACCTATGGGATATGTACGGAAAACTGAAGATGAATACCATGTAGAAGCTGATTATGGCTACGGAGATGGTTTTGAAACGGTATTTATAGCTACGACATACGCAGAGGCAAAACACATCTATTGTGACTATTTGGAAAATGACAGTGACATAAGAAACCTGCGTATCAAAAAACGTAGAGTTAAAAAGGAGATATGAAATTATGGAAGTTAAAATTTGGATTGGTAATCTTGGAAAACGCAACGATGGGGATATTGAGGGCGATTGGCTCTACCTCCCTGTCGAAGATAAAGAAGCTTTTGAACAATTCCTAAAGGATAAAGTAGGCATTGGCACTACGGATATATTTGGTCAGCCGTATGAAGAATGGTACATTGGTGACATTGATAGTGAGTTGCCTATTCCATATCGTGAATACATGAGTGTTGATGAAATTATGGAACTGTCTGAACTGGTAAGGGATATCGAAATATATACACCACGATTTGATATTGGTGCAGTTCATGCATATTTCGATACTCATAACAATGACCTGTTTGAAGCTGTTGATGTAATTTTGAACAAAAGCTACATTCATTACCCTCATCTAAAAACATGGAAAGATTTTGGTAAGTACGTGTTTACAGAATGGGATTATGCCGTGAAATGTCCTAAAGAATTTTGGGATGTTATAGACTACGAAAAATTCGGCAAAGAAGTTGGTGCCAATGGCATAATCACAGAGAAATCAGGATATTTTGAGGTGAAATGGTAATGAAAAAGAATGTTAAAGAACCAGTATGGATTACAAAACATACAGGAAAAATGAAGGGCATCAACAGTATCAGTACAAACTGTATGCTGAACCCATACTGTCTAAAAAGACAACAGAACAAATTGTTTGTGTGTGCAAAATGCTATGCAAAACACTATTTGGAATTTAGACCTACGCTGCGTAAAAGAATGGATATGAATACGGAGCTTCTGACGGAACATTTATTAGATGATAGACAAGTTCCTATTATCAACGATGTGTATTTTAGATTGGAGTCGTTTGGTGATTTGATAAATGAAATGCATTTTATCAATTACTTAAGGATCTGCAATCTGCATCCGCAAACTACGTTCGCATTATGGACGAAGAACCTTCACATCATTGAGAGAGTATTCAAGGCATTCAAACGTCCTGAAAATCTTGTCATCAACTACAGTTCTGAAAACTTGAATGTTCCAGCTGACGAGAGTACGCTCCCTTCTTTTGTGGACCATATTTTCACGGTATATGAAAAGAAATTTGCAAAGGACAATGATGTCCCTATCAACTGCGGTAAGAAAAATGTTTGTATCAAATGTCTGAAATGCTACCGGCATGGTGGTGAAAAACACATTAGAGAAGAATTGAAATGAGGTGTTTAACATGAGAAAGAAATATATGTATCTCCTTGAACGTATTAAGGGTTGTTATGACTGGCCGAAAGGTATTCAGATTTGGGCGGATAGCCCATGTACTGGTTGGCGAGTAGTTAAACGGATTAAAGTTTAGAAAGGAGCGTATTGGATATGGAACACGAAGAATTATCACTGGATTATTATGAGATTTACACCGACAAAGGTGGTGAAAAATGGATTAACTTCAATGGCTCTGTCTATGAATCAGAAGATGATGAGTACGAGGGCGATGACTGGGAAAACGAAGCCTTGTATTGTCGCCACACAGAAATTTCAGGCGGTTGCTTTGAATTAAAACAATTTCTTGAGGATTTGAAAACCGAACATATTACAACTATTATTGCAAATTCCACTTGGTACACAGAAGATATCACATATCCAAAAGCTAGTGATATCGTTGAAGAAATCAAAAACAATGGCAAATTCTTGAGTTATTCTGATATTACCATGGACACACCAGACGGAGAATACTGGAACTTGGGAGCGTGATTGCAATGAATGAAATCATGAAAAAGAAGATGTTGATGGATTTTCGCGTCTTCCTCTCTGCTGTCGTATCAGACCAAGCAGAAAATTATAACACATTGGTAACATACTTTTGGAATATTGATTGCGACGAAAATGGTTATGTATGGGCTTTGGTTGCAGGATATGACGTAGAGGATAATCTGTGTGCAAAGATTGCATATCAGAGTGCAAAAAGTGCTATGCAGGAATATGACATAGACTGGCTCATGCCTTGTTATAAAGATGGCGAAGTTTATTACACAGAAACCCGTATAGCAGAGGGACAAGATTTTAAGAAACTTGCTGAATGGTTTTTAGAATGTTATCTCGACATCAAAAATTTGACAAACTTAAAGGAGTTGTATTGTGAATGGTAAGGCACATTACAAATGGCAAAGAATATTTGTCCGTTGATACGGAAAATGAAAGATACACAATGGAGCGTATCTGTCCTGTAGAGGATTATGAATTGGTAAAGGATTGCGAATTCGTAGCAGAAAGACGAAAGTTATTTAAGAACGACAATTACCGGCAGCGTTGGATTTTGCCAAAAAAGTTGTCAACTGTCGCTATTACTGATGATGGTGACAGTAGTATATTCATTCCAAAGCGGAATGGTAGAAACTCAAGAAACAAGTATTGTACAAGAAGAATGTTTGCGTAAAGGAGAATGGATTATGAAAGTAAATGAAATCAAGAAAATGGTTGAACAGGTTGTGCGTGTTGAATATGTCGCCGATGACGGAACTGTGTTTTATGATAAAAAAGAATGTGAGAAGTATGAAGAAAGTGCATTGTTCGCCATTCAAAAAAACTTGAAACGTCTGCATGTAGCACCAATTACACAGTATGATTTAATTGAAGAGGGCAGTGACGATAGTAGTCTTGAAATCTTTGATGTGCAAACTGAAAAGGATTTAGAAAATCTTAAAAGATATCTGTATTTGGTACTTTCTAATAACGGTGTATCCGAAACAGAGATTAACCAATATTTTGAAAAACAATTTTCGAATATTACCATTGGACACGAGGTTATCATCTTTTGGTATTACGAAGATGATGGTTTCTATGTATATGGTGACGGAAGTCTTAATGGATATTTCGAGTATGTAAAAAACAAATATACAGAATTAACAACACCTAAAGAAAAGGCATAAGGAGATGATAATTTGCTAGAAGCTTTATTGTATTTTACAGTTGCGTTCGTTGTTACAAGCGGATTGATTCCGTTTTTATTCAGTGATGATAAGTAAAGGAGAATGGACATGGAAAAGTATTTGATGATTGATGAAAATGGTCTTGCAAGTGTTATTACAAGAAAAGATGATGAAAGTAAATTTGATTTTTGGTACGGACATATTGGGTGTAATTGCGTTGATATTGTAGACGCACAGGGAATCAGAGATGGTTCTGTAGACGGAGATACAAAATATTGCCTTGTATTAAATGATAGCGGATGGCTTGAAGCTAACGCCAAAGTAAACAGTATTGCATCCTTGCTGTATGGTTATATGTTACACAAACAGGGATTGCCTAATAAAGTAATCGTCGCCAAGAATAAACGAACTGACGATGGATTGGAAACAGTAGGTTTGAATGATGAAGATATTGCAGAATTGCATATGCATATTCACAACTTAATCAACGAATATATCTCGAAAGAGTGGTGATAACAATGACAGTTTATGAACCATATATCAGAAGATGTTCTGTTTGTGGTAGTCAGGTTTGGGATGGATATATTGAAGCAGATGGATATAGATATTTCTGTTCTGATGAATGTCTGCACACTGTCTACACTGATGAAGAATGGGAGCGTGTTTATGAAGAAGATAACAGCGAACATTCCGCATACTGCACCGGCAGTTGCTACACAAATTGGTACGAAGATTATCTTGAAGATGACTTTGATAGTGATGGCGACCTGTTATCTCATAAGGTAATTGCAAGAGAGATGATTGATGAATTCTCTAAATCAGCTGATTATGTTCATTGTTATTTGGATAGTGAACGTGTCATTGAGTTGGCTGACCATGCAAATGATCCTGAAGATAAGTACACCCTCTGCCTCTTATGTTCTGAAAAAGAATGGGACAAGCATGGTAGTGTTTATCGTAAAAACTATAGTCCTGCTATTGAAATTATCAAGTGCGACAAGGACATGGATAGTGTTGTAAATGCTATCAAACAGCTGATGGATAAAGATAAGTCCATGGACATTCGTAAAGAAATGATTGATAAATGGAAGAAAATTTACCTCGAAGAAGATATCGTAATGACAGAGCTGTTAAATGATGACGAGGCAAAAGAACTTACTCACCATGAAAAGATGGAATTGCTTGAGTGGTGCGGAGACGAAGAATACGCTTATTGTATTCAAAAATAATTTATGGAGGATTAAGACTATGCCATTTTACGAATATTTTGTTACAGGAACATCCGCTGTTTGTGTTAAAGCAAACAGCTTTGAAGAAGCAGAAAAAATTATGCGTGAAAAGTTTGGTAGAGCATTTAATTGCGGCGATTTCGATGACGTTGAATACGACTTCGAAGACGAATGCGAAGAAGGCGATTACGATGAAGTGATTGCTTGAACACAATGGAAATCTTCCCTCAAGAACAAATTAAGAAAGCCGAAGAAATTCTGCGTGACAATGGTATTGATGAAGATGAAACAAGTACCGTATTACAAGCTATTGGATATGCACTTTTGAATGTAGAATTGTATCCCGAAGGAATTTAGAAAGGATTGAGATTTATGCCAACTTACGAATATTTTGTAACTGGAGCAGCCACTTTTTCCGTTGAGGCTGACAGTTTTGAGGAAGCTGAAGAAATTATGGAAAAGGAATTTTATAAAGGTTTGTTTGATTGCGGTGACTTTGATTCCGTTGAATACGACTTTGAAGAGGCGTACAACGATGATGACGATGACGAATAATCTGATGAAGATTGTTTAATATTGAGAAAACGAAGGAATTTAGAAAGGATTGATTGATATGCTTAACATGAGAGAATTATTACACTTTTCAGAAAACCACCCATCTCCCCTACTCTCCTGTTGTATTGATGACGGGGAATATGGATTGGGTTGGTATGTAGATGCAACTGACAGAGAAAACAGAGAAGCTATAAACGTCGGTTTCTTTCGGTCCGAGGTAGTTGCAAAAGCATTTTGTAATACATTGAAAGGTTGGTGTGCATAGTGTATGTGAGTTTAGCAACAAATTTAGAAGTTGCATTGAGCAAAATTTCTAAAAAAGATGAGGATACGCTTATGTTATTAAATGATTTAGCGAATCGTGTTCGAAGTAGTGATAAGCGAATGTATGCCGTTGGAAAAATTCGTGGCAGAATTGATACGTTGTATGACTTAGGAATCATCAATAGTGATGATAAATATGCATTGGATAAACATTTTGCAGGAGGTTGGTAAATATGATTAAGGATAGTCTGCGAAAATTACGCAATATTATCTTTGGAGAAAATATTGACAAAAATATTGACAGTAGTTCTACAAAGGTTGCGATTGAAGTTAGGAATTTACCTGAAAGATATGAGTATGTTGCTCATATATCTTTGGTAGAAGATATTGTTGTGCTTGCTAAGGTTCAAACAAACTTTGGTATTCAGTATGCTACTTGGGCATCCAGTGACGGCGAGAACTGGTATCACGGTCATTATACTTTTGACTATGAAGAAGCCATGAAGGATATGTTCGACAGAGCAGAACGTTATGCTCATATTCACAGACCAACAGCGTACGAAGCATGGATGGCTGAAGAAGTTGATGAACGTATTAAAGAATGGATTCGGTACAGTTATGATGGAGATAAATCTTCTGAAGAACTTCTGAATGACACAGAATTTATGTATAATGCCGAAAATGCTGTTCGTGATTCGCATGAATACATTTCTCATCTGCTTGGTAATTTAATTGAAGGAAACATTGCTAAAGCATATAGAGATACATTTTGTATGGAGGAAACTGATAAACATTGTCCTCGTTGCGGAGAGCAGTTAAAAACAAGTGATCTATATGAATACAAATATATGTGTGAAAATTGCGAAGAAAATTTCTACGAGATTGAGATTGAATAAGAGGTGTTGGATATGGAATTTTACATTGGCACTGAACATAGCTCTGGCATGAAATTCAAAACAAAAGAAGAGTTTTTGAAAGAAATTGAATTGATGGTTGATTGTTTTATTAAAAATGATGGCAGTTATTTCGAAGTTACAGTTGATTCGGATGTAAGTTGTTTTGACGAGGAGGAATAAACAATGAGTAATTCTGCAGTTATTAAGGGTGTTGGAAGTTCTGTTGGTGTATATTTGCACCATCATGGTTTGTTTGAATACGTATATCCCCTGTTGCATTACTGCAAATTAAAGGGATATGGTGACCCGTATCATTACAACGGTGTAGGAACAGCTAGATTATGTCAAGTGGCTGCTAACTGGATTGGTGGCGAGTTGGATGTTTCAATAAAATATGTTGACGCACAACCAACTGAAGAACAAATTAAAGAATATAACTATGAACAAGGCGTTTACGAAGTCATTGACCATTGGGAAATCGAAACCCATTATGGATACGATGGCAAAGTTGTAACCGGCGAGTTTATGGAAGAAGCTAAACTGATTAACGAAATGTGTGAAATCAATTATTCTCAGCCAAGATGCGAACAGGTTACTGTAAGCACTATCGTGTCTTATGTGAGAGAGTATTATGAAAACATGAAGAAACAATTAGACATCTCCTCCCTTATCTCCCCTAATGCCTACAAAGTAGTTGAGAATGGATATGGTTTGCCACGTGTATTACATCATGTTTCTGATGGTGTATTTAATGTGGCAGAAGTGTCAACTGATAATATGCTAATTGCTAGCGTAGAATTTACGTTGGACAAGCATTTTGATATGACAGAGATTGATATTAAAACTGTTGATGACTTATGGGATAAGGTTAACGAATGTTATGATAATGATAATGTTGAAACATATCAGCATTCTGACTATTGGTTCACAACCTCTGCTATTAAAAGGCTTGAAGCATTCTTTAGTGGAATTGAATTAAATTTGTCAAGATATTACGGAACTTACAACAGATACGAAATCGAAGAATATATCAGTACAAACTATGACTTGGGTGATGATGGAAGATACCTGCTCAGTGGAGCTATTGAATATTGCAACGATTTCAGTGATTTGATTGGTATGACATATAATATGTTGAACTTCGACGATATAGATATGTTTAGAAACCACCTAGATGTTGAATGGTAATTGATAGGAGTGATGAATATGTCAAAGGATTGGCAACCATATTTTGAAGATGAAGAATT
>JAEIGA010020405.1_pt1 | contig 10105 bp, 4 predicted proteins | sample 9270691 | NCBI WGS metagenome assembly JAEIGA01 (sample SAMN17057246, study PRJNA624740) | gut metagenome | biome: biome; isolation source: fecal sample | host: Bos grunniens | place: China: Xizang | collected 2019
AAGGACGACGAGACGAAAGCAACTCCAATCCTTTCAGGCGCATTGTCATTCAGCGTTCCGGAATATGTATCGCCTAACACTACAGTGACACTGACCCCATCGGGTGTAAGCCATCCAAAAGGAGAAGGTATCGGATATTACTGGAAAGTCACACCTACGAAGCCAAAGACTGATACAACAAGGTATGAGAACGGATTGGACAAGAACGGCAAGCCCTCTGACGGTTCTTTCGAGTTCACATTCTCTGACACGCTCCAGACATGCACGATCACAGGATATGCCTATGCACAAGGATACTCATATACGTCAAAGTCACATAAGAGCACAGTAGTCGAGGGCGGAATCGGCAGATCCATCACAAACCTCAATATCGGCGACAAGCCATCAATCACAGTAGACGGCATAGTATATCCTTATGTCACTATCGCAGGCATTGACTGGCTCTGCAGAAACATCGCTGACAAGAGCGCAGGCGCCCCATATAAGAACTGCGATGCCATGAGCGACGTGTTCGGAAGATATTATTCATTCGAAGAAGCGCAGACAGTATGCCCTGAGGGATGGAGGCTCCCTACAGACGCAGAGTGGAAAGCCGCTGCCGCAGCATACGATGACAAGACCGCCAGCCTTATGGGAAATGCATATTTCAACGATGAGCTCATGTGGGAATACTGGCCAGCTGTCGGCGAGATCACAAACGCGTCCGGCCTGTCGATAATCCCTGCCGGATTTGCAATGCTCAGCGGAAAAAACGCAGAAGGATACTACTCAAAGGCAATCTTCAAGGGCTATCTCGATTATGCGGTATTCTGGACTGCTGATACAGTGGAAGGCGAGGAAGACATGGCCTATTACAGATATATCATCGGCAATCAGCCGGAATTCATGCTCGGCAAGGGAGACGTGACATCATACGGAGCGTCAGTCCGCTGCGTAAGATAAAGATTACAGTTCAGTTACAATCCAGTCTGAACCGAAATCCGCCTGAGGACGAAAAACGTCTTCAGGCTTTATTTTTGACCAGGACACTGAACTTATCACCAGCTCGACCTTCAGGCCGTCTTTCATCAGGAAAACGGCAGATACCGGATTGCCTTCAGCATCGAATAAGATATCTGCGGACTCCGGATCAAGAAGGCCGTTCACGCCTGCGCTCTCTACTGGCTCCACATACACTTCCTTCAAAGAAGGGTCTATGGTCCAGACCTTTGTGCCGTCACAATACACTTCAATGCCGTTTCCGCGCATTACGTATGCATTTTGCTGGAGCATGACTTGCGCCTCGCCCTGCACACGAGTATGGGAAACATGCATGCTATATGAGCATTCAAGGGTAAGGCATGAATCAGAAATCGCAGCACGCAGCCTTTCCAAGGCCGCATGCTGCTTCTGCTGTGCCGCTGCCGATGCTACAAGAAGCATCGCAGCCATTATTGTAAATATTTTTCTCATCTTATCTGTTCAGGTACGGAGCTATGATCTCATCAAGCTCGTCAAGTGTAGACACGAGGACCTGGCGAGGCTTCGAGCCCTCCTGAGGTCCTACGATGCCAGCCTGCTCAAGCTGGTCCATAACCCTTCCTGCCCTTGCATAACCCATGCCGAGCTTTCTCTGCAGATCGGATGTAGAGCCCTTCTGAGACATGACAACAGTACGTGCCGCCTCTTCAAACTCCGAATCAAGAGTCTGGATGTCAAGGCTTCCGCCTGCAGGGCTTCCGTCAGGAGACTCCGGCATAGGAAGGTAGAACGGAGTATTGTAGCACTGGCCGAACTTCGTCTGGTTTCCGATGAACTTGGTCACGCGGTTAATCTCCTCCATGCTGATATACGCACACTGGATACGCTCCATCTTGACTCCGGCATAGTACAGCATATCTCCCTTTCCGATAAGGTTCTCTGCGCCTACGGAGTCGAGAATAGTCCTTGAATCCACACCAGAGAGCACTCGGAAGGCGATTCGTGTAGGGAAGTTCGCCTTGATGAGGCCTGTTATGACATTCACCGAAGGGCGCTGGGTCGCAATGATGACATGGATACCTGCAGCCCTGCCCTTCTGCGCAAGACGGATGATCGCAGCCTCGATGCTCTTAGCCGACTTCTTATCCTCAGGTGACGAGCCGCCCGCCATAATGAGGTCGGCATACTCATCCACAACCACCACCAGGTATGGCAGATATCTATGGCCCTCCGTCGGAAGCAGATAGCGGTCCTTATACTTCTCGTTGTAAAGCTTGAAGTCGTTTACGCCACCCTTTGCGAGGAGTTCATATCTCTCATCCATCTCAATGCAGAGCGAACTGAGCACCTGCTCCGCATCCTTTGCCTTCTTGACGATGGCCTTCCTCTTCTCATCTTCCTCATCTGCCGCAGTAGGGAGCACGGCGAGATAATGCTTCAGGAGAGGGTTATATGGGGTGAACTCAACTGTCTTAGGGTCTATGAAGACGAACTTAAGCTCGGACGGATGCTTCGAATACAGAAGTGACGATATGATCACGTTAAGACCAACAGACTTACCCTGCTTTGTCGCACCTGCAACAAGGAGATGCGGGGCATCAGTGAGGTCAAAGGTCTTGACCTTCTGTGCCAGTGTAGAATATCCTATGGCAATCGGAAGCTCGGCATTGCTGTTCCTGAAGGAATCATCGTTCAGCATAGACTTAAGAGGCACAATCGAAGGAGTGCTGTTAGGCACCTCTATGCCCACGCATCCCGGAAGGGTCACGACACGGACACCGCCCACCTCAAGCGCCATAGCGATCTCCCTATGGACACTTTCGATAGAGGCCACCTTCATTCCCGGAGCGAGAACAATCTTGTACAGGGTCACTGTAGGTCCGACAACTGCCGTAACCTTCTCTACCTCAATCTTATAGTTCTTGAGGGTAGTACGTATCACCATATTGTTCTTGTCAAGCTCCGCCTGGCTGACAACATGCTGCTGTCCCGAATAGTCATGAAGAAGGTCCAGGGACGGGAATTCGTACTTGCTGAGCTCGTCACGGTTATCAATTCTCGGCAGGTCCTCCACTACAGGAACGACCACCTCTCCCCTTATGACCTCAATCCCCTCGCCTTCCTGCTCTGGCTGGATTGCAGGCTCCTCCAGGTCTGCTGGAGCCACAGGAACGGCAGGTTCAAGGTCTGCCTCTGCCTCGTCAGCCTCCTCTTCTTCAAGTTCTTCGTCAACCACGTCATCCTCCTCCGGAACCTCATCCTCTTGGGTTTCCTCCTCCTGGGCATCCTCATTTTCCTGCTCCTCTTCTTCATCTATCTCATCATCCTCAGAGACCTCAGCCTCAACACTAACAGCTGGTCCGTCAGCAGGCTCATCCTTCTCAACCCTCTCTCCTGACAAGGCAAACCACCTTGCAAACCTTCCGCTGGCAAACAGCATCCAGACTACGGCCAGGGCGGCCACGACCAGCCAAGGAAGCACCGGCCCGATAAGATTAGACATTGAATCAGTAACAGCACGTCCCGCATCACCGCCAAGACCTCCGTCAAAAAGCCTTACAGACCCAAAAAGCGAGAGAGCCATTGAAAGCACAAACGCTCCGCTAACAGACAGGAATGTCAGCCTCATAAGCCCTATATGCCTCTGCCAGAAGAACAGTCTATATGCTGTCGCTCCCATAAGGACTACAAAGACGAAGCTTGCGAGTCCAAGCATGTCAGATATGAGGAAGCGGCTCCACAGATAGCCGAGTTTGCCTCCCATATTACTGACATCCACTCCCTTACTCAGCCTGTCAGCATTCATAAGAAGGTCCTTGTCGGCCGGCCAGGTAAAAAGATATGAAAACATCGACACAAATGTGAACAATGCGGCAAGCATAACCAGCCCTCCCGCACATTTTATAAGTATCGACTTCAGTTCAGGATCCATGTCCCTGAAGAATGTGAATATTTTCTTCCTTTTTTTCTTGTTCTTGGCCATATTACTTATTGTACTTCCTTGATTTCTGATTTCCCTTCTGCCACTTTCCCTGTTTCTGCTGCTGAGCGCCCGGACGCGCATATGCTGCGCCCGAATCAAGCCTTGTCAGCTGGAGCCCCTCAGGAACCTTAATCTTATAGTCTGACAGCCTCTCAATATCCTGAAATATGGTTGCATCCGATACAGTGTCCTTGTTCCAGATCAGATACTGCTGCCTCATATAAGAAGCCAAGGTTCTGATCATTGAGGTCTTCTGATCCCCATCCTCCATTCCAGCAATCAGGTCTATGAAGCTTTCTATGTTCCTGCCGTAATGAGTGGCCTTGACTGGCTTTCCGGCCATTGGCACTCTTAGAGGCTTCTCGTGAAGGCACTCGGGCGCAGGCGCCGGATACGGAGCATCCACATCCAGATCAAATCCGGATATGATGTGAAGGTGGTCCCAGAGCTTCTGCTCATAATTATCCTGGAGATGGACTGCTGGATTGATGATCTCCATGACCTTGACGATCGCGCGGGCCTGCTCGTTACGCTTCTGGCGGTCTTCAATGGTCTTCAGATAGTCTACCATCTTCTGGACATTGCGTCCATACTCAGGTATATAAAGCTTTACACGCTCTGTGTTATACAGAAGCTTGCATGTATCTATTTCCTTTGTCTCCATATATTTCCGATGTTATTCTTGCAACTTGCAAATATACAAAATTATATTCAGATAACCTTGTATTCACCGGTCTGGACATACCATAAAACAGCCGTAACATCAGCATGCCCCATTCTTCGGAATATCTCCGAATATGTCTCCATCTGCCTCTCGTATTTTTTATGATGCTGGCCGAACTTATAATCTATCACACGGACCTTTCCCCCATCAATGACTACCCTGTCAGGCCTGTACACCTGTCCGTCAACATCAATGATATCAGTCTCGACCATCACCTTGGAAGGGTCATCCGGGAACCAGCCCAAAGCCTCTCCCTGGGCAATCCTGGCACGCAGCAGGCCCTTTGCCTGCACGGCCTGATCCACAGTCAGTTCTCCTGATGCGCATGCATTGTCCACAGCCCTATCAAGATCCTCTGGGACAACAACATGAGCCAGGACATCATGCAGCACAACTCCTTTTATACGCTCCGACGCCTCCACGCCCGTCGCCCCGTCTTCAGAAAAGAAATCGGCCGCATCGGCAGAGAACCTCAATCTCAGTCCCGGATTAAGCTCAAAAGACGGATACCATCCGCTATCACCGGCCGCGAACATCCGGCCAGCCTCCTCATCCTGCTTCCTCATGGACCCAAAATCGACAATGTCACCGACATCAAATCTCACGAATCCCTCACCATCCGCCCTGCGGGCCTTCTGCATCTTTCCGGAAGCCGCCAGAAACCAATAAAGTATCTGTGAGAAATCTGTAAACTCCGGCATCCATTCCTCATCCATATGATTCTTCAGATTATCCAGGCACTTGACAGAAGGAGCCGCAGCTATGATATGCATGCCAAGGGCCGCACGAGTCATCGCGACATATATCGTGTTAATGTTGTCAACCTGCTGGAGAATATTCTCCTTCCTGTAATGCTCCGCAAACAATGTAGACTCTGTCGACTTGGAAAGCCTGACATCGTAAACGCCCTCAGCGACGCCCTCCAGAGGAGTACCGGCAAGGTCAGGCGCGCACCACCGGCTGTCAGGCTTGAACAGCCCTATGCTCTCCGCAAAAGGAATGATAACATAAGGGAAGTCCAGCCCCTTGGACTTATGGATAGTCATGACCCTTACACTTTCGCCGGATGCAGGAGAGCTTATCGACGGATCCTCCCCCTCCCAATATTTCAGGAATCCTCGCAGACTGTTGCCGTTTGATGCCACATATTCATGAAGATGATCCATAAAAGACTGGATATGAAGCATTTCCCCATCCAATACCTCATCGGCATCGTTCTTCTTGAGTTCCCTTATCAAGGACTCAGCCATATCAACCAGAGACGTACAGCCGGAAGGGACGGTCACATCCAGGGACTCTGCAAGATATCCGTTCACGGTATCTGCAGGATTATCTGCAAGAGACATCAGGGAAACCAGGCGCCTTACTGTGACAGACCTCTTCACCTTCAGAGAATCATCTGTTATAACTGTTATTCCGTTGTCTATAAGGTATGATGCAACGCTTTGTCCGACCGCGTTGCTCCTCACCAGGACAGCAATCTCCGAAAGGCGCGCTCCGGCAGACTGCACCTCCATAACGGAGTCAAGCACTTTCTGCAGCTCGTCATCCTTCTGGCAAAACGTCACGCTGACGCTTCCTGGAGCCTTATCCTGCTTGGCGATCTCCTGATTTACATCCGCATAGATGGATGACATGTACCTGTCGCCTCCATTCATCCTATCTAGAATGCCGGCAGCCTCCGTGAAGTAGGCATTGTTGAACTTCACTATATTGGAAAGGCTTCTGTAGTTGGTATCAAGCACCTCTTCCTTGAAGCCCGGGAACTCAGCAGGCACTTTACTGTCAAGCAGCTTCCAGTCAGAGCCCCTCCAGCGGTAGATGCTCTGCTTCACGTCACCGACTATGAGGTTCTCCTTGCCTTGGGCATGGCTGTTATGAAGAAGAGGGCTGAAATTGCTCCACTGGACTGAAGACGTGTCCTGGAACTCGTCAAGAAGGAAATGGTCGAAGCGCACACCTATCTTCTCATATATGAACGGAGCATCAGAACCGTCTATGATACCCTTGAGAATAGTATTCGAATCATCTATGCACAGCACATTCTTCTCCTTCATCAGATCCTTAAAGGCGCATGACAGTTCCCTGGCCACTCCAAGCCCATAGATCTGGTCATCCAGTATGCACGCAGTGGAATATACGGGATATTCCTTAACCCATAGGTCACAGAACTCCTTCATCGGGCCCTCAAGGGCAGGACACAGCTTCGGAAGGAGGACTTTAGCCTTTGAGGCCGCGAACCAGTTCTCGCTATTAGGAGCACGGTTCATGAATGCTGCGGTCGGAGGCGCCAGCACATCGCGGTCCGTCAACGACGCATATACTGCAAGCGCCTTCATGAACCCCCTATAGCTATCTTTCGGATCGACCTGGGCCTCTTTCAATATCTCTACAGCCTGGGCCGCCACCTGCCTCACCTTGCTCCTGAAACCGGCAATAATATCCCTGCACTTGCCCCTGATGTCCTCCAGGGCCTGCTGCGAATACGCATCCTGCTCATCTATGCCTATCCTTTCAAGCTCCTCCTGACGCTGAGCGGACTTGAGCCTGAGAGCCATGCCGAGAAGATTTGCATCAGGACTGTACCTGCCGCCCTGCTCGATCTGCTCGATGACATTCTTCGTAAGCCATGACAGCAGGCCGGCGTCATCCTGGGTAAGCGAATCAAGGACACGGTCCACACTCTCCGCCACAAGAGAATCCTTGTCAAGTTCCACTTGATATGAAGCGAACTGGCCGATTTCGCGTGAGAACGCCTTCAGGGTCTGCTGGAAGAACCTGTCGATGGTGCTGACGGCAAAGGCGCTGTAATCATGGAGGATATCCCTCAAGACAGCGGACGCGCGTCTGCTGAGAGCCGCATCATCCGGAAGGACGCCCGGCACAAACGCATCATGATAGTCCGAAGACGCCGGAGACGTCGCAAGGATATGAAGTTCCTTGAGAATACGGCTTTTCATCTCTTCGGTCGCCTTGTTGGTGAATGTCACAGCCAAGATATGCCTATACGCATACCTGTCCTCGTTCTTCAGAAGAAGACTTATATATGTCTTTGCCAGGTTATAGGTCTTGCCTGAACCTGCAGATGCCTTCATTATCCTTATCATAACCTATCTTCCGCAAATTGTCTTGAAATCACAATATCCGCATACATGCTCGTCCTCTGTCCTCCTGAAGCCGGTATCTGGGTCGCACATTTCGTCCAGCAGGACCTCCATGCTTCCGGACATGGCATCAAAGAAAACCTTATTTACAGGCACAGCCACAGGCAGCTCTCCGAAAAGGCGCGAAGTCGAATATACGCAATTGTACAGCTTCCTGCCCGTGGCCTCATCCCTGTCCTTCACCAGCAGGTCATATATGAAGAACTGAAGCGCGATCTTCGGCCTGTCCTTGACATCAGGGGTGAAAATCTTCTGGGCTATGGCCTCTGCATTGCCGTCCTCTATGAATATGTCATCGTCAAGAACACGTCCGGTCTTATAATCCACAACCCTGACCTCATCAGGCCCGAACGCATCCAGCCTGTCAATGAATCCCTTGAAACCGAATCCATGAAAGGTCCCCGTAACCCTAAGCTCGCGTCCCAGTATCTCGAACGATTCGCGTCCGCTTTCCATAAGCATCTGCAGGTCACTCATGAGAGTCTTGACTACGTAACGGACAATCACATCTGTCACAACCAGATTTCGGCCCGTAATCTCCACCAGATTCAGTTCATGCTCTATCAGCGCACACACTTTTGCGCGGATGGCATCTTCCCGCTCCAGCCAGCCTTGAATGTACTCCCGGGTTATATGCCTCAAAGGCCTGAGGGACCTTGCAGCACCGGGGATGTCGAAGAAAAACGCCGGATCCATCGCCTCTTCCGATGTGTACAGAGAGCGCATGACCTCATGAAAGACCGTACCGAACATGCCGGCATCAAGGCTCTCCGAGACCTCATCCTCTCTTTCAAGGCCATTGAGCACGGCATAATAAAACTTTGCCGGACATGCCAGATAATTCTGCACGGCAGTTGCAGAAAGCACGGTCTCCCTGATCTTTCTGATATCTTCTTCCGTTTTGACAATATCAGGCAGGCTGGCAGTCTTCATGCTGTCCATCTGGACCGTATACCGGTTCAGCGGAAGACCGAAATGATACTCGAGCTGCTTTATGTAGCGGCTCTCCTCCCCTGACTTCAGCCCTTCTGTGCGCGAGTCGACAAGCATCCACACATTTTCCGCCCTGGATATCATCCTATAAAAATAATAGGCCCATATAGCATCCTGAAGCTCATAGGTAGGAAGGCCAAAGCCCTTCCTGAGCTCAGGCGGCACAAAGGACGAGCTTACGCTCCTGTGCGGGAACACTCCCTCATTGGAAGACATGATTATGAGATTGCTGAAGTCCAAGGCCCTGGTTTCCAGAGGGCCCATGATCTGGAGACCTTTCAGAGGCTCACCCTTGAAAGGAACCGATGACATTCCGAGGAGCTGTCCCAGAAGCCTGACATATGTCAACGGAAGGATTTCCATATCCATCAGGCTGTCCTGCAGCATATTGATGCCTTTATAATATTCCTTCGCATACTCCAGCTCCAGAGCAAGCTGCGGGTCCGCAGCAGCAGACGATGCCACAGCAGTTATCACAGACTGCTGATATACGGCAAAGCCTGAAATCTGGCTCTTGGCCTTTGATTTCGGATCAGAAATCACCGGTCTGAATACGGTATCCAGCAACGGAGTGCCGCTCAAGTCCTCCTGAGGAATATAGTACTTCGCCGCTGACTTTACGCCTTGCACTATCTCCTTCGTCCTGTCGTCCGCCGCGTTGCGGAACAAAGGATTTGAGAACAGGTCCCAAACCTGCTTATGATAGAAATGCCAGCCGTTGCGGCGGAATGCCATATGCAGCTGCATCGCTGAAACCGTCTCCATCAAGGAGTACAGCAGGCTGCCCTTCATCGGCAGCCCCATGGTCACATTAATGTCCTGAACATCATCAGGGATAGAATTCAGCACCGGCACCAGAAGGTTTTCATCAGGAAGGACTATGGCGCAATCGCCCTTATCCTTCACCGTCGCCAATATGTCCGGCAGCCTCTTTGCCTGGCCCACAGACGACGGGACGCTCACCACATTGACTGCCGGCACCCCCACAGGCTCTTCATCCCATCTCTTCACCTGCGGGAACTCAATGATATTCTCGCTCATGAAAAGGGACGAGCGGTTCTGCGGATCCTGGATCATGCCGCCGCTGTAGTCCCAGCAGAATTCTGCCCTTGAGGCCTCCTTGAGCTTACGCAGAACCCTCTTTTCGCACTCATTGAGAGTATTAAGGCCTACGAAAACAAAAACGTCTCCACCTGGAAATGAATCGGCAAACACATCATCAGCCGCCTCCGTCTTCAGCCTGTCCGCAACGCCTCTATATACCATTCCCTCATATGCAAG
>JAEIGA010020406.1_pt1 | contig 10104 bp, 7 predicted proteins | sample 9270691 | NCBI WGS metagenome assembly JAEIGA01 (sample SAMN17057246, study PRJNA624740) | gut metagenome | biome: biome; isolation source: fecal sample | host: Bos grunniens | place: China: Xizang | collected 2019
ATACTTGAGTCATAGACTCAAATTCAAAGGAATCACCTTGGGTATCACGTGGATTCTATTCTGTGCTATTGCCATGTCGCACTTTGGAATGCATCTAGATCCTGTAGTAGAGACCTTTGCCAAAGACTTTGGACTAATCCTTTTTGTATATAGCATTGGTTTGCAGGTCGGACCTAGCTTTTTCTCTTCATTTGGCAAAGGAGGCGTCAAACTCAATGTGCTTGCCATGAGCGCTGTGCTACTTAGTTGTTTAACCGCATACATTATCCATCTAGTTTCAGGCGAAGATATTGCCACAATGACCGGTATATTGTTTGGTGCCGTAACCAATACTCCGGGTTTAGGTGCAGCCGAGCAAGCTTTTGCCGATATCCAAGGTAACACCAATACCGATATCGCTAGTGGCTATGCCATGGCGTATCCTCTAGGTGTTGTGGGCATCATCCTATCGTTGCTAACCATGCGCTGGATTTTCCGCATCAATATTGATAAAGAGAAAGAACAGATTGCTGCGGAGAGTGAAGCACAAAAAGAAATCGAGCATATCGATATACTACTAGCCAATCCACAAGTAGAAGGTGCATCGATTCGTGATTTGAGTGCTTTGTGCAATATGCATCTGGTAGTTTCGCGTTTGGTTCGTCCTGATGGCGAGGACGAGTTGCCCGATGTAGATACCATACTACATGTTGGAGACCGCATTAGAATAGTTATCGACCAAGAACACAAGAAGAGTGCTTTGCTGCTAGGTCTGGAAACCACCATACAAACAGACACAAAGCACCAGGCCCACCTGGTATCACGCAATATTATCGTAACAAAGCCAGAGTTAAACGGCAAACGAATAGGCGATTTGAATGTACGCGCAACTTACCACGTTTCCATCACTCGTATTCGCCGAGCAGGTATCGAATTGTTAGCAACCAAGGACTTGTACTTGCAATTAGGCGACCGAATCACTGTAGTAGGCGAGGAACGAGCTGTAAACAAGATTGAAAGTTTGTTTGGCAACTCAACCAAACGTTTGGATATGCCTAACTTGATATCCATTTTTGTGGGCATTGCTTTAGGTGTAGCATTGGGTCTATTGCCTATTGCACTACCTGGTTTATCACAACCATTCAAATTAGGCCTAGCTGGCGGCTCGCTGATTGTAGCCATATTGATGAGTTGTTTTGGACCCAAATTACACATCGTCACATACACCACATCAAGTGCCAACCTGATGATCCGAGAAATAGGTATATCGATGTTCTTGGCTGCCGTTGGATTTGGTGCAGGTAAAACATTCATTCAGACACTTGTAGATGGCGGATATGTATGGATAGGTTACGGTGTGATTATCACCCTACTGCCATTACTCATCATTGGTATACTAGGCAGAAAATGGCTCAAATTGGATTATTTTACACTGATGGGACTACTGGCAGGTAGTACAACTAATCCACCAGCCTTGTCATATGCTACCACCCTATCCACATCCAACGATCGCGCTGCAGTTTCCTACTCTACTGTATATCCATTGACCATGTTCCTGAGAGTACTGACCGGACAGCTGATGATACTACTCTTCTTATAGGGAGAATTATAGGAATTTTAAAGGTTCGAAAAGTAATGAAGAAGTTTCCACTATATTTAGCACCCATGGAGGATGTGACAGATCCTGCCTTCCGTCTGCTATGCAAACGCTTTGGTGCGACTCGCGTATATACCGAATTTGTCAACGCCGATGCGCTAGTTCGTGATGTTGCTTCCACAACACGCAAACTCAATATCTATGCCGAAGAGCGTCCTGTAGCAATACAGATCTACGGACGCGAACCTGACAGCATGGCCGATGCTGCTCGCATCGTAGAACAAGCCAAACCCGATTTCATCGATATTAATTTCGGGTGCCCCGTTAAGAAAGTAGCGGGCAAAGGAGCAGGAGCGGGACTATTGAAAGACATCCCTAAGATGTTAGACATCACGCGGGCCGTAGTGAAAGCCGTCAACACCCCTGTGACAGTCAAGACTCGTCTTGGATGGGATGATAACAACCGCATCATTACCGATATAGCAGAAGCTTTGCAAGACTGCGGCATCGCCGAGTTAGCCATACACGGTAGAACTAGATGTCAAATGTACCGTGGCGACGCTGACTGGACACTGATTCGAGAAGTAAAGAATAATCCACGCATACACATTCCGATCATCGGTAATGGAGATGTCACCACTCCGGAGAGAGCCAAAGAGTGCTTTGACAACTACGGTATAGATGCCATCATGATCGGACGTGCCACTTTTGGTTGCCCATGGATATTTCAAGATATCCAACACTACCTAAACACGGGCGAACTACTACCTGAACGAAGCATGCAATGGTGCATAGACATCCTGAAAGAGCATGTGGAAAGAAGTATCGAATGGATAGGTGACGAGCGCAAGGGTATCGTGCATAGCCGCAGACATTTTGCCGCATCACCAGTATTCAAAGGCTTGTTTGATTTTAGACAAACACGCATTGCCTTGCTTCGCGCAGACAGCAAAGCAGAGGTGTTCCAAATCATGGATGAAATCGTGGAAAAATGGGGAAATAGACCTACTCTACCTTCGGATAAATAATACGATGGTGATTGATTTCTAAAAGTTTTTGTTTAAATACCACACGCACATCTTCAAGATCCTTGAATGACAATGGCGTCTCAGCCAATTGTCCATCTTGCATTTGCATATTAATCATATCATCCACCATATCAGATATAGATTGTGGTGTCATTTCCTTGAGCGAACGCGAACGCGCCTCAATAGCATCTGCCATCATAATAATGGCGGCTTCCTTCGTGGAAGGCTTAGGACCAGGGTATGAATATTCAGCTGCATCTACGGCAGATGGGTCAAGCCCTGCTTGTTTTGCTTGATTAATGGCTGTGTTATAAAAATACCTAGTCTGAGAATTGCCATGATGAGAGCGAATAAAATGAACAATCAGTTCTGGTAGATTATGCTGACGAGCGATTCGCTCACCCTCAACAACATGTTCAATAACCACCTTGGCTGCAGCTGCCGTTTCCATGCCTATTAGCGGATTGTTGCCCTCTGACTGATTCTCTATAAAATAATTGGCATTACTCATCTTGCCAATATCGTGATAGAGCGCACCTGTACGAACTAGTAATACCTTCGCTCCAATACGCTTAGCAGCCTCTGTAGCGAGATTACTAACCTGCAATGAATGCTGAAAAGTACCTGGGGCTTTCTCGGCAAATTGTAGCATTAAATTAGAATTGACATTGGTCAACTCTACCAAAGTGATACTACTTAATAGACCAAAGCCACGCTCAAACAAGAAAATCAAACCATATGCACAAATAACCAAAACAGCATTTACTGCAAACAACACGTAAAAGTGCCAATTGATAGATTGCCAATCACCGGCCGTGAGCACATGTAACGCAGTGTATATCAATGAATATGAGATGAGCACAAAAGCAGCCGTCTGAGCCAACTGAGCACGCTGCGTCATATCACGCAAACTAATCACTGCCACAATACCCACCAACACCTGAGTAAGCAAAAAGACATAAGGCATAGTCACAGCAAGACTAACAATAGACACCGTAATGATATGTAGAAAAATCGCAGTGCGAGAATCATAAAAGACTCGAGCAATAATCGGAGCCCATACAAAAGGAATCAAATACACGTACTCATGCGCATCCACATAGGCCAACAAAACAAATGCAGCCGAAATAATAATTGCCATCAAAATAGTGAAGAACAACACATTTCGCAGGTTATCAAGCAATTTTCGACGATAAGTAAAAAGATATAAAAAGAATATTAGCAACAAACACACCACACAAATAGCAGAAGCAAAGGTAGGCATCAAACTTTGTGATTTAGGATTACTAGAGTTGTTCTTAGCTTCAGAAAACGAGAGAATGATCTGCGCTATCTCATCAGTTACAATCTCACCCGAATCCACAATCTTAGTTCCTTTAAATACCATACCATGCACTAGAGACATATCTTCTAAATACTCATCCCTAATACTCTCGGATTTAATAGTATCATAAATGATGTTGACTGGTAAATTCTTGCCCGTTAATTGATATGCTGTTTTAGGAGTATGTAGATCCTGTAATGGAACCATATTTGACACATTATTCTCAGCCACCTTGATATATTGCCATCCATTCTTTTCTACACGAGCCATTTCATCCACAGACAAGATATATAATCCCGTTGAATCCAAAGGAATTTGAGGTTTATAGACAGGCACAAAATCCTTGAGCAAGCGGGCGCGTTCGACAGATAATTCAGCTTCGGTCTTCAAAATAGGGAAGTCCATATCTGCCTTGAGCAAGCCATACCCCCATGGGCGACCCACCGTATAATCAAAACTAACAGAATGCTGCTGTCTAGGCAATAGATAAATAGACAAAGCAGCTAGTATAACAAAAGCTAATATCTGTAGCGATATCCTCAATGCTGGTTTCATACTCTATATTATTTATCGTCTTGATTTAAAAAACTGTTGAATCAAATCTCTACATTGGTCAGCCAGGACACCCGATGAAACCGAGCATTTTGGATGTAAAGAATAGGGTGCTAAACGGCTAAAGCCGCGTTTGTCATCGTCGGCCGCATACACCAATCGCTTAATCTGCGCCCAACCTATTGCACCAGCGCACATGACACAAGGTTCTAATGTGACATACAGGGTGCATTGTGTCAAATATTTACCACCTAAGTTATTGCTGGCAGCGGTAATAGCCTGTATCTCAGCATGAGCCGTAACATCCTGCAATGTCTCGGTAAGATTATGCCCCCGACCCACAATCTGGCCATCAGCCACAATCACACAACCTACAGGTATCTCCCCCAAGGCATAGGCCTTTTGCGCCTCTAAAAACGCGAGCTGCATATATCGCTCGTCACAAGCAATTATTTCCGAATTAATCGGCATATATCATGTTTTTGTTTTATAAAAATAGGCAAGTCTTCAGGATGTTGCTCAAAATGGTTGCCAATGACAACCACATCAGCACCAGCAGAAAAAGCCATTAACATCTGCTCAACCGTTCGAATACCACCTCCTACGATCAAAGGGATGTTGATGTTTTGTTTTACCGCACGAATAGCATCCATCGGAATAGGCGTTTGAGCACCACTACCAGCCTCAAGGTATAATAGTTGTTTTCCCAACAATTGGGCAGTGACAGAATAACGAACAATTTGATCCTCATCATTGCGACTTAATGGGGTGCAATTTGACACGATTTCAACGGAACTGCGATGATCACCATCCACAAGGACATACCCCATTGGAATAACCTCCACACCTGACTGATAAATAGCCATTGCCGATTCCAAATGGGGGTCAATTAGCACTTCAGGTCTTCTAGAATTGAGCAATGTAAGAAACAACACGGCATCAACAGAGGCAGTAAACTGCTGGATATTACCAGGAAAAAGAACAATCGGAGCAGTCGTATATTGACGCAAATGAGCCACACAAACATCGACATTACCGCCTGTACTTCCTCCTACAAAGACCATATCAACAAGAGGTAGGTAAGGGAATAAAGCACGATAATAATCCTTATCCGGATCCACCAAGACCACCAAAACAGGAGCAGTCGTATGAATCGTATGCAATATCATTGAAGATGTACTCATTTTTCTCGATTTCATCGCCAAATCATAGATTCCATTATCACACGCGCATCCTGACGCAAATAGTCATAAATTGGCGCCAAAGAATCCTGATTAGGAATAGTATTACAATAGACCGATGCTCGAAAAAAGTGTCCAACTGAATCGGTCAAATAAAACTGGATTGGGGTTGCAGTATTACCATGCAACTCATAATAGAGACCATACACATTACGCTGATCATCAGCATATTCCTGAGCTGGGATAGCTGATGCAACCGTGGAATGACTATACAGAAACTCATGAGCATCCTTGGCCAATGCTCGCAAATTGTTATCTACAGGCTTATAACTACAATGTATGGTAGCATTGATTGCAGGATACTGAATATCAATCCAATAGTGATCACCCGAATGCTCTCGTTCTACTATAAAGGCATTATCCGACAAACGAAACTGATAAGGATAGCCCTTTAAGTCGCAATATGTATAGGCCGTATCAGGAATAGCGATACGGAAATAGCCATATGGCTTAGGCACCACAGAACGGCGACACGAACCAAACACGCCCACCATCAATAATATCAACGCAAAAGATAAAACCCGCTTCATAATTATAAAATCCGTGCAAAGGTAGTGAAATCATTTGAATTATGCAAGACATAGATTAGATAAATGCACTAATAAATAAATTTATGCACAAATTGTTGCATATATCAAAAAAAAATAGTACTTTTGCAAACTTTATTAAAATTAAAATAATTTTATTGAGGATTGAATGACCAAAAATACTAATAATATGATCAAACACAACTATTGTGTGATAATGGCTGGCGGCGTGGGCAGTCGCTTTTGGCCATTTAGTCGCACGGACAAACCCAAGCAGTTTCTGGACTTTTTCGGAACAGGGAAAAGCTTATTGCAGATGACTGTGGACCGTTTTACTCCATTGGTACCAGCAGAAAACATCTTGATTGTGACCAATGTACAGTATCGGGAAATAGTATTAGAGCAATTACCTATGCTGCAATCGTCGCAAGTCTTATGTGAACCTGCTCGTAGAAACACAGCCCCTTGTATTGCTTATGCAGTAGCTCGCATCAAAGCAATAGCAAGCCAAAAAGGCGAGACACAAGCCAATATTGTAGTAGCACCTAGTGATCATTTGATTTTGCAGGAGGAAAAATTTGTCCAAACCATTGCAGAAGGATTGTCATTCGTAGCAAAGCATGATGCATTATTGACGCTAGGCATGAAGCCTACTCGTCCAGACACAGGATATGGATATATACAGATAAGTGGAGGACAAATGCATGTAGATGGTGCCGGCACTTGCAAAGTGCGTGCTTTCACTGAAAAACCCAACTTAGAGTTGGCTCAAAAGTTTGTTGACAGCGGTGAGTTCTTGTGGAACTCAGGCATCTTCCTTTGGAACCTACAGGCAATAGATGCTGCATTCCACGCCTATCTACCAGAAGTAGCCAACATCTTTGCCGCTGGCGAGAAGGTATTGGGAACAGACCACGAGGAGGATTTTATCCAAGAGGCCTTCCCTAAATGTCCTAGTATATCCATCGACTATGGTGTGATGGAGCATGCCAAGAATGTGTATGTACTGCCAAGCGACTTTGGATGGAGTGATCTAGGCACATGGGGATCGTTATATGACTTGAGCGAAAAAGATGAAAGCGAAAACGCCACATTGCATTGCCAAACAAAATACTACGACAGCCATGGCAACATTGTGACCCTACCCAAAGGTCATATGGCGGTCATACATGGACTAGAAAACTATATCGTAGCAGAATCAAATGGCGTTCTGCTGATCTGCAAACGAGAAGAAGAACAGCAGATTCGCCAATTCCATATGGACGCCGAAGATAAGTGGAAATAAATGTTTAACCCAAGAATGACATTTGAATTATGAGTTACTTAAATTTTGACAAAACGCTTCTTACTAACCTAGAGCGCAGTTTGAGCAAAGAAATGATTCGCACTAATCGTGCGGGTGCATACAACTCAACCACACTAATAGATTGCAACACACGCAAATACCATGGCCAACTAGTACTACCTTTGTCTGACCCATTACCTGAAGACAATTATGTATTACTTGGCAATTTGGACGAAACTGTGATTCAGCACGGTGCAGAGTTTAACCTAGGTATACATCAATATGGCGAGAACCTATATACACCTAGCGGTCATAAATACATCCGTGAATTTGATTGCGAAGTGATTAGCAAAACCACTTATCGTGTAGGCGGTGTGATCTTAACGAAAGAGCGTATGCTAGTCAGTTTTGAACCTCGTGTACTGATTCGTTACACACTAGTAGAGGCTCACTCACCAACCATATTACGCCTGAAACCATTCCTAGCATTCCGCAGCACTAACGAGCTCACCCACGAGAATTCAAGCGCATGCACGGATGTAAGAGAGGTTCAGAATGGTAGAGCAGCTAAGATGTACCCATCCTACCCAGAGCTATTTATGCAATGCTCAAAAAAATGCGAATACACCCATAACCCACAATGGTACAAAGGAATAGAATATCTCAAGGAATTAGAGCGAGGCTTCTCTTACAAGGAAGACCAACTAGTACCAGGATGGTTTGAGATGCCAATAAAGAAGGGCGAGAGCGTAATCTTTGCCGCAGGTATTAGCGAAGTAAAAACAAACACACTAAAAGGATTATGGGACAAAGAGTTGCAACGCCGTAGTGCACGCGACACGATGTTCAATAGCTTAAAAAACGCAGCTTCTCAATTCTACAAACGAGAAGGAGACAAATGTTATCTATTGGCTGGCTATCCATGGTTTAAAGCCACTGCTCGCGAGGAATTTTTAGCTTTACCAGGTTGCACAATGGGTATTGGTCGTCCAGAGTATTGGGATGCTATTGTTAACAAAACAGCCGTTGAGGAGATTCGCGCATTTATGAATGGTCAGCCTCATAAACTAGCTGGCATAGATGAACCAGATGCATTATTGTGGTTTATACATGCACTGCAAGAATATGCCGAATACACCTCGTTAGAAGAAACAACAAGGCTATATGGTCAACTTATTATAGAAATCATGCTATTCATCCGCAGACAGCAACACCCACGCTTATTCCTACACCACAATAGCCTCTTATGGGTAGATGGAAAAGAGCGTCCTGCGACATGGATGAACGCAGTAGAGGATGGTCATCCAATAACCCCACGTACAGGATATGTGGTTGAGATCAACGCACTATGGTACAATGCATTGCTCTTTACTGCAGCTATCCAGCGCTGTTTAGGCAAAGAACAAGTGGCCGATCTTATGGAGTATCAAGCAGAAGTAGCCAAAGACAACTTCGTCAAGACATTCTGGAATGGACACTACCTAGATGACTATGTTGATGGCGATTATCACAATAATGAGGTTCGTCCAAACCAAATTATTGCTGCATCCTTACCTTTCTCACCACTAGACAAGAAACAACGTAAAGCCGTAGTGGATATTTGTACCAAGGAATTGTATACACCAAAAGGTTTGCGCACTATATCTCCAAAGAGTGGTGGTTACCGTCCAGAATACATCGGTGGTCAACTAGAACGTGACCGCAACTTCCACAACGGACCAGTATGGCCATGGACAATTGCAGCCTACGCCATCGCTTACCTAAAAGTATATCAACATTCAGGAGAGAGCTTTATTCGTCGCCTATTAACCGGTTATGAAGCCGAGATGAGCGAGTTGTGTATCGGCACATTAAACGAGCTGTATGATGGCAATCCACCATTTAAAGGTCACGGCGGTATGAGTTATGCTCCTAGCGTGGCTAGCGTAATTGAAGTATGTAACACCTTGAAAAAATACGAAACAAAATGAAAGCACTAATGTTCGGTTGGGAGTTCCCCCCACATATCTTAGGCGGTTTGGGAACAGCCAGTTACGGATTAACCCGTGGTATGGCTCAACAAGAGGACATGGAGATTACTTTTGTCATCCCTAAACCATGGGGAGACGAAGACCAATCATTCCTGCGCATCATAGGAGCCAATAGCGTTCCTATCGTGTGGAAAGACAATCATTATGACTATGTTCGTCAGCGCATGGAAGGCAAGATGTCCGCAGAAGAATACTACCATCTGCGCAACAACATCCACTATGACTATTCACGAATTGGAACTGACGATTTGGGCTGTGTAGGATTCTCAGGTCGCTATCCTGACAACTTATTGGAAGAAATTGGTAACTACGAAGCTGTTGCTAGCGTTTTAGCCCACGCATTGGACTTTGACATTATTCATAGCCACGACTGGTTGACCTATCCATCAGGTGTATTTGCAAAGCAGATATCGGGTAAGCCATTGGTTATCCATGTGCACGCTACAGACTTTGACCGTAGTCGTGGCAATGTTAACCCTACTGTATATGCCATTGAGCGCAGAGGTATGGATGAAGCAGATCATATCATGTGTGTAAGCGA
>JAEIGA010020407.1_pt1 | contig 10104 bp, 5 predicted proteins | sample 9270691 | NCBI WGS metagenome assembly JAEIGA01 (sample SAMN17057246, study PRJNA624740) | gut metagenome | biome: biome; isolation source: fecal sample | host: Bos grunniens | place: China: Xizang | collected 2019
CACTTCGGTATCTCTCCGTAAACTGCTTTAATATGTTATCACAACATTTGGCTTCTGTCAATAGATTTTTTGATTTTTTATCATTCTCTTTTTTAAATTCATTAATATTATATGAAATAATCTGAAAAAACTTAGTTAAAACAGATGACAATTTGATTTCTATATGATATAATATTTTTTAATTGGGTAATTTTTCATATGTTACATTAATTTAACATATAAATAATACAATAATATTAAAAGTAAAAAACAGGAGGATATCATGAAAACAAAAAATGTTCTGCTCAAAATGCTTTCAATGGTTTTTGTTATGCTTATGATTGTTTCAGTTTCACCCTTGAATGCATTTGCAACTGAAGACAAAGAATCAACTGACGGCATTCCAGCTCTTGTTCTTACAAGTGACAGTCTTGCGGTTGCACAAAGAAAAACAATTCAGATGACCGCTACCGTTACAAATGTTGAGGTTCAGCCTGAAATTATCTGGAGCTCATCCGATGAGACCATTGCTTCAGTTGACGAAACAGGTAAGGTTAAGGGATGGAATATTGGAACGGTAACAATAACAGCTAAGGCTGTTGTTGGCGAAACAACTCTGGTTGGCGATTTTGCAATCAATGTTGTAAAAAACAAAAATTTTGTTAAGAACCTGCTTGAAAAACGTCAGATTCTCAGCTATCAGTACAGCTATATTGATGATTACTACTACACAAACGATAAAGAGGCTTGGCAGTATAACTTCGGCTTCGGAAAAATCTATGATGTTGTCTCACCCTATATTCTGCTTGAGTATGACTATATAAGAGTTTTCTTTACCTATGATGATAAAGACTGGATGCTTCAGATGTGGAAGGGTCAGTACGGAATGATTTTCTATGGCGGAGAAATCGGCATTTACACAAGAAAGCATTCCGAAGACGGTGTTGGTGCGTGGGCAATGTATGCCTGCCCCGCAGAGGAAAACTGGCTTCAGATGGAAATGACTCTCTGGCATGAAGAGACCAGCGGCGAATGGACCCGCGAATTTACAAGAGAATATGATTATTACTGGTGGTGCACAGGCTTTAAAAACGGACATCTCCGCCAGGAAGAGCCTGCCGATGAACTTCGTCTTACGGGCAGAATAACCCTTAAGGATGCTGAAATGACAGATATCGTTTATAAGGGACTTATGGATTGCGGCTTCGGCGAAGCAGACGGTAAAGACAGAATCGGACTTGATGAGATTTACACAGAAGGAAACGATATCTATTTCTGCTGGCAGAATATTTCAGAGGCAGAGAGCACAATGGCAATCAAGGTTGGAATGGGCTTCCTTTCTTCTCTTGCTATTCTTCCCTTCTTCCCGCTTATTGCACCTTATGTAGGTATGTTTGCTCTGGCAGTTATGCTTGTTTCAGCAATTATATAAAAATTTCCCGCAGAGTTTAACTCTGCGGGTTTTTGTTTGGCGTGATGTGCGTTGACTTTTATATATTCAGAGAGTATAATTAACATTATAAAAAATAAAGGAGTTTGATGTTATGCAGCTTCTTCAAAAGTTGAAAACAACACCCGCAGGCTGGGAAACAAAACCCGCCGAAAGAAAAAGTTATTATCTTTATTTTGCGGGGCAGAATGCGATTTATTTTCTTTTGGCAAATTATCTTACCACATATCTGATGTTTCTCGGTATTAATCCCGCAAAATCAGCAGCGGTTATGCTTGCGGTAAAGGTATGGGATGCCGTTAACGATGCGCTTTTCGGAGTTATTTTTGACTCGGTTAAATTCAAAAGCGGCAAGAAATATCTGCCGTGGCTTAAAATTTCAACAATCCTGACCCCGCTTGCAACCTTGCTTCTTTTCTGCATTCCTTCAAGCTCGGGAGAAACAACAAAGCTTCTCTGGTTTGCGGTTGCTTATATTATCTGGGATACTGCATATACTCTTTGCGATGTTCCTATTTACGGCTCAATTACCGCAATGACCCGCAATCTTGAAGAAAGAAGCTCGATGCTTTCTTACAAGAGCATCTGGGCGGGCGTAGGTATTGCGTTTATCACTCTTGCAGGTACGGTGCTTGTCAGTGAGCATGTTGGTGCAAGCTATACGGTTGTCGGTGCTGTAACTGCTGTTTTTGCTTTTGCAACAATGATTCCCGTTCTTAAAACTCTTCAGGAACGTCATGTGCCCGAAGAGGAAGAAAGCTTTACACTTCGCAGAATGTTCAGCTATCTTTTCAAAAACAAATATTTACTTATATATTATTTCGGCTACTTTTTCTATTCTGCCGCAAACATCAGCGGTGCGCTGAATCTCTTTGTTTCGTATTATCTTTTCAACGATACTCTTTTCTCGCTTATCGTAGGTGCATGCGGAACAGTGCCCTCACTTATTTTCTCGCTGCTTGTTCCGTCAATGCTCAAAAAGATTGATAAGATGAAGCTTTACAAAATCTGCTGTGTGCTCATGGTTGTGTTGAGCATTATAATGTGGGTTATCGGCTACGAAAATCTTATTCTTCATATTGTTCTTTATGTTATCCGTTCCGTACCTCTTGCAATCATCGGCGTTATCATGTTTATCTTTACTCCCGACTGCGCCGAATACGGCAAATATAAATCAGGAATTGAAGCAAAGGGCATCACCTTTGCAATCCAGACCTTTATGGTTAAGCTTACCGCAGCAATCTCGGGTGCAATGGGTATGTTTATTCTCGGTCTTAAATCAACAGGCTGGATAACCGTTGAGGTGCAGAGCTTTGAAGAGTTGCAGAAGCTCGGAATCCGGCAGAGTCAGCATGCGCTCGATGTGCTTTGGTTCAGCTATGTTATGATACCTGCAATCGGTTGCTTTATTGCTTATGTTATCTGGAAATTCTATAAGCTCAATGATAAGGATGTCCAGATTATGACAGACTGCAATACGGGTAAAATCACCCGTGAAGAAGCTGAAAGCATGCTCAGCAGAAAATATTGATAAAATTCGCCCTGTTCTCGCTTTGAGAGCAGGGCGTTGTTTATTTTGCTTTGAATTTCATCGGCATTTCGGTTGTTTTAAGCAGAAGCTTTATTATCTGCACTATAATCGGCTTGAAAATACCGCTGTTATCTACAAATGAGCTTTGAGAAGCATTTTTACAAATGAATTCGGGGAAACTCGGTGTTCCGATAATCTGCATTTTTAAAACATCGCCAGAAAAATCAAAGGTAGCATATTGGGTTGCAAGAGTGTTAATCGGTTTGATTACGGCATTAATAACACCGTTTTTCATATAAGCATAAGCCCATATTTTATAGCAATAGCCTTTTATCCGGCACTCTGAAAAACGGGGTTTTCCGTCAAGTCCGCAGTTAACAATTATCTCGTCATCCTCTTCGTACCATTTGACTGTAAGAATATTTTCTTTGAGTTCAAAGGATACTTTATTTATATTCTTTTGGGGTCTGCATGCATAGCTTGATGTAAGTGAACGCGGCAGAAGGCTTGCAGGAAACATGAATTTGGCAAGTAAATCCGAAAGAGGAGTAATGCAAAAAGTTTTATCGGTGGGGATTTTAAGCTTTTCGGTGCATGCAACAGGCATTTTGCTTCTGTTTTTAAGATAATCGGAAAGCTTTTTATCCCATTCATCGGTTGAATCGTTTTCAAAAGCTTTGGTTAAAACGGTTTGGATGAGCTTATATAAAAGAGTATCATCAATAATGCAGTTGGTGGTTGCGATAACGGCATTATACTGCGGATAATACATTACTATCTGGCCAAACATGCCGTTCATGGAAAACGCACCTTTATCAGTCCAGAAGAGATAGCCATATCCGTCTTCATTTTCTCTGCCTTCAAGATTAACTTGCTTTTTGGTTGCTTCTTTTGTCCATTCTTCGGGGATAACCTGAATTCCGTTATATTTTCCGCCGTCTGCATAGCATTGACAGATTTTTGCAAGGTCACGAAGCTTTAAATGGCAGCCTGTGCCGCCGATACATTCGCCTCTTGAATCGGTTTCCCAGAACGGTTTTTCGATTCCGAGAGGTTCAAAAAGTCTTGGTGTAAGATAATCAACAAGATTCATGCCCGAAAGCCTTTGAATCAGCGAAGCAATAACATGAACATCGTTGTTACTGTATAAAAAGCCTCTGCCTTTTTTTCTGAAGGGTGCTTTCATGAATATTTTATCGTAGTTATCCGTCATATCCTGTGTAAAGCTGAATTTTTTATTGCTTTGCATGGTAAGAAGTGAGCGTACGGTGGTGTTTTCCCATTCGTTGCTCTTGCATGCTTTATATTCAGGGAAGAAGGGCAGGATTTTTGAATCGAGAGAAAACAGACCTTCCGATACGGCAAAACCTACCGCTGTTGAAACAACGGATTTTGTAACGGAAAATAAAGTGTGCGGCATATCTGCCGAATAAGGATATAAATATTCCTCAAAAAGGATTTCTCCGTTTTGCATAATGAGAAGCCCGTGATTTTCCATGCCGTATTTTTCAAGTTCATTATAGAAACGGTAAATCCATTCAGAAGAAAGCTTTGATTTTGTATTCACCGTGTTACCTCCTTATCATTCCGCAAACGGCAATTCGGTCATTCGCAGCTTTGCACAACCGTAGGGACAGAGAACAATTTCTTGTGCTTCGCTTATGGCTTTTCTTGATTCGGGCAGCTTTGCACAAACGGTGTCATATCCGTCCTCAAAACCCCAGTTAATTTTTTGCACATGCGCTTTTACCGTTACGGGCGGATTCTGCGATGAGAACGGGATATCGCTGATTTCATTTATCTGTAAATCAAGCGAAGAGCCGCTATAGGCATAATTCCAATCGGAAACGGGGATTAATTCATAATCGCAATAGGGGAATTTGCGCTCAACTCCGTCTTTTTCGTATTCAGACATTTTCTTTTCGTATTTTACGGGAACGGAAAATACAAGTGAACCGCACTTAACGGTATTTAAATTATGAGGTCTTTTTTCAAAATATGCAGAGGTTTTAAAGCTGATGCTGATTTCTGCTTTTTCGCCTGCGGCAAAATCAAATGAAAGCTCTTCGGCAGAGGTGATTTCGCCGTTTACGGTAAGATTTTCAGCAAACGTCGGAATGCGGATTTTAAGAGTGAAAGCGGATTTTGCTTCAACTGTATATCTGAAGCTGTTTTCAAATGGATAGTTTGTTTCAATTTTTATGTATTGGTCATCTGTTTTAAGCTCCGATGGAATGGAAACAGCATTTATAACAGTATTACCGCTGTGCATAAATGCTGAAAGAGCAAACTTTGGCCATGCCTGATTAAAGTTTGCTGTGCAGCAACCGAAATTAGGTTCAAGACCGAAAAGGTGGGATTCGGGGCCGTTTGTTCTGAAAAGCGGTTTGCCGGGAAATTTTATGCAGGCAATCTGGTTGCTCATCTGGTCATACTGATGAGTCCACATATCGTCGCTTATTGTTGCGGGCAGAGCATTGAAGGCAAGAACCTCAAGGCGTTCCGCCCATTTTTTATCGCCCGTGAAAGCGTACAGAATCTCATATGAATACATCTGCTCCGCAACTGAGCAAAGCTCCGTGCCCTGAATGGGACTTAAGCCTGAAAGGCATTCGTCACCCGTGAATAAGCCCACGGGAGTGCCGTTGTATTTTTCAAGAATCGAGTGGAGAAACTCTGCGTTATCGGTGTATTCTTCGTTGAGAATATCGCAGGAAACAGCCTCGCTTTTGAGCATCATACCCATATTCACTATGTGCGTATCAAATCTCCAGCGGTTAAGGGGTCTTTCCCAGAGCAGAGTTGCCTTATTGTAGTTCAATCCCTGTTCTTTAAGAATTTTCGCAAGTTCAACAAGCCAGTCTTCCCGACGGCGTTCATATATAAAATTAATTGCAATAAAACCTTCAAACCATCTTGCGTTGCCCCAGTCAAAAAGCTTTATTTCTCCGCTTTTGAGCATTTCATAATAATTTTTCAGAACGCTGTAGATAACATCGGGAATTCTTTCGTCTTTTGAGCACTGATAATAAACGGTAAGAGTTTTGGTTATGAGCAGAATTGCCCATGTGTCATATGTTTTTCTGTCTTCATCCTTGCAGGGACAAATCCAGCCGTCAGGCTTCTGAAACGAAATAATTGCATCAATATATTTTTTTGCACGGGATATCATATCACTGTTTTCAAGAAGGTAAGCAAGGGGGATAAAGCCGTCGAGCCAATAAGGAACTCTTTCCCAGCCTTCTTTACTGCCGCCTATCCACGCACTGTTTTTGATATCGGGCCAGATTTTATCAAGATTCCCGCTGAGGCCATCTGCCTGTATTTCAAGCTGACGTTTAATCCATCCCAGAGGCTTAATTTCATTTGTTGTATAAAAATTCCATTTGTTCATGAGATCGCTCCGTTCATCTTATACTGTTTTCATTCTATCATATCAATATATAAAAAAACAATAACTACAGGGAAAGTTTTGGTTTAATTCCGATTGACTTTTTGAGGTCTGTATTCTATATTAGAACTATATAATAAGGGAGGCGGTTTTATGTGGAGCATCATAAGAGCTTTTGTTGCAGTGTTTGTTGCATTTGAAACTCTGTTTACAGGCATTCTCGGAGGAGCTGAATTCAAGCGTGTTGAGATGCCGGAGGTTACTGCAGGGGAATACGGTCAGTATGTTGACCCGTTTATCGGAACGGGCGGAACACCCTGGACCTGCGCAATGCTCAGCCCGGCGGCAACAGTGCCTTTCGGTTCGGTGCGTCTCGGACCCGATACATGTTTTGTTGGCGGAGCTTATCTTATAAAAATGAACACATCGGGCTATTATTATGAGCAAGGACATATCAAGGGCTTCAGCCATTCAAGACTTTCGGGAACGGGTGCAGAGGATTACAGCAATTTCAGAGTAACTCCTGCCGTTGGTGATAATGAACCTTCGGTTATGCCGTACTCCCATTCAAAAGAAACAGCCTCACCGGGTTACTATGCGGTTTATCTGCCAACAGCTTCCTGCCTTGCAGAGCTTACCGCAGATGAGCATACAGGCGTTCACCGTTATACTTTTTATGATTCTGACGATGCCCGCCTTTATATTGATGTCGCAAGTGCCTCCGCAAAGAAAAAGTCATATAATGCACAGGTTGAGTATGACCAAAAAACAGGCGTTGTTTCGGGAAACTGCATTATTGACGGCCAGTTTTCGGGCAGATATGACGGCTTGCCTGCTTATTTTGTTGCAGTTACGGATAAACCCGTTGTGTCATATGAAATAAAAAACGGCGAAACCGATTGCGGAATTGACCTCAATTTCGGTTCGCTCAAAAATGAAAGCGTTGAGCTCAAAATCGGCATAAGCTTTGTGAGCAAAGAAAATGCAATGCTTAATCTTAAGGCTGAAACTGAAGGCCTTGATTTTGACGGTGTAAGGAAGAATGCGGTTAATGATTGGGAAAAACGCCTTTCTTCGGTTAAAATTGAAAGCAGCGATAAGGATATAAAAACAGTTTTCTATACAGCTCTTTACCACAGCATGACCATGCCTTCAACCTTCACCGATGTTAACGGTGAATATCTTGGATTTGATAAAGAGGTTGGCGTTGCCGAAGGTTATACATACAGAACTGATATGTCGCTATGGGACACCTGCCGCACAACCCATCCGCTCTATACATTGATTGCGCAGGATGTTCAGACCGATTGCCTCAATAGCCTTGTTGAAATGGCAAAGGCGGGCGGAGCTCTTCCCCGATGGCCTATGGGTGCAGGATACACAGGCTCAATGCAGGGTGACCCCGCAAATATTGTTATATCAGAGAGCTATCTTAAAGGCATTACCGATTTCGATGTTGAAACCGCCTATGAATATATGAAAAAATCTTCAGATGAAGAGGTAAGAAAAGACGGAAGGGCACATGTTGATTTATATAATGAATACGGCTATATTCCGCAGGATATTGTACCGGGGGATGAATCCGTAAGTAAAACCCTTGAATATGCCTGGCAGGATGCGGCAATTGCTTCTCTTGCAAAAGCACTCGGCAAGGATGAAGATGCCGAAAAATACACAAAGAAATCAATGTATTATAAAAATGTTTTCAACCCCGAAACAAAGTATTTTCAGGCAAGAAACTCTGACGGAAGCTTTGTCTGGAATTTCAGCCCTTATATAACAACTTTCTATGATGCAGTAATGATTAAGAAGTTTGCTGATTGCTACTGTGAGGGCAGTGCAAGGCAGTGGCGCTGGAGCGCAACACATGATATTGACGGCATGATTGAACTTTTCGGCTCCGAAGAATATTTTGTTAAAGAGCTTGAAGATTTTATGAAGGATGCCTCTTTAACAAGAGCTGCACCTGACCCGGGCGACGGCTATTGGGTCGGTAATCAGCACGATATCCACACACCTTATCTTTTCAGCAATGCGGGTAGGGCAGACCTTACCCAGAAATGGGTTCGCTGGACACTCAAAAACCGTTTCAGCACCGATATTAACGGTCTTGACGGCAATGATGACGGCGGCACTTTAAGTTCATGGTATGTATTTTCGTCCCTCGGATTTTATCCTCTTGCTGGAACGGATAAATATTGGATCGGTTCTCCCAATATTGACAGTGCGGAAATTGCTCTTTCAAACGGAAAAACCCTTAAAATAACCGCAAATAATCAGAGCGATAAAAATATATATGTAAGCAGCGTAACTCTCAACGGTGAAAAGCTTGAAGGCTGTTACATAACTCATTCGCAGCTTATGAACGGCGGCGAACTTGTTTTTAACATGACAAAATAAGGAGACAGCAAAATGCTTCAAACAGTAAAGGCGATTATTTCTTTTATTCAGGTGTTGATTTTCAGTGCAGGAATAATCCCCATAAATACAAATATAGATTATGGCAGCGGAGAATATCAGCCGCCGCAGATTACAACACCGATGTATATTGTGCAGGACGGAAAGTCGGATTTTGTTATCGTAACAGATGAAGAACCGGATGAGTGCATACAGACTGCGGCAGAGGAATTGCAGACATATATTGAAAAAATCAGCGGTGTTGAGCTTTCATGCATAACCGAATCGGAACTCGGAGAGGACGAAAAAGCAATTATTCTCGGCGAAACAGAGCTTGAACGTAATATCACGCAGATTGACCGTTCTCAAATCAAGGCAGACGGATTCAGGCTTTATTCTGACGGCAAATATCTGCTTGTTGCGGGTGCCGACAGCCGAGGTACGCTTTACGGTGTTTATACCCTGATTGAAGAATATATGGGTGTCAGATGGTTCACTCCAAAGCTTGAGGTTGTTCCCGAAAGCAAGGATATCGTTGTTGATGCGGCGATTGACCGTGTGGTTGAGCCTTCATTTTCTGTTCGACGCAACGACCCTATGGGCACAAATAATGCTTACAGAGCAAGAACAAAAATGAATGTTTCATTCCATTATGACGTGCCTGAATACGGCGGAGCATTAACCTATGTCTTATGGGATGTAACTCTTGATAATCTTGTTCCTGATGCTCTGTTTGCGGAGCATCCCGAATATTTCGCAATGAATCCCGACGGAACCCGAACAACCGACCACGTTTGTCTTTCACACCCCGAAGTACTTCCTATAGCAATTGAGAATGCAAGAACAGCAATTCTGAACTGTGAAAAAGATGCAAAATATATACATATAGGGCAGAAGGATAATTCAAATTATTGTCACTGCGAAACCTGCGAGGAGCTTTACAAAAAATACGGCAGCATTTCAGCTCCAACGATTATTTTTACAAATGCTTTTGCCGATGCGCTTGATGATGAGTTTCCTGATTTTATGTTTACTTTCTATGCATACGGCGAAACTGACAGACCGCCAACGGATTTGAGCCTTCGTTGCAGAGAGAATGTTGCACCTGTGCTTTGTGAACTTCACAGAGCGTGCCGCAGCCATAAACTTACCGAGTGTGGTGCTGTTGACGGCAATGAAACTTTTATGAATCTTTACGGCGATAATGAGCCTATGGTTGCAGAGGATTTTGCTAACTGGACCAAAATTGCCGATACAGCCTATATTTACGATTACACCATTAATTTCCTTAATTCTCTGCAGTTTTTCTCTAATTTCGAAACAATGCAGTCCACAATGAAATATATGCATGATATC
>JAEIGA010020408.1_pt1 | contig 10104 bp, 12 predicted proteins | sample 9270691 | NCBI WGS metagenome assembly JAEIGA01 (sample SAMN17057246, study PRJNA624740) | gut metagenome | biome: biome; isolation source: fecal sample | host: Bos grunniens | place: China: Xizang | collected 2019
CACCGGCTACCGCCTCGTCACGCCGTTCCCCCTCGCGGAGCTCGCTGCTTTGGACCAGCTGCATGAGTTGCACCTCGCTGGCAATGCCTTCTTTGGTACTGTCAAGCCGAAGGTCATTGCTTTTGCCTGCAGCACCCCGCTCTCCACCCTTGACCTCTCTTCCAACGACCTTTCCAGCAGCTTCCCCAGCTTCAGTTCCTTCCGAAACTGCAAGACCCTCACCCACCTTAACCTTTCTCACAATTCCTTCAGCGGGCCACTCCCGCTCAATGCCACTGGCTCCCTCACCGTGCTTGACCTTTCGCACAACAACTTCTCTGGCGCTCTCTCCTCCATTGCGGCGCCCTTTCTTTCATGGCTTGACGTCTCAAACAACAGCCTTTCAGGCAGCCTCCCGATGGGTATCGGCCAATGCGGGACACTTAAACATCCTAACATTTCCTTTAATCTTCTTTCTGGCGAAATACCTCTTAAAGCCTTCTTATTATCTACCTTGAACCTCACAACTGCCATAGCTGGTAGTTGCTCAGACCTAACTCTGTTAGATCTCTCTAAAAATTTTATAACAGGCCCAATTCCCACATCCCTCAGCTCCTGCCAAAGCTTGCGCCATGTCAACATCTCCTTGAACTCCTTCATTGGAAATATTCCCACCATCTTCAACCAGCTAGTAAGCCTAGAGGTGCTTTCCGTCTCCAAAAACAATCTCACAGGCGCAATACCACCCGATTTTGGGGATTCTTTACACCAGCTTAAGAAGCTGGATCTTTCGGCAACAAGAAGAAACAAGATAATCCCAATTGCCGGCTCTGCATAAGCTTGTATTGAGCTTCAACAAGTTCACGGGGCCTCTTCCTGCATCCCTCCCCAACTCCAGTAGGTTAAAGGTACTTTACCTCAGTGCAAATGCCTTCACAGGAAGGAAGTATTCCTGGCAAGATCTGTGGTCCTTCGCTCCGCAGATTGCTATTAGCAGACAATGATTTGTCTGGGGTGGTGCCCTTGGAGAGCTGCAGCAGCCTAAAGTGGCTAACTCTTTCAAACAACCGTCTCACAAGTCACATTCCGCCGGAGCTGGGGCTTATGCCAAGAATCAATTTTCTGCATCTTAGCAACAATTCGTTGTCAGGCACAATTCCACCCACACTCGGAAACTGCAGGTATCTGGTGTGGTTGGATCTCAGCAGCAATGAGCTAGAGGGCATGCGAGCTGACCAAGCAAGCGGGGAAGGTAATAAAAGGAACGCTCAGCACTGGTTTGCGATTCGGGTATTTTAAGTATCTGTACGGAGATGTATGCACAGAGTATGGCTTAGGCTCTTTGCTTATGATGAGGGGAAACCCTGAAGGCTGAGCAGAATTCCGAACTTGCAGAGGTGCAACAGTACGCGTTTTTATCCCAATGTTTCACCTTACTACATCCCTAACCCTCCAGGATCCAGTGGAGACAGCCTAACATTCTTTGATGTTGGCCAAAACAAGCTTACAGGCACTATTCCAGAGGACTATGGTAGCCTAATCTACACCCAGGTGCTTTCATTATTACATAACAACCTCACTGGCACCATCCCTTTCAGCCTAGGCAACCTGGTCCAATGCTCCAAAAACCACCTAGACCATAACCACCTTCAAGGCCCTATCCCCTCTGGGCTATCAAGGCTGGAGATCATAAATCAGCTTGATTTGTCAAACGAAACCCTATCCGGCTACATTTCCGACTCTGGCAAGCTCTCTACCTTTCCAGCTTCCAGCTTCGCCAACAACCCCTATCTGTGTGGCACACCTCTCCCACCATGTCAGGCAGCGTCTCCTCCATCGAACAGTTCCCATACCTCCATGGACAGCTTGTCCTTGAGCCACCATCGGCGATTCAGATCCGAGATTACAATAGTTATTGTTCCTGGCAGCGTTACCCCTTGTTGCAGGTCTTAAGTGTTCATTCCGTATGATTGAAACACAGAAGCACATGAAAGAGCTGATGCACGAGAATTCCATGGACAAGCTACCGATCACTTATACGTCCTCAAGCAGCATATCCCACAGATCATATTTAGCAAGAAGAAATCTAGAAAAGTCACTTAGCATCAATGTCGCCTTATGCAAAGGTACAGGGCTCTGCAAGATATCCTACAAAGAGCTCGAGGAGGCCACCAAGGGCTTCTGTGAAGAGGCCAGGATAGGCAGTGAAGGCTTTAGCATAGTCTACAAGGCCACCTTAGACGATCAAACTGTGGTAGCGGTTAAGAAGCTCATCCATAAGATTGATGAGAAGGGTGAGCCAAGAGATTTCCAGGCAGAGATAAAAACAATAGGGAAAATCAAGCACCCTAACCTCGTCTCTTTGTGGGGTTATTCTCAGACAGACAATGAAAGGTTGCTCATCTACGAGTACATGGAAAATGGCAGCTTGTATAAGTAGCTTCATGGCAACGAAAAAAAACAAGATGATCCCAATGGCCAGCCTGCGGCTACAATAAGGCTTAGCTGGGAAAGCCGGCAATTAGCTTACAATAGCTTCAGGAAAGTCTCCTGTTAGCCCATTGTCACTCAGATTTAATACTTCGAGAGAGGAGCACTTTGCAAGAGAGGAAGGGATTCTTCCCACAAAAGAATTTGCCGATACCAGGGCGATTGCACAATTCTCCGGTAACTCGCTGGCATTCATAGGGGTCAGTTTGCTTTCGCCGCATTGCCAACGCTTCGCTCTTTGCCTTAACCGCCCTTTGCCTTTCCGATCCAGTTTCGCTCACGACTTCCCCGGACTTGAACCGGTTAGTTTCCTGGCACGCACATAGAAAGGCTCTATCCTTTAAGCGTGCTACGTGAGCCAAACGGCCCAACAACCCCAAGCCCCCTGTTACTTTGTCGAGTGCCTAACGCCTGTCGAGTGCCCGGAGACAGGAGACTCTGGCTTTCGGCCCGGAAATTGGGCACAATCCCCTGAGTTTGAGCTAGGGTTCGTGTTATGCATAACGCCCACATTTCCAACACAAGGTCCTTGCCATATTTAGCTATCAAGGGAAAAACGCTAGGATCGAAAGATCGAATAGGGTGTTGTTTGCTAACGCTGGAAACACGGTCAAAGGGGCGGGGCTAACGGCAAAGCCACGCTTTTTCACAATTTCTGGCGATTTTCCGAATTTCAAGCCAGTTTGTGGATCACAAACACAGTCGCTATTGGCCAGTCCTTCCAGCTCCGTGGATCTGTGGAGAAGAGGGTTCTCTGCTTTTCGTTGCCTTGAAAGAGAAGGAAGAGGAATGGTATTATAACGTCAACCGGCGATCCAGGAAAAATACCTGCTTACTATCTCGGATATCCCACCCGCCATTAACAGTGCCCAGTGCTCCATCCCAAGGAGGCGGGCGATCGGGTGACATGCGAGATAAAGAACGGGGAGAGTGGCCGAGTGGTTAAAAGCGACAGACTGCAAATCTGTTGAAGGTTTTCTACGTAGGTTCGAATCCTGCCTCTCCCAATACAATAGGTTAGGTTCGAAAAAGATTTACGCCTTCATGGATAGCGAAACGTATATCCGAGGCTTTGCCCAGGCTGGAGAACCCAACCCGCAAGATGAAATCGGCCCAAAGAGAACCAACCGTTAGGATCGTTATAGCGGCCCTTTGCTTTGATAGCTTACTGCCTGAGTCACTTTTTACGGAGTTACTCGCGACATGATGCCATGAAGCACTGCACTTGTTCGCCTACTGGGCCCTAGGAACATTCCCTTTCCCCAATTTAATTTGAAATGCAATTTTGTTCTTTAGTGATGGAAACGGCAGCGGCTATTTTGGCTCATGTAGCTCAAAGGATAGAGCATTCCTATGTACCAGGAAACGGCACCGGTTCAAGTCCGGGTGTGGGCTGGTGGGAGGAACAAGCAAGAATGGTTCAATACGGCGTCTAACAGGCAAATCAAGAATTTCACTTCGAATCCTGGGCCTTAACACCTTGCTGCTTATGGTGTTTTATGATCAGTATCGGAAACGGATGGAGAAGCAGTAGAACGTGCGGAACCGCATATTGGATTACTCTAGTGCGGCATGAAGCTGCTTAGCCGAGTCGGCATATCCCACTTAGCCGTTAGCGATGCTCCGCTCGTTCCCTGGCACGGGTGGTGCGTAAAGGCAACTTCTGCGTCATAAGCACCGAGTCGGTTTGTCAAACGAGTAAGGCGAACCGCTTAAGGGAAGGAAGGGAGAAGGTCGTAAGGATGGCCTCGTTACCTATATCAGAAGTCAGAAGAAATGATGGGGAGAACCTTAGTCCTCTACTTCTTTCGGTTATCTCACGCCATCGGGGTTTCTCGGAAGCAAGAACGCGTTGGCGGGTCCTGGAGTGCCCGTTGAAAGCACACGCACATACTCCGCGGGGTAACTCTTACGACCAGCACCCTCTGCATTTCGGCACAGTGGAACGTGTAACCAGCCCGGAGTTCCGTTTCAACCTACACTTGTTTCATGTTGGGATGGGCAGGCTAACCGCAAGGGACGAACCAAATCCTCAGGTCGGATAGGATGGCACTACTGGCAAATACTGTCTGGCAAAGACGCAGGCGCGAGGCGTGGTAGGCCCGCTAGCTGAACCGAAAGCATACAAAGAAAGCAAACAAGAACCAACAAAAGGAAGCATGACCAAGCAAGCAGTCAAGCCAGGAAGGCCGGGTCATTTGACAGGAATGGAAAGGCCGATTTCTTCCGTTCAAGCTGGAGAGAGGAGTGATAATAAGAAGCCGGCCTTGCCGCTTAGGCTAGACCTACGGGCCAGGCCCGAGGCCAGGGCCTTGGCAGGTTTACGGTACAACAGACGGCGCTGCCTACAGGGAAGGGAAGAGAATTTGCTTTCCTCCTCTGTATCCTCAGGGGGACCTTGGAAGGGAGTTACGAAACGAGGGGACAGCAACCGTACACGCATAAGCTACCAAACAAGATACGTTTCACCAGCGAATGAAGGCTGAGCCGCCCCTACTTGTAAAAAATGACGCGAGCCGTATGCGGGAAGACTTGCACGTACGGTTCTTTGAGGGGGATCCGGCCAACAGAAACAAAGAACCGGCGCCTACCCAACTAGGGGCACGGAAAAATTAATCGAGTATAAAACGTATCTTTAAGCTTTACCTCATTCTGATCGTTTGGAGGGCGACCGTGAAGTCACCGAGTGAAGCCCTCCTCAGGGATAGGTACTGCAAAAACCCACGGCAAAGCGAGTATTACTTTACTAATCGACGTGTAAGATATGACAACGACAACAGCATGTCATAAAGGGAGATAACCGGGAATAGCCAACTCTTGACGTATCTCCAACTACGCCCCTAAGTGGCAGTTGAACGGGGAGTTTCGTGAATGCGAGATGCTAGCGGAACGATCAGCCGGACGTGTTGGGCAGCTAAGGCTTTCTCCTTACCGCGTCTCTCTCTGTGTGTTGAGGATCCGGAGCGAGTGCACCGAAGATAGGGGAAACTGGGATTCAATATGGGTATAGCAAACATCTGAAGCATAACTGCACACTCACACGACCTTTGCCGGGCGGGGCGAAAGATAGGAGCATTCAGTGAAACCGGTGAACCACACTTCCGGATAGATGTGTGGGACAGAGGACTCGTAATACCTGCCTACCTTCCGCTTCAAGAACCGTGTAAGCATGGGGTGCTGTTAGTGTTGTAGAAGGGAAGGGGCCTAAATCAGCGGACAGACCGACGCGACGCCGCACACTCAAGCAGTGCCGGGTAGAGTTTGTGCCAGTCAGAACACCCAGATAGGGAATTGGCGACCCCACACCCTTTAAAGATGTTGCCAGAATGCACGACTTCCAGGGCCAGGGTCCTTTTGTCTTGGCCAGAGCACGACTTGGCGCCTTACCCTCTAATTTTGTTCGCGAGGTAAAGGAGATAAAAATCCGCACTCTCCCTATTCTATTAAAAAACCCTTGACCCACGTTCGCTGCTTTGTTGACCTCAAAAGAGAAACGAAGGCTCTAGTCCTGACGTCATCTAAATGCTCATGGATGAGAGTTATTCGGCGAGGCGAAAGGAAACTAAACCATGATAACGAATTTCAACCCTTTTCCCTAGGGTAACTCAAGTTGGAGAGCCGTGTGATGGGTGACCCTCTTGTACGGTTCGGGGAGCACCTGTGTATGTGACGCGAGTGAACGTGTGCAATATAGCAGCAGCTGGCATCGAGTAACTTTTAACCCTATTTACGTTCTCATGATGGCTTAAGAACATGCTTATCCCTTAGCTGTAGAAAGACCTCGCAATTGCGAGGTACTGTTATGAGCTTAATACATATGAGTGTTATTTCGTGAAATAACTTGAATCCCAAATCATTTACCTGCTTTAACTACTTATGCCATGGATGTGGGAGCATCAACTCCGTCTCCGTGGGCTTTTGAAGAGCGAGAAAAACCTTTGGAATTCTATGAAAGGGTCTTGGGAGCTAGGATGTATGCCAGTTATATATGATCAGGTGGAGTGGCATAAGATCTGCCCCTGGGCTTGAGTGGAGACACCTTTTCATTTACATAATAATTTGCTTCTCGTATTGACGAATCGGAGGAGACGCCAACCAACAACCGTATCTGGAAATAATGATTAGTGGATATCGGTACCGTCACTGCATAGTAAGCTTCGGATCGGGGATTCAGTGGTGTAATGTTAAGAGGTCGTGCGACGTGAAGACATCAATAGCAATGTGGGAGAGGTTCCCATCAGGCAACGGTTCTGCCTGACCTTGCTCAAGCACGCTTTGACTGTAAAGACTTAGTGTGAAGCCTTGAGGACAACGTCTCCCAACCCAAGATGGAGGCTAAGGTGAGCTAAGGAAAGGGCAGCGTAAGCGAATGTGTATAAGCCCAGTAAAGCATGACCGAGGCAAGGCTAGGGCCACCTTCGACCGGTTAGTCTGACGGACCGTGAACGGATTCGCCCTTGGCCTCTGGGCACATTGAAACCGCATGGGTTCACCGGAGTAGAGCACGGTCCGCCGAAATCGGCATAGGTTAGATGCCATTGATGGAACATGGTAAGCCCGTATTCATCTGTGCGTCCGTAAGGGCTAGGCATGTAATAAAGTATGGGTAAAAAGAGACCTAAGAAGCAAGAGCCGAGCCTGCGAGTACGTGACCCGCTTTGAATCGAATTGAATTGAAGAAACACAAATCGATTAAAGCTTTGAAGGAGGCGGCTTTAAGCACAGAGTTTGATCGGGCAAAGCAGCAGGTAAACAGCCTGTCTTTTGTAAAGTAAAATTGTGACGGTATGGAAGTATGGAGATCTGGAAATAAATTCCTACAGGCCAGGCTCCGCGGACTGGTAACTAGTCCTGGCCAGCCTAGCACAAACCTTCAACCTGCGCGCGCGTCGGAGCTATATCCCTTTTGCTGCGGATGTAGCGCGCCGCGCGTTTTGACTTTACTGGTCACGGTTGCTTTCCGTTTAAGTGGGCCACGCGGTAAGTGGCCTGAGGCAAGCAAAAAGCTGGCGGAAAATGAGCCGGATCCCCGCCAATCAATCCAAAATCTGGTGCTATGGACGCTCACGCACAAACCGGGAATGCCCCTCATCCCCAAGCGCCTGCAGACGCGTTACAGGGGCGGGCCTCTGGGAACGCATTCGAGCCGTATGAAGGAAAACTTTCATGTACGGTTCCGTTGGGGGGAAAGCCTGACAAAGGGGCCTACCTATCCTAACCGGGAGTATGCCGGGATTTATGAAAAGCAGCATCTTACGATGTTCATGACTAATCGGATTCCGACATACTAATAGGTACCAGGGGAGATTGCTACGATCGTTATTGTATCTGCATTGAAGAGACGTGAGAAAGTATTTGAATCATCGTACAACGTCTCAATGAAATGCCCAGCGGCACGATTAAAGCTGATGATCGTAAGCCACGTCCTTCATCATGACCTTAAATGAAAAAATCTATGGAATCTCCAATTCACCATTTCAAACCTTATACAGAAGGGGTTTTCGTACCAGCTTTTTCTATCTATACTGCAGCTGAAGCACCTAAAGGAGAATCTGGTGTGTTCCCAGTCAGTAATGGAACCAATCGTCCCTATCGTTGTAAAATAAGAGCACCTGGCTTTGCCTATTTACAAGGACTCGATTTTACGTCCAAAAATCACATGCCAGCAGATGTGGTCACCATCATCGGTACTTAAGATACTGTGTCCGGAGAGGCAGATAGATAAGACAATACATTCACCCAGTCTGTCAAAACCGTATTTCTAGTACAAACCAACGCTGGGGGAAGGTCCGACCCCTTCCCTTCCCTTCCCTTCCCTTGGGGACGCAAGTTGATTAATAATGACAGGTTTGGCGCCATAACATAAGGAACTGCCATGAATATGAGAGACTGCCTGCCGCTGAGTGTGTTGAACACCAGGGCAAAAAAAGGGAAATTCAGACTCTGCTATGGAATGGCTTACGTTAGGAATTGGAGTCGCATTGGGCGTAATTTTAGTTGGCGGGATTTCCACCTACTGTGGAATTCTTTTCTATAGGGAACGCCGCCAAATGCTTTCGGAGATGGAAAGGCTCCAAAACATTGCGGAGCGCTATCGGGAACAATTCCAAGTGCTGTATGATCAAGAACAGACCCGGCGTCGACTGGGGGAAGAAAGGTTACGCCTTGAGGGGCGGTTGCTTTGGGAACGGGAACGGAGGGAAAACCCACATAGAGAAGTCACTTTGCCAGAGCAGACTGGAATCGAAATCTCTTCCGGGGATCCCGACCCGAGCGCAACTGGGGGTGCTACTGGCTCACAGGCCGACTTCCTCCCATCTCCTCTAGAGATGTATTCCTTCGACCCAACGCTTTGTTCTTGGATACTTGAACTTCCAGGGATAGGGATCCCTCTGACTCTGTTGGCGGGCCTTCTTCTTCGTTTAGTGGTGAAAGTCCTTATTAGGCTCGTAAACGGAAAACTTGTAAAATGAGTATCATTCAAGTGAGCTACAGCTATTCTTTCTGGGTAAGAGCTCCGCCTGCTCTGCTTGATTCCTCTTTTTAACGGAACTACGCACGAAACAAAAGGCGCCGGCGAGATTCGTATTGCCGGTGCATAGGCCAGATCGCGAAACGATGTTATGTTAGGGTATCTTATGGGATAGGTTTTGACCGAGTCCGTTGTTTAATCGAATGGTATTTTGGCTTTTTTCGGGATGGGGGCATTATTGTCCTAACTACTTTTCGGGTTGGACGTCTGCGTCTAAGCCTTGTTTTCTTGTATGTCGTTCTTTCGGGTGGCCTTTACTGGGGCCACCCCCCGCACCGATAGCTCAATCGGATAGAGTGCCTGGCTTCGAATCAGGTGGTTAGAGGTTTGACTCCTCTTCGGTGCCGTGCCCCCCCAAGAATGCCCGACTCTGCTGCATAATCCGGAATTTGAGAAACTAGATGACATGCGCACCCCCCTCGGTATCAGTGGGCCCCGGTGCGGTGGTCCGCAAAAACCACCCCGTTGATACGAATCCATAAAAAGGCAAGGAAATGCGTCGTCCATCGTTGGTACTCCTTCGCCACATCAAAGTTACCTACCACACCACTAAGTCATGCAAAAACCAATGGGCCCGCCGTGAGCAAACACTCCCCAGCACAGGAGGCCCCGCGTCTACCACCCTTTTTCATGAGAAAATTGGGGTCTGATAGTTGCAATTAAGCAGATTTGTTAACAATGGCTCTGAACAAGCCGATATGATAATCAATCATTTGCAGATGCAGCTCATGAGTTAAACGACTATTCAAACTTTCCAAAGCCCTTTCGGACGCTAGTCGAGAAACTTGCTGCCGAACTTGCTCAATTGCTCGTTGCTTCTCAAAACGAATTGCATAATTTTTACTATCTTCGAGTCCTCTTAAATCATTGTCAGCTGCATCGACGAGATCTCGCCGCTCCTTATCCATCTGTGTAAGTCCACTGATACGAATTTCATCCGCCTTTATTTCTGCTTGTTGCAATCGAATACGAGCCCTCCGAAGTTTTTCAGTCGCTTCAGTATGACGCTCCTCCGCATCTCGAATTGTGTTTGAAATTGTCCTTTCACGATTTTCCAAAAAATTGATCAATGAAAGTGGATTACAAATCTTCAATTTTCAAAG
>JAEIGA010020409.1_pt1 | contig 10104 bp, 5 predicted proteins | sample 9270691 | NCBI WGS metagenome assembly JAEIGA01 (sample SAMN17057246, study PRJNA624740) | gut metagenome | biome: biome; isolation source: fecal sample | host: Bos grunniens | place: China: Xizang | collected 2019
AAGAACATCTGAAATAGATTTACCTTTATATTTAACATCTAATGTTTCTCTATTATATCTTTTACCTTTACAAACTTCACAAGGTACATAGATATCTGGTAAGAAGTTCATTTCTATTTTTAGCACACCATCACCTTGGCAAGCTTCACATCTTCCACCTTCAACATTAAAGCTAAATCTTCCTTTTTGATATCCTCTCATTTTTGCTTCGTTAGTTCCAGCAAAAACATCTCTAATAATATCAAATACACCAGTATATGTTGCTGGGTTTGAACGTGGTGTTCTTCCAATTGGAGATTGATCTATATTAATTATTTTATCAATATTTTCAATTCCTTTAATTTTTTGGCATTTACCAGGTTTTTCTGTAGAACCATTTAATTCTTTAGCTAAATATTTATATAATACTTCATTAACTAAAGTTGATTTACCTGATCCAGATACACCAGTAACACAGTTAAATACACCAAGTGGAATTTTAACATTTAAATCTTTCAAGTTATTTTCTGAAGCTTTTATAATTTCAATTGAATAACCATTAGATTTTCTTCTCTTTTTAGGAACTTTAATTTTTAATTTACCGCTTAAATATTTTCCTGTAATAGAGTTTTCATTTTGTTTTATTTCTTCAGCAGTTCCTTGTGCAATTACATTACCACCATGAACACCTGCTCCTGGTCCAATATCTATAATTTGATCTGCTGCATACATTGTATCTTCATCATGTTCTACTACAATTAAAGTATTTCCTAAATCTCTTAATTTTTTAAGAGTTCCTAATAACTTATCATTATCTCTTTGATGTAAACCGATACTTGGTTCATCTAGAATATATAATACTCCAGAAAGACCTGATCCAATTTGTGTAGCTAATCTAATTCTTTGTGCTTCACCACCAGATAAAGTACCAGCACTTCTTGATAATGTTAAATATTCAAGACCAACATCCATTAAGAATTGAAGTCTTGTATTAATTTCTTTTAAAATTACATCAGCAATCATTCTATCCTTTTTATTAAGTTCTAAGTTATTTAAATATTCTTTTAACTTAACAATAGAAAATTCTGTAATTTCATTAATGTTTTTATCTCCAACTTTAATAGATAAGATTTCTTTTTTAAGTCTAGCACCATTACATGAATAACATGGACTATTGCTCATATACATTTCATAGAATTCTCTCATACCTTGAGATTTTGTTTCTCTATATCTTCTATCAAGTGTTGGAATTACACCTTCAAAGCTTTGTGTAAAATGTCTTGTTCCAGCAGCTGATGAAAATTCAAAGTCAATTTCATCTTCTCCTGTACCATAAAGTATTTTATCTAAAAACTCTTTAGGTAATTTTTTAATTGGTTTGTTTTTTATATCTACACCATAATGTTTTCCGATAGATTCAAAATACATTTTAGCCATAGTATCACCTCTTTTTAGTGTACTAGCACCAAATGCTTTTATACCATCATATAAAGTTTTTGTTTTATCAGGTATAATTAAATCTTCATCAATTTTCATTAAATATCCAATACCTGTACAGTCTGGACATGCACCAAATGGATTGTTAAATGAAAACATTCTTGGTGATAATTCTTCAAAACTAACATTACAATCTGGACATGCATAATTACCACTATATAATTTCTCACCTTGTCCAACAACATCAATTTTTACTAAACTATCAGCATGTTTCATGGCTGTTTCGATAGATTCTGCTAATCTATTTCTAATTTCTTCTTTGATGATTAATCTATCAACTATGATATCAATATTATGTTTTTTATTTCTATCAATATCAATGTCATCTGTAAGTTCAAAAACATCTCCATCAATTCTTGCTCTTACGAATCCTTCTTTTTGCATTTCTTGAAGTAATTTAACAAATTCTCCTTTTTTACCTCTTACTATAGGACATAATACTTGGATTTTTGTTCCTTCTTCTAATTCTAAAACTGAATCAACAATTTGATCAATTGTTTGTTTTTCAATTTTTCTACCACATTCAGGACAATATGGAACACCTATTCTTGCATATAACAAACGAATAAAGTCATATATCTCTGTTACAGTACCTACTGTAGAACGTGGATTTTTTGATGTTGTTTTTTGATCTATTGATATAGCTGGAGATAATCCTTCAATAGATTCAACATCCGGCTTTTCCATTAAGCCTAAAAATTGTCTTGCATATGAAGATAAGCTTTCAACATATCTTCTTTGTCCTTCAGCATAGATTGTATCAAATGCTAAAGATGATTTTCCAGAACCAGAAAGTCCTGTTACTACTACCAATTTGTTTTTTGGTATTTCGACGTTAACATTTTTAAGATTATGCTCTTTGGCACCTTTAATAATAATCTTGTCGTTCATTTTTTTCCCCTTTTACAATATTACTTATCAAAGAATAACAAAAATTGTTATTATCTTATTTGATATAAAAATGTACTTCGCAATTTCTTATTTTCTCACAAAGTGGGTCTATTATATCACATAAACAAAAGTTTGTATATAAAAAACTTGATTTTTTTGAATTTTTTTAAATTTTAAGTATTCATCTTTTAACCGCTATTTTGCCGCATTATGTTTACTTTTCTTCTAAAATATGATATAATATATATTGCTTATTTTTCTTATTCAAAATAGCATTCTAACATACACAAGAGATTTATTGAATGTTAGAGAAAAATGGGTAAATATGTGAAAGAAAGTTGAGGTAAGACAACATGACTCAAGCATCGAAACTTGTTACACGCGGGCTCGTTTGCGATGTCTATCAAAATCCTGAATTTCCGGATATTTTATTTTTCAACCGGACTGACAGGTACTCCATAGACGAGCAAATTTTCCCAGATCAGATTCCATACAAGGGATTTGTTACAAATCAGATGTCCCTTCGTTGGAAAAAGCTCCTTGAAGAAGCGCAAATCGTATCGAGCAATGTTATTTCTACAAACGCTAAAGACTTGATTCGATACGGCTTCACCAGACCTGATGGCATTGGTTCATCAGCAGTCGTAAAGAAATGTATTCCTATTCCCTTGGAATGCATCGTTCGCGGCTACTACATTCCGGAATCTCCCAGTTGGGACTCTTACAAAAAGGATGGCACCTTCAATGGTTTTGCTCTCCCTGAGGGTCTTAAAAACTGCCAGAGGCTCCCCGAACCAATCTTTACTCCTTCGACCAAGAACAAGCTCGGAAAACATGACGTCAATGTAACCTTTGAAAAAAGTGTTGAAATATTGACTGATTTTATCGTCGAGACATTCACCTTGACCGACGGAGCAGAACCCGAAAGAATCGCGTACAAACTCGCCGACACCCTGAAGACCATTTCTATTCAAGCTTATACATTTGCACATAATTATGCTCTCGAAAAGAGAATTATTATTGCAGATACCATGCTTGAGTTTGGTTTGGTAATGGACCCTGAAGGCAACGATCTCGAAATTATTTTGATCAACGACGCATTCACCCCTGATACTACTAGATTTTGGGATTTGGATTCTTATCAGATCGGAAGATTTCAGCCGGCAATTGGCAGACAGTTCCTCAGAAGGCACCTTTATTGGGTACTCGAATGGGATCCTTCTAAAGAGCCTCCTCATATCGATCCTTTTATGATTCATAGAGCATCTGAACTTTATATCGATGTGTTCCAGAGGATTTTTGAGGTTGATATCATTCAACTCAGTACAGAATCCGTATGGGAATGGTATAAAGCCAAGGAGGAATATGAACAAGAAGAACTCGATCGCCAGACCAGCGCAGAAATCGCGCTCTATTTCGACGAAAAATAGCTTATATTATCGCTTTTTATTTTTGTCGGAAGTGCTAATCATTTATTTTTACAAGTTTCTAAGGGCAATCAATTTAAAACGATTTATCCCACAAGAAAAGGGTGACCATCCGCTTGGATTTGGTCACCCTTCTTCTTTTATCTCTAATTTAATATTTCTTTAATTTTATCAAATATTTTTTCAAATGTTGATTTATTATTAATCTTTAATTTCTTTCTATTAGCTTCAATATCATCTAATGAAATTTTTAATTTATTTGATAATTCAATAATTGTGTTTTCAGATGATTTTAATTTTTCTTTTAATAATCTATTTTCTTCTTCTAGTGAAATATTATCGCTTTGCATTTCTTCAAATTCATTTATAATTTCAGAATCAAATAAAGTATTAAAAATAAATCTATCTAAATTATATTGGTCTTCATCTAATACTTTCAAATCTTTTATTTGTGTTTCAATTTCTTTAATATCATCCATAAACATAGATTTTGCTTCAACAGATTGCATTGCAGCATCTTCATTTAATCTTTTCATATTATCGCAAATTCTTTTTGCAATAATTCTTGAATAATAAAGTTCTCTATCTTCAAGTTCTCCATCATAATTAATTAATGAAGTATCTAAAATAAATATCTTATCTCCCTCTGATTCTAAATCTAATTTAAATATCTCATATTTTTTGTTAGGATATTCTTTTAATGATTCTGTCTTTTTAGGAGTAACTTCATATTCTGTCATTTTATCTAAACAATATCTTTCTACTTGTTTAAGAAAATCTTTATCACTCATTGATGGAAAATCACTTTTATTTAAAATTTCATCACTTTTAATTTTTCTCATATGTGTTTCCTTTCTATTAATCATCTAAATCTTTAGCTTGTTCTTTTTCAGTAAATATATCAATTACTTCTTCTTGTAATTTTTCAGCTGTTTTTCCAGGAATTTTAGCTTCAGGATCTTTTAATGATGAAACTATAAAGCATCCTACTGTTTTCTTTCCAGTTGGAGTTTTAAAAACTACAGATCCTGGTTTAAATTTACCTTTTAATGATTTATCTATTCTATCAGCATATTTTAAGAATGCTTCTGGGAATGTTCCTCCCCTTTTTGTTGTAAATGAACAAGTTACACCTTCTCCAGATGGATGGTCTATTATTTGACCAAAATAATCTATTCCCATTAATTTAGCTGTTTCTGTAAGGTTTGTATTTCCGATAAATATTGCTAATGTTTTACCATCTTTTAAAGTTTTACAATGTTTTCTTACTTCTTCAGCTTCATCTTTTGGTACGAATACACCTTCTTGAACTTCTTCTTTATCAGGAGTATTTAAAGCACCTTTAGCAAGTTGTCTTGCCATTTCAATCATTTCAGGAGCTTTTAATCTTGGATTATCTCTTAATCTTCTTGCAATTTCAAATTGAATTTCAACCAATTTGTTTTTATCATGTAAACCAAAATTGCTAACTGTTCTTGTTTTTACAGGAACTTTTTCTCTAACAATTTGTTCGAGTTCGATAGCTTCTTGCATTGTCTTATAGAATGTTCTTAATTCTTCCATTCTTTGATCTCTAATATCAGTTCTCATTGTTGAAGCATCAACGAACTTTTTAGCTATATATAAATTTACGTTTTCTTCTCCGATCCCATTATCACCATAGATAATATCTCTAGCTTCTAAAACGTCATTTTCATCTTTAAATTTATCTTTAATTAAATAATGCATTAAGTCTCTGTCTTCATAAACGAAACCTAATCTAGCTGTTATATCATCTAAATAATTTTTATCATCTTTAGATGCTTTTTGAATATTTTCGATTATAGTAACCCATTTAGCTAATATTTTTTCTCTTTTTGTTAAAGGTTGAACTGGAATTCTAAAATATCTTGAAAGTTGTTCGATATCAACTATACTTTGCATTTTTTCTGGTATTTGCATATCTAATGTTTCTGCATAATCAGTATCTTCATCTTTAACACCATCACACATTCTTAGTTCTGGTAATATTTTTTCAATTTGCCCTCTTCTTGTCGCTGATAAATAATTATTCTTAGCAGCTTTACTATAAATAATTTTATCAATAGCAACTTTTTTAGAAATAGCTTTAAATCTTTCAAGCATACTATCTCTGTTTGTTTTTAATTTTGCTCTAACTATTTGTTTTTGAACATCTCCAAGACCTTCATATTTTTCTTGATTTATAATATTTTCTATAGCCTCATCTGTTAATCTTTCTTCAACTAAAGCTACAAAATCTTTAACTTCATCAAAATGATAACTAAAAATATAACGTTCTAATCCTGGATATCCAACGTATTTTTGATTTAAATAACCAATTTTTGAATATACTCTTTGTCTTAACGCATCATGTGCATCTTTTTCTGTATCATGTTCTGCAAATAAATTTCTTAATACTTCTTCAGGTACAGAAACACTTAGTGAAGTTCCGTTATCATATTTTGGAGATAAATAAATACCATTTCTATCTCTTATCATTGATAAATTAGACGGATTTCTATCATAATGATCACATAGTGAATCTAATAAAATATCTTTAAGAATAGCTTTTTTAGCAGCAGCAAATTCTTTTTTGCTTGAGCAAACTGATTCAACTGCTTCTAATATCATATCAATGTTATAAACTTCTTTTGATTCTTCATCTATCATAGATTTAGAGTTAAATCTTATTCTAACATTTTGAATAATGCTTCCCATATCAATTAACTCTTGTTTTTTCTTATCACAAAAACTATAACTTAAACAACCTAATTTTCCATCTTTTTCAACCAATTCAACTTCAGCACATGGAATATCAAGTAAAGCACATAAATCAGACACAATACCTTCTGCATAATCAGCATATGTAGTTTCACCGTTATCTTTAATTTGTGTCTCTTTAAAAAGTGCTTCTCTATTATCTACTTCAATCCACTCTTTAGTATTTACACCTCTATCTTCAGAGTAAACACGAGGACAATTTGTTACATCTCTTCTCATATAATCTCCCTTTAGTATTTTATCTTGTTTCTTCGTCTAATTCCATTAATCTTTTTCTTTGGTTGATCTCTTTTATATCTATTAAATCTAAACAATTAGTATCAAATATGGCTAAAGAATGCATTTCCCAAAATCCAAAGTCTCCTGAATATTTAGGATCTCTTCTTTTCTTCATTCCTTCGAAGAAATATACATTACCTTCAAACTCTGATATCTCATCGTTTCCTAATGCATAATCAGTAACTTCTACTCCTGAAAAATTTTCTACAAAAGCACCTCTTACATTATCTAGCATATTGTCATATATTTCATCAGAATTTAATCCGTTACTATCATAATCAGCAAATATTCTTTCTATTACATCAATATCTTGAGGTAAATCAATTTGACATATTACGTATTCTATATCTGGTAAATCATGTTTTGTTTTAATTAATTCTAATAACAACTTTCTTTTCTCTTGAGCTGTTAATTTTTTATCTTGTTTTTTAATAAATTTTTGAAATCCTTCAAGTATAACTTCGTCTATAGAAGGATTTAATACATACGTTGTAGGTTTTATTTCTACAGTTGAAGCATATAATTTACCTTCTGAATTAGGCTCCATTATTTCTCCATACATTTCATCCCAAGCAGAATAATATTCTGGATCACTTGATTCTAGCGAACACCAAAAAGCAGATTTAGGTTTATAACCCAAACCGCTTCTAGTTTCATCATATATTCTATTCTCAAATGGTGACGTAGATAAATTTACATATTTACGTCCCAGTGAATCTTCTGCCATTTATTACTCATCCCTTGTTCTATCTTCTTTTTTATCTTCTCTCTTATCTTTTTTGCTAATAACAATATGTTGTGTTGCGTTCCTATATGCAGCTATTCTCTTTCTATTTTCGATACTAGCTTTGATAATTTGGTCTTCAGCAACTGTTATATCATCAGTATATAATCTTCCTCCTGTTGCTACTAAATAATCAAATTCATCATAAGAATCTATTCCAAGATTTAATAAGATTTCATGTAAATTTCTTCTTTGTTTTGTAGGTATTCTTGATTTAAACACAGGAAATAAATCTGAAGATGAATATACTTTTCTTAAATCTTTGAATCCAATTAAATATGGAAACCCATCTTCTCTGGCTTTCTTCATACCTTCGCTATTATATTTATAAAGATAACCAACACCGACTTCTCTCATTAAATAACCGATGTCATGTTCTCTCCATTTTACAGTTAATATTCTAATGTCTTCACTTAACATACTAACTTTATTTTCCATGATTTTCCTCTCTTAACAATTTTCTTACTAATTGCTCTTGTCTCTAATAAAACAACTATTTTAATTATACCAAAAAACAACTATATATGCAAGCACTTTTTAGTCTTTATGTAAACATGATGCATATACAAAAACAAGCTAGTTAATCATTAATTATCTAGCTTGTTTTTATTTATTATAACATATTTTCAAGTTCTTTAATTTTATCTCTTAATTCTGCAGCTTTTTCAAATTCCATTTTACGAGCATAATTTAACATTTCATCAGTTAATTTAGTAATGATTTCTTCAATAGATTCATCTTTACCAATGTTAAATTTAGATTGTATATCTTCAACAATAGTAGCTTTAATAACATCTCTAACTGATTTTCTAATTGTTTTAGGCTCAATTCCATGTTCTTTATTGTATTGTTCTTGAATAGCTCTTCTTCTATTAGTCTCTGTAATAGCTTTTTCCATAGATTCTGTAAGTTCATCTGCATACATTATAACTCTACCCTCTGTATTTCTTGCAGCACGTCCTATTGTTTGAATTAGTGAACGTTCTGAACGTAAGAATCCTTCTTTGTCAGCATCTAAAATAGTAACTAAAGATACTTCTGGAATATCTAAACCTTCTCTTAGAAGGTTAATTCCAACTAGAACATCAAATTCGCCTATACGAAGATCTCTAATAATTTCCATTCTCTCTAATGCTTTAATTTCAGAGTGCATATATCTAACTCTGATACCAGCATTTCTTAAATATGCTGTTAAATCTTCTGCCATTTTCTTAGTTAATGTTGTAACTAATACTCTATCGCCCTTTTTAACTTGAACATCAATTTGTTCCATTAAATCATCTATTTGATTCTCTGTTGGTTTAACTTCTATTTTTGGATCTAATAAACCTGTTGGTCTGATAATTTGTTCTACAACATTATCTTTAGCATTTTCTTTTTCATAATCAGCTGGTGTTGCACTAACGAATACACATTGATTAATTCTTTCTTCAAATTCTGTAAATTTTAAAGGTCTATTATCAAATGCTGATGGAAGTCTAAAACCATAATTAACTAATGACTCTTTTCTAGCTCTATCTCCGTTATACATAGCTCTTACTTGAGGTACAGTAGCATGTGATTCATCAATTAAAATCAAATAATCATCTGGAAAATAATCAAATAATGTATATGGTGGACTACCTGCTTCTCTTCCAGTAATGTGTCTTGAATAGTTCTCAATTCCTTGACAAAATCCTGTTTCTTTAAGCATTTCTATATCAAAATTTGTTCTTTCTTCGATACGTTGTGCTTCTATTAATTTATTATTTTCTTGGAAGTATTTTTTACGTTCTTCCATTTCTTCTTCAATTGTTATAACAGCTTTTTCAATTTTTTCTTTACTTGTTACATAGTGAGAGTTTGGATAAACCATAACATGCTCACGTATGGCTTCTGCTTTGCCTGTTAAAGGATTTATTTCTGAGATTTTTTCTATTTCATCTCCCCAAAATTCAACTCTTATAGCAGTTTCTTCTCTATTAGATGGGAATATTTCTAAAATATCACCTTTGGCTCTAAAAGTACCACGTTTAAAATCCATTTCATTTCTTGTATATTGCATATTAATAAGTTTTTTCATTATCTCATTTCTATCTTTTTGCATTCCAGGTCTTAAAGATACAATCATATTTTCATAATCGATTGGATCTCCTAAACCATATATACAAGATACTGAAGCAACAACTATTACATCTCTTGTTTCAAATAATGATGCTGTAGCTGAATGACGTAATTTATCAATTTCATCGTTAATAGACGCATCTTTTTCTATATAAGTATCTGATGATGCAATATAAGCTTCTGGTTGATAATAATCGTAATATGAAACGAAATATTCAACTCTGTTTTCTGGAAAGAATTCTTTGAACTCTGAATATAATTGTCCTGCTAAAGTTTTATTATGCGCTAAAACTAAAGTAGGTTTTTGAGTTCTCTCAATAATATTTGCCATTGTAAAGGTTTTTCCTGAACCTGTTACTCCTA
>JAEIGA010020410.1_pt1 | contig 10103 bp, 13 predicted proteins | sample 9270691 | NCBI WGS metagenome assembly JAEIGA01 (sample SAMN17057246, study PRJNA624740) | gut metagenome | biome: biome; isolation source: fecal sample | host: Bos grunniens | place: China: Xizang | collected 2019
TAAAGCTTCGATAGATTTAACATCTTCTTCACCGAATACTGATTTATCATATTGTAAATAATAAGTATTATCGCCAGTATATGGATAAGCATAATAAGCCTCATTCATAGTAACTAATGTCTTACCTTTAGAATATTTTGTTTTCTCTGTCTTAGTAATAATACCACTCTTTTGGACTGTTCCAACATAATCAAATGTCCACTTTCCATTATTACTCGGATAGCCATCATCCTTTTTATTTTCAACAAACTTATCTATATCTAAATAATCTGCTGCATAAACACAAGGAGTTATTACACTCACCAATAAAACAATAACCAACAATATACTAAAAATACTTACAACATTTTTACTCACATTTTGCCTGACTCACTCCATCGTTGCCAGACACACAACCCCCTTAACCATTATAGTATAATAAAACAAAGAATATTCTATTACCCATTTAACATTATAGCATTTTTATTACTTTTTGTCAACATATCAAATAAAAATAATTATTGAAAAATCAAGGGTTGCCAATGGCAACCCTTTTAATTTATTCATTAACTTTACGAAGTCTATTCTTACACATTAACTCTTTACAATTTGCACAATTCAAACAACTATTTGTATCCTCATAAAAACGCTCTGGATACTTTTTATGATGCCATTCCCAATGACCCAAAACTATAAGAGATAGTCCAGCCAAAACATAATTTATAACAGAAGGTACAACCCACAAAGGAGTAAACATCATAGCAAAATCCCAATTATAAATTCTACAAGTATTACAACATTTATTCCTCATAAACAACAACTGAAAAGGACAAACAACCAATATACAGACTAAATCACAAACAGAGAAAAACATAGCAATTACCATCATTAAATCTCTATCTATAACACCACAAAAGTATAAAACAAAAAAGATACAATTCAATAGCATCCATACAATAGCAACTAAAATAGCAACTCTATTGCCTTCTTTTTTATTATACCCAATTATACCCTTTTTCAAATTTTCAATTTGGGTATAACAAGACTTAAATATTTTCTGATTACCTATACTTTCTTTTATGTTTGGAATTAAACGAGCAATCATCTTATACCCAAAGAAAAGCAATATAACGCTTTGAACTATGTATTTAAATAACTCACATTCTGTCAACTTTGAAACAATATAAGACGCCACAGCCAATAAGAAAATAACACTTCTAATTATAAGTTCTATCCAATGTCTTTTTGTAATTGCTGTCACAAAACTCACTCCCACATATTAAAAATCTTCTAAATCATCATCTAAATCAATATTAGACTGTTTAGGTTTCAAATTAGGTGCAGCAATATTCTTTTTTCTCTGATTTTCATCAAAATTAGGATTAAAAATATCTATCTCATCCTCTGAATTATCAAATAAATCAAAATTATTATTTTGAGGCATAGAATTATAATTTTGCATATTATTCATCTGCCCAATATTCTGCATTTGTGGCATATTATTTCTATTCTGCATCTGTTGCATATTTTGCATCTGTTGCATTTGACCTTGATTTACAACCCTTTTATTTACATCTTTACCCTGATTTACTTTATTACTTTTTACAGTCATTATAATCAGTAATAAACCTATTAACGCAAAGACTGCTCCACCTATTATCATTAAAACTCCTGTATTCATACTTTTACCTCCAACAAATTAAAATGGTAAACCCTCTCCCGTGAATGGGTTATCTTCATACATAAAAGGATTATCAGAAGTATCTATATATTCTTTTTCTGGTGGTTCATCTCCATCTTCAAAAGGATTATAAGTATCTCCTGGTAATTCTACAAATTGAACACCTAAATCATCAGCTATATCTTCAAGACTTATTGCATTAGTTGGTCTAAAATATTCCTCTATTTCTTCTTCACTCGGAATACGACTACGAATAAATGTAGGCTCACTATTATATAAACTTTCCCAATAACCAGGGTCTTCTTTTTCATCTACCCAAACTTTCTTTTTAGGTTTATCTTCTTCAACATAATTAAAACTACTATACAAAGAAGGATTAGGTTGATGCTTTTTACAACTTTCAAACAATATATCTAAACTCAAAAATTGAGTACTATCATCAAAATCAAAAGTTACAGTATTTTTAGAATACTTATCATGCTGTGTATAAGGTTGCGACCTAAACGGTATTCTATAAAATGTTTTATTTACAACATCTATAAATAATAAAACAGTCTTAACCCTATCTATTAACATTAAATCTTCTAACTTCAAATACTTTAATTTTCTTATGTCATAACGATTTGCCCTACTCATAAACTTTGTAAAATCTGAACAAACCTCTACATAAAAACTCTCACCCTCACCTATATATCGAATATCAGGTGTACTTGTTATAGGATTTGCCAACAAATCACGAGCATTATCACAACCCGTCAATATAAATACACTACTAGACTTATGTACTATTACGTCCTCAACAACCCAATTCACGCCTAATGATACCACTCGCTCTGCTACACTTCTATTATCCACACCATAACTAAACTTCTTCTCTACTTCATAATATCTATCTTCTAATTCATCAGGCAATTCTATTTCTTTATAACCCACTTTATCATAAGCATAATCACTTGTTACTTGTTTTATTATCTCTACAAATAAAGCATCATAATTATACTTTTTACAAAATTCATACAAAGAAGTACGATAATACTTAAATACTAACAAATCAACAGAGTTAATACGCCCTAAATCTTTTGATTTTAACTCCAAGACTATCATAATATCACCTACTTAACCATTTATCAATTAACTCAATATCTTTTAAGTCCTTTTCACGACCCAAATCTTTCTTAAATTCTCTAACATATTTTACCGAATAAAGAGAAACCCCATTTTTTTCTTCAACGGCTGTCAAATCAATCTTATCCATACAAATCAACTGAATATCATCAGACAAATCTATTATTTTTCTATTTTTATAAGGATACACCCAATAAGAAAAACCCTTGTCCAAAAAATCCTCAAATAATTCTACGTCTACATCAATATCCAAATCATTTGCAAACTCTTTTATACCATTCAGAACCAAAACTCCACTTGAACCTAAAGCATAATGACCTTTAGGTAAATCAAGTTCTTTTAATTTCTTCAAAATATCTATTTTATTTAACATATACACCTCTAAGCAATCTATACTTAACACTTATTATAAAAATAACTGTAGTCTTTTCTGCCCAAAAAGAATAAGGACAGAAAAAATCTGTCCTTATTACCTTATTCTATTATAATTCTATTATTACTTGTCTTCAACAGAAGGCTCATTTTCTATTTTAGTTTCTTCTTTATCCTCTTCTGTTTCATTTATGATAGAATCCATTGTATCCATATAAACATCCACAGGCAAATTCATTACACCCGCTGCAAACTTAATCTTATCTGTATCATCTTTAATCTTTTTCAGATACTTTTTCTGCATTTTTTCAGGAAGAGAAGCCACCAACTGCCAACGATATTGTTGCATCTTCTCAACTTCTTCCTCTGCTACAACAGGGAATTTAGGATTCATAGCCTCTAAAGTATCTACAACTATTTGAGAAATCACTAAACGTGCATACCACTTATGGTCTGCAGGAACAACATACCAAGGACTATCTTTTGTTGCTGTTATATTGATAACATCTTCAAAAGCCTCCTGATAATCATCCCAATACTCTCTTTCAGCAATATCAGACTCAGAAATCTTCCAATTTTTACGAGGAATATCTATACGAGAAATAAATCTTTTAGCCTGCTCCTCTTTACTAACATTCAAGAAAATTTTTACAACACGAATACTATTTTCATAAAGATACTGCTCAAAATTCTTTATTTGCTTGTATCTCTGCTTAATAATATCCTTATCTTTACACCTATCGGCGCAAGCCTGATTTTCATACAACTTATGTACCTTTGCTACAAGTACATCTTCATAATAGCTACGATTGAAAATACTAATATTACCCTTTTCAGGCAGTGCTTTCCAGAATCTCCACAAGTAATCGTGTGCCAATTCTTCTTTTGTAGGCTGCTTAAAACTGGACTCTGTAACACCCAAAGGACTTAAACAACTCAATACAGCACGAATTGCACCATCTTTACCCGCGGCATCCATTGCCTGAAAAATAAAAATAACACCCTCTTTTCTATCAGCATAAAGAGACTGCTGTAACTCATTAATACGGTTTAGATTTTCATAAAACTGTTCCATTCCAGCTATTTTATTTTCAAACTCACCTGTTTCATTAGTTGAAAAATCTTTACCTTTATACTTCTTCTTACCATCATATTTATACTTATCTAACTTCATAATATTAGGCTTTTGCCTACACGTCCTTTCTAATAACAAAAATTTAAGAAATTATTCAAAATTTGACCTTTTATACAAAATATTTTAACATGTTCTATATAAAACTGTCAACACCTACTACTCAAATAAATTAAAGAAAGTTAGGTTGCAAAATTATTACAACCTAACTTTTTTAACAAAATAATTGAAATAACTTAATCTTCTTTACGTTCTCTAATCTTTTTAATAACACCTGTTTTTAAATTGATTGTAAGAGGAATTTTATTTATAGAAGTCGTAAAAACATAATTGTCATGCTTACCTTTTCTAACAACTTTTCTTGTCATTTTTAACTTATTTACAGTCTGAAACTCTACAACACAATTTATCTCATCAGCATCTATCTTTGATGGGATAACAGTTAAATCACCAAAAGTTTGAGAATATCCTAAAAGTTCTATAAATTCTTTATGTATTTCCATAAAAACTCCTCCTCAATCTCAAAATAAATTTCTACTTTAATGTCCACCCATAATCTGATAAACTTTAATAGTAGGTGCTAACCAAATCTGACCTGTACCTCTATAAACATTAACAAGACCCTCACCTGATGCTGCTGAACCAATAAGAGTTTTAGCAGACCTTTCAACTGTAAAGTCTATATTACCTGTTCTCAATAAAGCAAAATTACCATCTACACGCAATACATCATTATTCAAGTTAATAATATCTACTTCACACATAGGAACAGGAGACTCTAAAATTACAAGACCTGGACCTGTCAAGGAAGTTTGGAACAAACCTTCTCCACCTAACAAACCTGAAGAAATATTTCTCTGCAAGAAAGGCTCAACTTTAACACTTTCAGAAGCTACATAGAACATACCCTTATCTACAACAACTCGCTCATTAGGACCAAGTGTAAAAGGAATAAAATGTCTAAAAGAAGGCTCTAAAACAAGCATACCTGAACCCCTATAAACAGGCTTTGCAGCAGTCTCTCCTGTAACAGAAGCCTTTAACATTTTACCCATTGCATTACCAACTGTTAAACCTGATACCATCTCCAAAGGACCTTGGAAATAACTCATAGCACCTGCCTCTATCTGAACAGAATCATTCTGAATATAAAGAGCAATTTGACGTACCTTTATATTCTGCTGTTCCATAAACCACATTGTAGAAGCAAGACCAGGATTTCTTGCACCTAATAACTTCTGATACTCAAGAATCTCAACACGAATACCATTGTATTCCATTTGCTGTAAAACAGTAACATTACTTCTTGTACCTATTGCTCTACTCTGATAACCTTGCGCATTCATCATTTTACCCTGCTGTGTCATATCTGCATTTGACATACTTTTTACCCCCTAAAAACCTTAATATATTTAATATTTACAAAAATAATTTATAAATTATATCAACACTTAACATATATTCATTTGTCCAAATTTCAAATAAACTGTAGTTAAAAAAGAAAAGCCAGAGTATTTTATGTAAAAATACTCTGACTTTGTAATATGTAAACTTAATTCTTCTTTTTTCTATGAACCAAACTATTTTTATTTGGCTTAATAAACTTGAAATAACATACTGCTACGGCAACAGCAAAAACTATAAACAGACCAATAAAGATATACAAAGCAATCATCCAATCAGTTAAAAAGCCTATGACACCCAAAAGAGCCAGTAAACAGAAAATAATTAAAGCAAGTTTACTCTTAACCTGTTTTATTACATCCTTATCTTCTAACAAAGAAGGCATCATATTCTGTGCTGTCTTCAAATCTATCTTTTCTTTTGTAATATCTTTAGTACCCATCTTTATACCATTCTTCTTTGCAAGAATAACAATATCAGAATTCTTTATATTTAAATTCTTATACTTCTTTTTCATTACCTCACAAATAGAACTTGCAGAAAAACCTTGCTGTGCTAATATAATAATTTCTTGCTGTATAACCTTTGAAATATTCATCTTATCATCCTTTACCAAACTCTAAAATATTTAAGTATTAACGCAAAACTCTATTCAGAATTTCTACATTTTCACTTGTAGCCTCATTATAATTGATGATTATTCTATCAATCTTATATCTATTACCTCTATAACCTTGATTCTTTGAAACTCTTTCAGTATAATTTGCTGCAATCAACTTATCAGACCATTCTTTTGCAGCAGATTTTGTTCTAAAACCTGTCTTAACTATTCTTTCAATAGAGTCCTCAAAGTTATTACTACATTGACTGATAACATCAATTATAAATATTAAAACCATATACTTCACTATTTATTCCACCTTAATCTATAATTTCTTCATTTTCAATTCCTAAACTATAATCAGATGTTGTATCCTTTTCACCCAAACAAGTTAAAGAATTATCAAGAGAAGCATCTACTTTTTTATATTTATAAATCGCTTCCTTTGGCGTTCTTGCATTAACTATACGACGTTTATAATAAGAAGGTTTCTCATTCTCTATATACAACTCACCTACTACAAAAAGTTTGTAGTCAACAACAGCAACACCAAATTCATCAGTTAATTTTACAAAATCTAAGCTCTTATAAGAGTTTCTTTGAGTTTTAGACATTGTTTCTATTAAACTATTAAATTGCGCTATCAAACTATTTACAAAATCTACGTCCTCTACATCAGAAGTATCTATATCTTTCGTACAAGCAATAAATCTTTCATGTAGTAACTGTAAACTATCAGATAAATTTGTAGATACTTTTTTAGACATATTCAATTTCTGACTTTCATTTTCAACAGCAATATTCTTTTTTACTATCATATTAAGCACCTACCATTTTATCTATCATCATTCTTTATAACCTGTTACTTTCAAATAAGTTTCTTCATCAACTTCCAAAGCAGATAAAAGTTTATTTAATAAGTTAATAGAGGGATTTTGTCTTTCACCCTTTTCTATTCTACAAATTTCCGCTACACTCACATCCGAAAGTTTTGACAAACCACCTTGACTTAAACTTTTAGACTCACGCAAAAATTTGAGTTTATCACCTAAGGTTAATTCTGAAAAATTATTCTTTTCCATAAAATCCCTCACTTTGCATTAACCCCAATTCAAAGAATTATTACAATGAGGACAAGGATTAGCACCCTGCATTACTGCCTTGCCACAATAAGGACAAGCATACATTTGAACATTCTGAGGATTCATATTCTGATTAAAATTCTGCTGATTTTGATTATTAGTAAAATCATTCTGTTGCTGATTCTGACCAAAGTTGTTCTGACCAAAATTATTTTGACCAAAATTGTTCTGACCAAAAGAGCCAACACCCTGATTAGACGGGTTCTTATTCATATCAAAAGAATTATTATTCTGACCCATATTTACAGCACCAAAACCTGCATTCATATTAGGATTATAATTATTAGGATTATAACCATTCTGGACAGGAGTCTCACCAAAACCATTAGAATTATAATTCATCTGATTATTGTAACCCATCTGACCACCATTTGTAGCAACAGCCTTATTCATACCCTCTAAAACTGTCAGCATATTCAAAGCAGACATAACATTAATAGCAACAGCAACAACACAAGACAGAATAATTTCAAGTGCAACAGACAGACCTGCACCAATACCTATTCCACCTAATACACTACCAAAGGCTGCACCACCAATTAAAGCACCAATAAGACCAAAAACAGAACTAAAAAGAGTACCCAAAGTGGAAAGAACATAACCAACAATACTTATCATACCACAAATTACAAGAACCTTTACGAGCCAACCCTTCCAATGTGACTCATTCTTTTTACCTAATGTAATAAAGAAAGACACAATACAAAGAGATATAGCCAAAGGAACAATTGTTAAAATCAAACCACCAACAGTAAAATCATCAAAAATAGCAGTAAGAATAAAATTCAAAATTGCACCAATAGCAGCAATCCAATAACCTACTGACCAACCCGTATAAATGGTATCCTGTGAATTACGCATATCAAAATGCGTTCCATTAGCCTTTACAACATTAATAGACTGATTTATACCACCCGTCTTTAAATATGAAAGACCTGAAAAAACACCGAATATCTTTCCTATGTTATTCAAAACATAAGAAATAGCACTACCAAAACTCATAATTTTTTCCCCTTTCGTAATTTAAAAATATTTTTTAAAACTATTTATATTAGAATCTCTACCTGGTCTGTCTAAAATAGAGAAACTGATATACTTAAAATAATCTTTTAACCCCTCATTATAAAGCAATTCATACCAATTTCTTGCCACATCATTAGGGTCATTTCCAAAGACACCACAACCATATGCACCTAAAACAATATTCTCACATCCATAATAGGCAAAAAGATACAAAATTTTACGCATACGATTTTTCATAGTCTCTTTTGCTGCATTTATATTGACACCAACTCTACCCCTCAAAGCACCAATATTAACAGCAGGACAAGTTAAAACATTACACATTGTAGGATTAGGAATTAAAGTAAAATCACCATTTCTAAAGAAAGTAACATTACTCATAAACATAGTATCAGTATAAATAGGATTACTTTTTGCTCGATTTATTTCATAATAATCCCAAGCACCCTCTACTTGTTTCTTATACAAATCACTACAATATGCCAAGCACTCTTCCTGTGCCATAGCACCAGATTCAAAACCACCACCAGGATTATAAGCAGAAGCAAAATTCAAAATACCCAAAGACATATTCTTCTGAACACCCTTTGACAATCTAAATACTGCATCTACAGTACCCTCATTAACTACTTCTATTTTTTGATTTCCAATTTTTGATTTCTTCTTTACTGCTGAAATAACACTTTCCATATCAGTAAACAAAGTTGTATCATTTTTAATATCAAAAACATAAAGACGATTACCAATCTGATATTCGCCTTTTTTACTTATAGCCATAGTATCCTGTGCAATCTGAATCATAGTATCTCGTCTACTCATTTCAAATACACTCCTCAACATATTTTTTCAACACTTCATAATCATTTTCAATTTGTTCTTCAATAACCATTTCAAACAGTTTATTCAAAATAATACCCATTTCTTTTCCTGGCTTTAACCCCATCTTAATCAGGTCATTACCATTGATTTTCAACTGTTTCAGAGAAAAACACTCTTCTTCCATCTTAAACTCAGCCAACATTTGACCAATCTTTTCAACTTCTGCTAAACGCTTTTCTCTATCTACATTTGCTTGACCTAAAATATCTGCCTTCTTTAACACCAACAGCTTTTCAAAAGTTTCTTTTGGCATCTTGTTAAGCATTTTACGAATAAACTTATTAGAAAGACTAATCTGCACATCATGATATTTAATCAAAGTTAAAACTTCTTCAATAATATCATTACTGTACTTCAATCTCTTTAATACATTTTCCATAATTTCAACAGACTTATCAGCGTGTCCATAAAAATGACCCACACCATCCTCTGTTTCTACATAGCAAGAAGGCTTACCAATATCATGAAACAAAGCAGCCAATCTCAAAGGTAAATCTTTTTCTTTCACCTCAAACAGCACGTGTAAACTATGGTTCCAAACATCCAACCAATGATAAGGATTATTCTGCTTAAATCCAATCATAGGCTTAATTTCAGGAATAATATAAGAAAAAATAAAATGATAATCACTCAAAAGGAACATAGGAGTTTTACCACACAACATCTTAGAAAACTCAACATTTATTCTTTCTTTAGCTATCTTATCCAAGTTCTTATACAATTCTACCATAGCATTATGCGTATTTTCTTCAATTTTAGTACCAA
>JAEIGA010020411.1_pt1 | contig 10103 bp, 8 predicted proteins | sample 9270691 | NCBI WGS metagenome assembly JAEIGA01 (sample SAMN17057246, study PRJNA624740) | gut metagenome | biome: biome; isolation source: fecal sample | host: Bos grunniens | place: China: Xizang | collected 2019
AATATGATATAATCGGTAATGATCCGGCGCTTAACAGGGCGTTGGAAATTGCTGTTGGTGTTGCCCCTACTGACATAGCCGTGCTGGTTACAGGAGAGAGCGGAGTCGGCAAGGAGAACATACCTAGGATAATCCATCAGAACAGCCCTCGTCGCAGAGGTAAGTACTTTGCAGTCAATTGTGGCGCTATTCCGGAAGGAACGATGGACTCTGAGCTGTTCGGCCATGAAAAGGGTTCTTTCACAGGTGCAAATGAGATGAGGAAGGGCTATTTTGAAGAGGCTGACGGCGGAACTATCTTTCTTGATGAGATAGCGGAACTTCCGTTGGCATCGCAGGCCAAACTTCTCAGGGTGCTCCAGTCCGGCGAATTCATGAGAGTGGGTTCTTCAAAGGTGCTGATGACGGATGTCAGGATTGTCGCAGCGACGAATGTGGATCTTCTCCATGCTGTATCGAAAGGTAAATTCCGTGCTGACCTGTATTACAGGCTCAATTCGATTGTCATATCCATGCCATCCCTGCGTGAACGTCCTGGGGACATCAATCTTCTGTTCCGTAAATTTGCTTCGGATTTCTCGGCAAGATATGGAATGTCAAAGGTTACTTTGACGGAAGATGCTTCCATAATGCTTCGCAAATACAGGTGGCCCGGCAATATACGCCAGCTTAAGAATGTGGCGGAGGCAGTTTCTGCAATGGAGGCCGGCAGGTTGACCGGATATGAGGACAAATGCGTTGTCGACATGGCGACACTTGCCAGATATATACCTAAAGAGGAACCGAATCTTCTGCCTGCAACTGTCCAGATTCAGGAAAAGTTCGAGGCTTCGGAGAAGGAAGCTATAATCAGGACGCTGATACAGCTCAAGCAGGATGTGGACTATCTGAAGGAAATAGTGGCAAATTCGGGTCTTTCCAGGTCCGGTGCTCAGGCTATAGCGCCCCCGGAACGTCATATGGAAGATACTATGGCTTCGTTTGACGAGGATCCTGAAGATCAGGAACTTGGAGTCGAGACTGTTGAGCAGCTCTCCCTCAAGGAGTCGAGCATGGAACTGATTGAGAAGGTTCTCCGCAAGCACGGGGGTAACAGAAAGGCTGCGGCCGCTGAATTGGGGATATCCGAAAGGACATTATATCGTAAGATCAACATGATCAGGAAATGAGATTTGACAGGACAATATTTGCGACAGTCTGCGTCGTTGCGGCTTTGGCCGTGACTGCCTTCATTGTGCAGTCATGCGGCATATATTCATTTACGGGAACATCGATTCAGCCGGATGTCAAGACTGTGACTATCAATTACTTCGAGTATAAGGCTCTTAAGGTCAATCCGTCTTTGAGCAATCAGATCACAGAGGCTCTCAAGGATAAGTTTACCAAATTGACAAAACTTGAACAGGTGGATATTGACGGTGACCTGGAGATAGTAGGAGAAGTTACCGGCTACGATGTGAAGGCAACTGCCATCACTGCCAACGAACAGGCATCACAGAACCGTCTGACGGTCAATGTGAAAATAACATTTATCAACAGGAAATATCCGGAAGATAATTTTGAGAACAAATCTTTCTCTGCATATGCTGATTTTGACGCGATGCAGACGCTGGATGCTGTTGAGTCGACCTTGTGTGAAGAGATCGTGGAGAAATTGTGTGAAGATATGTTTAACGCAACTGTTGCCAACTGGTAATCATGGGTGGATACATAGACATAAAGAGACTTAATCTGGATGAATTGATGGGTGTGGTGAATCTGTACCCATGGTTCGCCGGTGCGAGGAAGGAATTGTGCGTGAGAATGAGCCATATGGGTGTGGATATAATGGAGGAATCCCAGTGTGCGGAGGCTGCCATGTATCTTCCTTCCAGAAGGATTTTGTCAGACATCAGAAGAGCCTCCCGGACTCAGGTGTGGAAGGATTGCGATGTTGAGGAAATCATAAAGTCTTATATCGCCGAGCAGAATCCTCAAGAGGAGGAGCGTCAGATATCTAAACGGAGGGTTTATGCCGGAGCAGGAGATTATTTTTCTCAAGAAGATTATGACAAGGTCAGGAGCGCAGATGATAATGTGTTCTCAAGATATGCCTTGAAAGCGAGAGAAAGCAAACCTGTGGATATGCAGACCGAACCTGTCTTCGATGTTTTCACTGAAACATTAGCCCAGATATATGCCGAACAGGGCTATTACGAGCAGGCAAAGGACATATATTCGAAACTAATTTTGGCATATCCAGAAAAAAATGCTTACTTTGCAGCCCTTATTCAAAAGATAGACGAATTAAATTAGTTATAATATGAGCGCACTTTTTACAGTTTTGACAATTCTTGTGCTGATTGCCAGCGTTCTTATCACTCTTATCGTACTCCTTCAGAATGGAAAGGGTGGTGGACTTGCAAGCAACTTCGTAGCGGGAAACCAGACTTTCGGTGTACGTCAGACAACTGACATTCTTGAGAAGATCACATGGGGTCTTGTTGCTTTCATCTTTGTTCTTTCTATCGTGACAACATTCACAATGAAGAGCAATGTTGAGGAAATCGACCTTACTGAAGAAATTGAGGTTGCAGCTCCTGCACCAGAGTTCCCTGCAGCTCTCCCTGCAGAAGAGGCTCCAGCATCAGAGACAGTAACTGAGTAATCTACGCCTGCTGACATTTTGTCAGAATAAGGCTTTTGGAATACAATTTGACTTTTAGCCGTTTGTTCAGAAGAACAGACGGCTATTGTTGCATTGTGCACATCCGTTTCAGTGGAATATAACAGGAGGATAAAGTCATGGCAGAAAACAAGTTTGAAAATTTAAGCAGGTTCGCTGTCAATCTCAATGAGAGAGCGGCGCAAGGAAAGCTTGATCCGGTGATAGGACGAGATGAAGAGATACGCAGAGTCTTGCAGATACTCAGCAGAAGAACAAAGAACAATCCCATTCTTGTGGGAGAACCAGGAGTAGGTAAGACAGCCATTTCGGAGGGTATTGCCCAGAAGATCGTTGATGGAGATGTGCCGGAGAATCTTAAGAGTCGAAAGATCTATTCTCTCGACCTTGGAGCCTTGATTGCAGGCGCAAAATATCAGGGAGAATTTGAAGAACGTCTGAAAGGCGTTGTAAAGGAAGTTGTGGACAGCGAAGGAGAAGTCATACTCTTTATAGATGAAATCCATACTCTCGTAGGAGCAGGACGTACATCCGGTGCAATGGATGCTTCAAATATTCTCAAGCCGGCATTGGCTCGTGGAGAACTCCGTACCATAGGTTCGACGACCCTGGATGAGTATCAGAAATATTTTGAGACAGACAAGGCTCTCGAAAGACGCTTTCAGATGGTACTTGTTGATGAACCGTCCCCGGCCGCTTCCATATCGATCATGAGAGGTCTGAAGGAACGATATGAAAACCACCATAAGGTACGCATTGAGGATGATGCCCTTATTGCTGCAGTGGAACTTTCGCATAGATATATCACAAGCCGATTTTTGCCGGACAAAGCCATAGATCTCGTGGATGAAGCAGCATCCAAGCTCCGTCTTGAAATGAATTCCGTACCGGAACCGATTGCTGAACTGGACAGCCGTATCAGACAACTTGAAATTGAAAAGGAAGCGGTAAGAAGGGAAGGGGTTTCGCTGAAGTCCGACAAGATCAAGGCAGAACTAAAGGAACTCAATGCGGAGAGAAAGGCGCTTGGTAAACGTTGGGATGAGGAAAAGGAAATACTGTCTCAGCTTCAGGCCGCACGTCAGAGGATGGAGGATTATAAGATCGAGGCTCATAATGCCGAGAGAGTCGGAGATTATGGAAAGGTTGCAGAGATACGATATGGTAAGATGGCTCAGATACAGTCTCAGATCGATCAGCTTACTGCGCGTCAGGCAGAAATCAAGGATCCTATAATTACTGAGGCTGTGACACCTGAAGATATTGCGGAAGTCGTTGCCAAATGGACAGGTATCCCGGTGAAGAGGATGCTTGAAAGCGAGAGAGAGAAGCTTCTACGTATGGAAGCGGAACTGCATAAGAGGGTGGTTGGTCAGAATGCAGCCATTGAGGCCGTTTCAGATGCCGTGCGTCGCTCCCGTGCAGGACTTCAGAATGAGAAAAGGCCTATTGGATCATTTATGTTCATGGGAACAACCGGTGTCGGCAAGACCGAACTTGCAAAGGCTTTGGCAGAATTCCTTTTCAATGATGAAAACATGATGACCCGCATAGATATGAGCGAGTATCAGGAAAGACATTCTGTCAGCCGTCTTGTAGGTGCGCCTCCGGGATATGTCGGTTATGATGAGGGAGGTCAGCTGACGGAAGCGGTCCGCAGGAAGCCTTATTCAGTGGTTCTGCTGGATGAGATTGAGAAGGCACATCCGGATGTGTTCAATATTCTCCTGCAGGTCCTTGATGACGGACGTCTTACCGACAACAAGGGACGCACTGTCGATTTCAAGAACACGATACTCATCATGACATCCAATGTAGGAGCGGATATGATCCAGACCTTCATGGAACATCTTCCTGCCGAAGGTGAAGAAAGGCAGAAGATGCTTGCAGACTGTCGCACTGAGGTGTTGGAAGTCCTCAAGCGTACAGTACGGCCTGAATTCCTCAACCGTATAGACGAGGTGATAATGTTCGAGCCTCTGTCACAGACCGATATCCGTGACATCTTGCGCATGCAGATAGCTGACCTTCAGGAAAAACTGGCAGAAAATGGTGTTTCGATATCCTTTACTCAGGAGTTTGAGGATTATATGAGCACCAAGGGTTATGAGCCGGCATACGGCGCACGCCCTATCAAGAGACTCATGCAGAAGGAACTTGTGAACCTTCTTGCCAAGAACATCCTTGAAGGGCGTGTCAGTCGCAACGCAGAAATCGTTGTAGATATAAATGACGGTCAGATTGCCGTTCGGGAGAAATGACTTTAACTTCAGTGGAGGCAGGGATTACCAGCCGAGAAAATACTCGGAACTGACAATTCCTGTCTCCTTTTCCTTTTTAACGAATTTATAGTCGAGTTCGATCTGCTTGGCTTCACCGTCTTTTGTGGTGTAGTTGAGCATCTCTTTCTCCACGACATCCTCAAACCAGTCTTCTTCAGGAGTCTCTTCTGCTGGACTCATGTAGATCCTCACAATGAGAGGGCAGGCAAACTCGGTTTCGAGACCGTAGATCTTTTTTCCTGTCTGCTTCATCTGGATACCCAGATATGTGATATCCATCTTGTCGTACATCTTTTCGGTACGGATCGTAACGACCTTCAGGGAGTCGAGAGTGCCCGGCTCAAGACGGTTCACTATGCATTTTGACGGAACGTATAATGCCTCCTGAATCTGTTCCGGGCTTGTGACGGAACTGTCATAAAGAACCTCGGCAGCATGTCTCTTGACGAAGACCTTGACTCCATGCACTCCCTCTATCTTCTGCAGGCGTGCTTTCAGTGCCATGGCACTTCCATAACATTTTACTGACCTCAATCCTTCGATTGTCGTGTCGTCAAGCATGCTGTCGTCCGCAACCTGCTCCATATCCCACTTGATATCGATGGTCGGCAGTTCGATTTTTCCACCTGCCCATATTCCGAAAACTACAAGGGCAATAGTCAATAATGCAGGTGTGATATTCCATATCTTGCGTCTTGGCGGTCTGCATACGCCGATGCTGAGCGCTCCGGTATTGCACGCACCGATACATTCTCCGCAAAGCGTACAGTCTACATGATTGATCTTTCCGTCATTGTATGACTTTATATCTATATGATACGGACATTTCCTGACGCAGAGTCCGCAGCCGTTGCATGAAGCCGGATCCTTTATTACATGCAGTATCTGGAATTTAGGTTTTGAATGGAAAACCTCCAGCAGATAGCCTGTAATGCAGAATCCTCCGAGAAGTACAGCCCATGGTATGCCTGCTCCCAGCACATCTGAAACATAGTATGCTCCGAAAAGCACTCCGATCCATACCCAGAACTTCAACGAATTCGATATTGCTCCGAGGGGACAGATGTATCTGCACCAGAACATGTCCACGAAGAAACTTCCTATAAGTATGATGCAGATGGTCACGATTGACATCCAGAGTGTTATCTCGCCTTTGAAACCTGTAGCAACGGCATAGTAAGGGTCAAGGTTCTTGCAGAAAAGTTCGCTGGTGCTGACAGTCATGTAGAAGATCCAGAACACCATCGCGTATTTCACGATGCGGAATATCTTGTCAGGCATGGATCCGTTGCTGATCCTGATGCCCTTTATGTGCATCGCCTGCCTTGCCTTGCTTAACAGGTCCTGAACAGTTCCTAACGGGCAAATGAAAGCGCAGAAGAGTTTGCTGAAAAGGATAACGGCTGCAGCAAGTACAATACCCATGCATATCTGAAACATGGACATGCTGCATGGAAGGCTGTTGTTTGCCATGAAAGATGCCAATGCCTGAAGACCACCCATCGGGCAATATGCCTCCGGGTCAGCCGGAGTATCAGAAGGAATCACTCCGGTCAGAAACAGCACAATGGCTGTGAGCACTCCCCACTGCAGGACGTATTTCGGCCAGTTTCTTATAATAGTCGATCTCTTGCCCATGGCTATTTCTCTTCGATTATATGTCCGTGGTCTTTAGCTACGCATTCTTTCCATTTGTCTGTATATCCCGGTTGACTGATTTTGTCAGGGATACAGTCGGTATGCTCGTTGGTGATGAAACTTCCGTCAGCATTCTGGGCCTTCACATTGCCGTCGATATACTTCACCAGGAGAAGCTGTTCCAGGTTTACCCATCTGTCAAATATCCTCTGTGCGTTGCTGATGGAGAAGTCAGTGAGATACCTGCGTACTGATGTAAACTGGTCAGATACCTTGCGCGCCTTGTCGTTGCGACGGAGCTTCTTCTTTGGTTTGCCAGCGGCCTCCTGATAGAGTTTGAGGGCTTCCTGATCTGCTGCTGTCACTGCATTCATCATTTCGCTTTCCCATGCGTCGATTTCCGCGTCTACAGTCGGGAACATGATGTTGTATGCCTTGTAGCAGGCATTTGCAACGCGGTTTGTCATCCAGAAAGCAGAGGTCGGAGAGTATGTTATCATATTTCCGTTGCCCTCCCTGAAGCTTTCAGGAATTTCATAAGTGCTTACATAGATCGGTGTGAGATATGATGTTGCCGCATCGTCGCATCCGAACCAGTTTACTCCTCCGATCTCGTCAGGAAGATGTCCTCGCACCTGTCCTACGAACCAGAAACCTGTCTGCTGTGTGGCAATGGCTCTTTCATTTACATATGACTTTCCATCATGCTTGAAGCCCATAGGTCTCCAGCGGTATGGGAGTGCATTTCCGCCAGCTCCGATATCAGTGGTCATATCCATAGGAGTGCCCTCATAGTGGTCGCGCATCACATCTGCAACATCCTTGACTGTAATCTTACGTGCAGGTTTCACGAAAAGAGGGAATCTCTTGCTCTTGTCCCATCCCATCGCGTAATCAATATAATCGTATGCATCTTTTGTCACCTCGTTTCCGTTCTCATCAATGAAGGTGAACTTGCCGTCGCAAAGGATGTTGAATGCAGACCATGCGCGAGCCTCGCAGGCCCTCATTCCGCTGAAATCAAGCGGTGCATAGGCATCGCAGAAGCTGAAATCCTTGTCCTCGCCGTTAAAATATCCCTTCTCTCTTGCAAAAGTGATCACATCCGGAGCATAAATACAGTTTTCCGGATCGTTCAGCGGGAATGTGCTGATGCGCGCCTGATTTGCGTGTGAGCAGATATATCCGTCAGGTACCCTGCGTGCTACCCATACGATACCTTTGTTTTCCGGTCCTTTTCCGATAAGGTCCATCACCCACACTTCATTCTTGTCAGCAAAAGAGAATGATTCTCCGCTTGAGTAATATCCGTATGTGTTTGCAAGGTCGACAACGATGTCAATAGCCTCACGTGCTGTCTTTGCCCTTTCAAGTGCAACATAGATGAGAGAGCCATAATCCATGATTCCCTTCGGATCTTCCAGTTCAGGACGGCCGCCGTATGTTGTTTCCGCAATGATGAGCTGGTGTTCGTTCATGTTACCCACTCTCTGATATGTGCGGGCAGCCTGAGGGATGTCTCCCAGGTATTTGCCAGTATCCCATTCGTTTATCTTGCGCATGGCATCAGCACTCCATGTGCCGGCGGGAGCAAAATAAAGTTCTCCGAAAAGCTGATGTGAATCAGCCGCATATGAAATCATGTTTGAACCGTCCGCACTCGCGCCTTTTGTCACAAGGACATTTGTACAGGCCTGACTTTCTATCTCATACAGTCCTGCAAGCGCTAAAGTCATCAATACTGAAACTTTTGTAAAAACTCTCATTTTGTACTTTTATTTATATTCGCTATTTTTGCTCGGTTTTTGACCGGGTGCCTTTCATGGCATATCCGACAAAGGTACAAATAAAAGCGCATTATATGAAATCGACACAATCCAAGCTCCTGTCTGTTCTGGCTTTCGGCCTGATGCTCCTGCCCGTAGCATACTCATCCGCTCAAGAGCCACAGAAGCAGCCGGATGTCTATGAACAGGCGGAAAATGAGGCTGACAGACTTCAGCATGTCCTGAATCTTGAAGACTGGCAGGTGTTCTATGTCGACTCGACCTTGAAGCACGACTATCCCGCTATGGTAGCCGAATGTGAAAAGCTGAAGGAGTCGAAGGTTACAAATGCCTCATTGTATATGGCAGTACAGGATAAATGGATGGATCAGATTGATGCAACATACAAGAAGATATTTACTGAAGAGCAGTGGGCGGCATATCTGAAAAGTGGTGCAGCAAGGGCGCAGAAGGTAAGAGCCAAGCGCCGAGCAGCACAGAAATAGCCATCTGTCATCTTGAGTTGAGCGAAGGATCTTCGCGTTTTGTCATCCTGAGCGAGTCGAAGGATCTCCGTGTTTTGTCATCCTGAGCGAGTCGAAGGATCTATAAAATAGGAATTATGGATTTTTTAGAAGTAATAGATAAAAGAAAATCAGTCAGAAAATACTCTGACAGACCAGTAGAACGTGAAGTGCTCGAGGCTATAGTGAAGGTTGCCCAGACAGCTCCGTCTTCACGTAACAGTAAGAGTTCTGCCTTCATGATCATTGAAGACAAGGATGTCATCGAGGCTCTTGCTCTTATGCGTGATTATGGTGCATCCCCGCTCAAGTCTGCACAAGCCGCCATCGTTGTCATGGGGGATACGTCAAAGACAGATCTTTGGGTGGATAATTGTGCGATATCTGCTACCTTCGTGCAGCTTGCAGTGACAGCAATGGATCTTGTGAGCTGCTGGATCCATGTCAACGGACGTCCGCGTTTCAAGGATGAGCCGGAGAAGGGAAGTGCAGAAGATTATGTGTCTGAACTTCTCGGCATAAAGGATGACCTTAAACCATATTGTGTCGTTGCTATCGGCTATCCGGAAGAATAGCATATGTCACTACATCTGAAAACAAGAAAAAGAACATTAATATGAAAGAGAAAATTGAGGCCCTGATGGCCGAAGTCGCAGCCCTGTCGTGCAAGAGCGAACAGGAAGTAGAAGAGGCACGTGTGCGTCTCCTCGGAAAGAAGGGATCCATCACAGCTCTCTTCGATGAATTCAGAACTGTTGCACCGGAACTCAAGAGAGAGTTCGGTCAGAAACTGAATGTACTGAAGAATACGGCTGCGGCAAAGATTGAGGAACTTAAGGAAGCTGCGGCAGAGTCTCCTGCAGCAGGTGCTGCTTCATTTGACTATACTATGCCTGGCGATCCGGTGAATCTCGGTTCACGCCACCCGGTATCAATCGCACGTGAGGAAATTGTCAATATCTTCCGCAAGTTCGGTTATGATGTTGCCGAAGGTCCTGAGGTGGAAGACGACTGGCATGTATTCGAGGCTCTGAACTTCCCTCCTGAGCACCCTGCCCGCGAGATGCAGGATACTTTCTTCATCAGTGACAGCGATAATCCGGTACTTCTCAGAACTCATACTTCATCTGTACAGGTTCGTGCAATGGAGAAGATGCCGCTTCCTATCCGTATCGTATGTCCTGGCCGTGTGTTCCGTAATGAAGCGATTTCAGCGCGTGCACACTGT
>JAEIGA010020412.1_pt1 | contig 10103 bp, 4 predicted proteins | sample 9270691 | NCBI WGS metagenome assembly JAEIGA01 (sample SAMN17057246, study PRJNA624740) | gut metagenome | biome: biome; isolation source: fecal sample | host: Bos grunniens | place: China: Xizang | collected 2019
ACAATGGCTAGAGGTAGTACAAGAAGCCAAGAAGTAAACGAGCTTACAAAACAAATTATTTCTGAAGCTGTTGCTGAAGAATATGCAGCTTTAGGTATAACAAACAATATTGAAAGTTTATATACTAGAGATGAAAATGGTGGACCAGTTAATCTAAACGAAAGTTATTTAGGAAGAACTAAAAAAGATATGCCTACAATAGGATCTTGGTATAAGAGAATTTGTAGAAAAGCTCAAGAAAACGAAAACCCAGATTATCGTTTCCACTACAGTTATTTAGTAAAAGTTATGAAACAATATGTTAGAGAATATCAAGGACAAATGGCTTATTTTGATGGACAATCAACATTTGAATTATTAGATGGTGTTCCTTTCATAAATATCGATATATCACAACTTGAAGAAAGATTTGCTAGACCTCTAGCACAACAAATTATGCTTTCTTGGGTTTGGGAAAAATATGTTAAGAAAAACAGTGAAGATAAAGCAAAAGCAGCTAAGAAAAGAGTTTTAGTTGACGAGGCTTGGATGCTTTTACCATATCCTGAAGCTGTTGATTTCTTAAATACAATGGCGAGACGTGCTAGAAAAAGAAATGTTTCATTAGCAGTTATTTCACAAAAATTCCAAGACTTTTATGAAAAACAAGAGGTTCAAGCTGTTTTAACTTCTTCTGAAACAAAATTATTCTTGGCGCAAGATAAATCAGAAATCCAATACTTGAAAGAAGTATTTAAACTAAGTGAAGGTGAGGCTGGATTCTTAGTTACTTGTAGTAGAGGTGAAGGGTTACTTAAAGTTGGTGGAGATTCTGCAATTTTAGCAATACAACCAACAAAGAAAGAATTTGAATTCGTAGAAACAAACTTAACAAAACAAGCAGCATTAGAAAGAGCAAGAAGAGAAGCTGAAGGAAAACAATAAAAAGAGGAAAATATATGAAAAAAATCATATCTAGTGTACTAGTATTTGTACTATTGTTTAATTTCATATTTGGTAATCAAATTGTGTATGCATCTGGTATAGATCAAGATTCGCCAGAATCAACAAGCACATATGATCAACAAGCTCAAACAAGTAATACAGTTGTATCTGATTTACTTGAATCAGGTGCTGTTTCTCGTTCGAATGGTTTAGCAACCAAAACAACTTTGCTATTGGGTGGTGGATTTATTTATTTTATAGCGCAGGTTACAGGTTTGCTTGCTAGATTTGTAAATGCAATTGTTGTTCAAATCGATTTTGTATTAGGAATGATAACTACATCTGAACAAGATGGACATACAGAATGGTGGTTAACAATTGATAGAATAGTTTATAATAGAGTTGCACTATTTAATATCGATTATTTTGATACTGAAGATACATATACGGTGGGAAAAGAGGCAGTAGTAACAGCTGATGCTTCTAATAAAACAATAAAACAAGGTATTACACATATTTTCTATCTTTGTAGATTACTTGCAATATCAATATTATTATTAGTTTTAATTTATATTGGTATAAGAATGGCTTTATCGACAGTTGCTTCAGAACAAGCTAAATATAAAAAAATGCTAATAAGTTGGATTGAAAGTTTAATATATGTATTTGTTTTGGTATATATAATGGTTATTATTATAGATTTTGGAGAAATGCTAACAGGAATATTTTATGATATGAGAGTTGCATTAGCAGCAAAACAAACAGGTACGCTTGGTGTAATATTTGAAGATACAGTCAGAGATAAAGTAACAAATTTTGTGTTTTTCAAGGAAGGCTTGGAATTAACAATTTGGTCAATAATATATTGGTTATTATTATTTACAGAAATTAAATTTTTCTGGTTATATATTAAAAGATTATTTATGGTTGGATTCCTTATAATAATTTCTCCACTTATAACAATTACTTATTCAATAGATAAAGTTGGAGATGGAAAAGCACAAGTATTTTCTTCATGGTTTAAAGAATTTATAGTGAATGTATTAATACAACCGTTACATGCATTGTTATATTTGATATTTATTTTTACAGCAAATTCAATAGCAACAGAATCACCAATAGTTGCTGTTGCGTTACTTATGGTAATGGGTTCAGCTGAAAGAATGGTTAAAGTAATATTTGACATGAAAGGTTTAACTTCATTAAATGGTATAAATAAATTTATGAAGAAAGGATAGTGCTATATGAGAAAAAATAAGATGAAAGACAGGTTGTTTTTCATACTTCTTATATTATTCCTATGTTTACTATTTTTAATAGTAGCCTTACTAAATGTTGTAAAATATGAAAGTTCAGAAGATGTTTTTGTTAGCTTTGAAGAAACTGAAAAAAAACCACAAAATGTGGATGAAGTTATGGATAAGTATGAATCAAAGCATGTAAGAAAAGAATCTGATGATACAATATATGCAACACTTTCAAAAGATTTATATAATGAAGATGGTTCTAGTAATGAGAAATTCATTAATGATATAATGAATGAATTAGAACCATTTTATGACGGTAAAGACTTCTATGTAGTAGATCAAAATAGACAAATAGTTATAAAGTCTGATTATAATCCTGAAACAGATAATAGGGAACTAATTATAAATGGAGTGTCAGATTTCTATGAAAAGACTGATGGAGATACATTTGTAGCAGTTGAGAAGTCAAAAATTGTAAAAGGAAGTAATTTTCCTGTAAGAGAATATGTTTTAAATCAACTAGAAGTAAATAATGGATATTTTTCACATGTTGAAAAGAATTTAGGTGAAGGTGAAGATCTAGGGAATGGATATAAATCATATGTTAATGGTCTAATAAAGGTAAGAACAGTTGATACTGGATCTATGAGACATATTTTATTTGATAAAGATTATGAAACATTTTATACAACCGATATTCATAGTAGTATGACTCTAGATGAAATTTTACAACTTGAACCAAATAATGATTTTGGAAGTTTAAATGAAAAATATTTAGGATATAGACAACAAAACTTTTATTTATTCTTTTATCCTGATGAGGTTTCTGTATATGCTTACGGTTATAGAGAAAACGAAAAGTTTGAGTGGGCTCTAAAAGAGTATATACAAGATGGAGACCTAGGAAAATTTGTAACAAGGATAAAAGACAAATGGAAAGTATATGATGAATTTGAATATGACGAAGAAACACAAAGTGCTTATATATTAATTTCAACAAGAGGTGTAGAAATTGATATAAAAGATAATGACTCAAAAGGAATAAAATTATATACGAATTATTATTTTACAGATTATACTAGAAGATTAGCAAAATCAGGATTAATTTCATTCGTACCAAATACAGACTTAGTTAACAAGGTAGAAAAAGAAAGAAGAACAAACGAAAACCTTAACGATTAACTAATAGTAAGGAGAATAAAATGAAGAACCTAAAATATAAAGACTATAACAAAAAAAACTATAAAATTCTAATAGTTTTATTTGTTGTGGTCTTTATATTGATTTTAGTGGCAAATTGGCTTGGAAAATTTGGTGAAGAATTAAAAGAAGAAGAAGTTGGATATGCAAAATTATCTTCGATACAAGATGTTGTAGAATACTATGGTTCGAAGTATATTACAGAAAAATATAGTAGTGTAGAAGGATTTTATTTAGATGTATATGTGAATTTTAAATATCCGTTATATGAAAACGATGAAAGCAAAGAAAAATATTATACAGATCTTTTAACTGATGTTGCTAGAATTATATACTATACTAGCTATAATATGATTGATGAAAAAAGAGGAATAACAATAAATGTTATTTGCAAAGATAACGAAATAGATAAAATTATAATTAATGGTAAAGAAGATTTCTTTATTTATATGGATTCTCAAATTAGTATGAAAAACTTTATAGAGCTTGAAAATACTGACTTGGGTGTTAGTTCTCCAATATTACAAAATTGTATTGATAACGAATGGAGTAAAGATATTAATTTTGGAGAAAAAGAAAGTATATTTGATGAATATTATATTTATTTTGACGAAGGCTTAAAAGTTAGAGTTATTGATGGAAAAATATATAACATTATATTTACAAATAAATATTCAGGAAATGTAATAGATAATTTATTTCCAGGAATTGATTTAGAAACAGTGACTGCAACCTTAGGGAAACCAACATTTAAGGATGATGAGGAAAATGTGGTTGGATATAAAGGAATTGATTTTTATGTATTTTTTACAGAAAAAGAAATTTCAGTGTATAGAAATTCAACGATAGATTCAGATGATTTCTTTGCATTGGCTGATGAATATATTGCCGGAGAACTTGATTTTCGTGGATTTATGAACGAATTAACATATATTTGGCCTGATTATAGTGAATATACATACAATTCTACCTCTGTTTTTATAACTTATCCGTTAAAAGGTGTTGAAATTGCTATAAATGGGGATGACATAAACGGAATTTTGGTGTATAATAATAATAAGAGCACTATGTCAAAAATTAAGAGATATTTGGAAGATACAAGATTTGTCGGAAGGCTTCAATTAGATTTGGTTTTTGAAGCTGAAAAAAGACGTCTAGAGAAAGAAAATAATTTAATAAATAAGTGCGATGAATATATAAAAACAATAGATGAAGAAAGCAAAGGAATTATAGGTGAAAGTTTAAATTATAAGTTCTTTGCTAATAAAGATGAGAATGGGTACATCTATGAAATGAAGTTTATTTCAAAAGATGGACAACAACCTAATAGACAGTTAATGGACGGAATAAATAGTTACTTGTGGTTGACTAATGACTATTTTCTGTATTCAAAAGAAAATAAAGGAATATTTTTCTATAACTTAAATACAGGAAGAGTTCAAAGAATAATTACAGGTACTGATACATATAAATTACAAAGTTATGAAGATGGCGTGCTAAAATATGATAATAAAGCGGTAGAAATACAATTCTAGAAAGGAGAAGAAAATGAATTTATTAAAAGCGACATTTAAAAGAATAATATTAATTGTAGTACTAATATCAATTTTAATAACATTTATGGCTACTCCTATGTCTTATGCTAAGTTAGAACTAGAAGAAGGTGAATTTTACTATACAGGTAGTACGAAAGGTTCATATGTGCCTTCAACAAATATCTTTGCGTGGCTAGTTAATGCATTAGGACAAATTGCGGATTTTATATTAGGAATGCTTTCTATGATTATAAGGGCACCATTTGTAGGATGGACAGCCCTGTTAGAAAAAATGTTAACATGGGCATTAGAATCAACGATGGGGGTTAGTGCTGATGGAGCAATGGTTGCTAACACTTCAAATTTAAGTGGTTTAACAAATTCTTCTAACAATGTTACTGTTGAGGCGATTGTATATAATAGAGTTGCTGCACTAGATATAGATATATTTGATGTAAAATTTGACAGAACTATTTCTGGAACTGGTCAAAAATTGGTTTGTAGACATTGTATAAAACAAGATGTAGAAGCTGGAACTGGAGTGTCTCCATATATACCAAGAGCAGTAAATGAATGTATAACAGATGATAAAATACCGCAAATAAAAGAAGATGCAGCAAAATTAGGAAAAAGACAAAAATTAAATGTAGAAAAATATTGTGCAGATGATTGTGATTGTGGTGGTTGTGATGCTTGTGAATTTTATGTAGCGCAATTATTACAAGATGAACCACTTATTTATAAATTAAAATTATTAGTCGCTACTTGGTATACAATTATAAGATTTTTAGCAGTTGCTGCTATGTTACTTGTACTTTTGGGTGTAGGTATAAAAATGGCTATTTCGACAATAGCTTCTGATAAAGCTGTATATCAAAGAATGTTAGTAGATTGGGTAGTTGGATTTATTATATTATTTACAATACATTATTTTATGATTTTCGTTATTCAAATTAACGAAATATTAGTAAAAACAATTGCTGATACTGCTTCTCAAACAACTAAATATCAAATGGTTGAATTAGGTGAAGCGGAAGCTGAATATACTGATTCTGATTTGGAATTAAAGATATATGAAGAAGTAAGAACAAGAGCATATGATGCAAAAGTATCAAATGGAATGATAGGAATGGTAATGTATATGTCATTAGTATTCTTAGCATTTAAATATGTTGTAATTTATTTAAAAAGATTTCTAACAATCGTTGTATTAACACTGATGGCTCCTGCTGTTGGTGTGGCTTATGCTTTACAAAAAGTATTAAGTGGAAGAAGTATGGCATTAAAAACATGGATGACTGAGTATATAATGAACGTTATTATCCAAACTGTTCACGCATTAATATATTCAATATTTGTATCACAAGCTTTAATAATGTCATTACAATCTTTTGCTGGTATGATATTAGCAATAATTTTAATAAATTATACATCAAAAGCAGATGAACTATTTAAGAAAATATTTAAATTTGGTGGTGGAGATTCATTATTAGGACATACTGAAGGTGCGGCAGATTCATTTAAGCAAAATATGCAAGCGGCAATAGGATTTGCAGCAGGTGCTAAACCAGCAGCTAAAATTTTGATGAATACACCATATGGTAAACTTGTAACTGGTGCTGGAAAAGCAGCTGTTGCAGGTGCAATTACTGCTGCTGGTGGTATATATAAATCTCTATCAAAAGATGATTCTTATTATAGAGAAAAAGAAATTGACGCTGAAATGGACTATAGTCAAGGTGGAAACTATAAATTGAAATTTGAAGACGGACATGAAGAAACTGACGATGATTATAATGAGAGAAGACAAAGAGCGGCAGAAATTGTAGATAAAAGAAATGAAAGAAAGCAAGAAGAAGAAGTACACGAAGAAAAATTAGAAGAAAGTACAGAAAAACAAAATGGTTTAGAATTAAAGACTAAAGCTGAATTGACATCTGCAAAACTTAAAGCAGAAGGTGAAAATCCTCAAGAAGAGACAAAGGCTGAGGCTAAAGAAGCTAAAAAAGCTCATAATGAATTTAAATCAGCACAAATCCCTACTACAAAAAGTATAATGAGAGCTCATTGGGAAAGATTAATCAGTAGAGATGATATATTTGAAGAAGGAAAACCAAAAAGTGCGTTTAAGGCAGCTTGGACTATTGCAGTAGGAAGTTCTCATTATGATAGAAAAAAAGGAAGATGGGTCAATGATAAAAATTCAATGTTTGATCAATTGAGTGCAAGTAAACTTTTGGGATTAACAGAGCAAGATAGAAATATGTTAAAAGATATCGGTGGAGATATGATTGGTGGCTTAATGGGTGTTGGGTGCCTATTTGCCGGTATAGGAACTTTTGCAATAAACCCAAAAGCTGGTATGGTTTTATTATCAAAAGGTATTGGTGGAACAAGTAAAGTATTTAGTAGAGATACAGATATATCAACTGCTCCTGCTAGATATAAATTCAATAGATTCTCTTCAGAATCAATTGATAAGATGAGAAGAATTACTTTAGAAAAAGCTAAAGCAGAAGGAAATGAAGCTTTTGTTGCTGATTTAAATAGAAGACATCCTCAATTAGTTGAAAAAATGAAAAGAGGATTAGTTTCTGGTGTTACTGCAACATCATTGGCGGCTGGTGGATTAGCTTTTACATCAGCACCATTAATGCTAGCTGCTTCTGCGGTACCGCTTACTGCAGCTACTGTGGGAGGTGCAGTTAGATTAACAAGAAATTCTGCATTATCTGGAAAAGTATATAAATTAACAAAACATCATGCTAAACAACAAAAGAAATTAATCGAAAAATTCAATAATGAAGCTGATCAAGAAGAATTAAATTCAATAAAAGCTTCTACCGAATATAGAGATAAATGTTTTGAAAAAGCGATAGAACAACAAGCATTAGCTGAAATTGGATATAGAACTGAAAGCAATGGGGAAAATGTTGAAGCTAAAGTAACAATAAAAGCGCCAACAATTGATGAAAAAGATTTGAAGAGCCCTGAAAGATTTGTTGGTAAAGGTTCTGAAACAAGTCCGCAAATTGTAGCTAAAACTTTAGATGAAGAACTAGATAAAATTATAACAACATTAACAGCTAAAGGTACAATAGATATAACTTCAAAATCAGTACAGGATACTGTTTTAAAACAACTTGGCATAAGATTAAAAGATAAAAAAATAATAGCGGAAATAGATGAAATTAACGATCTTCTAATTGGTGGAAAAGAAGAGTTAACTAGAAAAATTAAATTTAAAACATTGGTTAGAAATAGAACAGTAGAAGAAGCAGACAAAAAATTAAAAGAAACTTTGACTGCAGAAGAAGCTACAGAAGTGCAAGATATCATAAAAAGTATTACTTCTACTTCTACTCAACAAAAAAGAAAAACTGTATCTGAAATAACAGTAGATGATATTAAATCTAGAATGAAAACAAAAACAAAAGATGGATCTCAAGCTGTTGATAAAAAAGATGGAAGTCAATCTGTAAAAAGAGATGGCGATGTTCAATTAGATAGTACAAAAATGCAAGCAATTCAAGAATATTTAAATAGCATACAAGAACCAATTAGTGGAAAAACAGCAGAATATTCTGGAAGTGAAGCTAGTACTATTGTTAGTGATACAAAATTATATGCAGCTAGAAAGAAACAATCAACTAAGAGAAAATTAAAAGAAGTATTAGAAGTTGCTTTTCATGAAGAAAGTGTTGTTTCTGAGCAAGGAACTATTTCAAAAGAAAATGTAGATTTATTACTTAAAGCTGAAGATATAGATCCAAGACTTGCATCTGTATATGCAACAGATACATTAAAAAATTTATTGAAAATCAAAGAATTAAATCAAAGAGTTTTAAGAAGAGAACCAGAAATTCCAAAAGGCTCTTCAAAAGCATATGCAGAGACTGTAAGAGATAATAGTGTAGAAATAATAAGAATTGCTGAAGATAAGAAAAAATTGATTTCTCTAGAAATGGAAAAAGACTTAGGAACAAGCAGAAAACCAGTAGAAGAAATTACAGCTGATATAGAAAAATTAAAAACAAGAATAGTAGCTAGAGAAGAAAGAATACAAGTAAATAATTCAAGATTACAATATAAAGGTCCTGTTCAAGATATAGATAGTTATATTAAAGGAACTATATTTAAAGAAAAGAATGCGTAGGAGGTGAGATTGGTGAATAAAAAAATACATGAAAAAATGCTAATATGTTTAATTTTGATGGTAATGATGACAAACTTTTTAGCGTCTAATTTTAAAGTAGTATATGCAGATGAAGAAGAAACAACAGTACTTCAAAAATTAGAAAATGGAATTATTATAGCAACAGATGTATTAGAAGATGCTCTTAATGTTGTATTTGGATCTGTTATTGGTTTGTTAACAAAACCAGTTAGAGTATTAGCATTAGGATTAGCTGATGGGTTAGATGATATTACAGCCGATCTTGCTTTTTCACAAGGAACAGTAAATCCTGATGGAAGTATAAAACCAGATACAATATGGAAAGATTTAGGGGAACTTGGAAAAGATGCACTAAACCTTGTAACATTAGGTGTGTTTACATTTAAACCTTCTATAAGTCCTTTTGATATACTTTTTAATAAAATAGCTTTAGTAGATATAGATTTCTTTAATATACCTGTAGATGGTCCTGGATCAAATAAAATAATAAGAAATTTAAGAATGTCTATAGCAAGTTGGTATTATATTATGAGAAATATTGCTGCAGTTATCTTGCTTTGTGTATTAATTTATGTAGGTATAAGAATGGCAATATCAACTGTTGCTTCAGATAAAGCTGCATTTAAGAAAATGTTAGTAGATTGGGTGTGCAGTCTGGCTCTGATTTTCTTAATACAATACATAATAATATTTACAATAAGTGTTAACTCGGCTATGGTAAGAGCATTACAAAACTTATCAGGAAATGATCCTATAATATTAGGAAACTCAATGCAAAGTATTAAAATGACAGCTAAAAACTGGTTTACATTAGATTCAATTGCTGCAACAATTGTATATTGTATGTTAATTGGTCAAACTCTAAGTTTATTATTAACATATATTAATCGTATGTTAAAAGTTGCATTTTTAATTATAATTTCACCACTTATTACATTGACATATTCAATGGATAAGATGGGTGACGGTAAAGCACAAGCTTTAGGTACATGGTTAAAAGAATTTATTTATACTGTAATA
>JAEIGA010020413.1_pt1 | contig 10103 bp, 17 predicted proteins | sample 9270691 | NCBI WGS metagenome assembly JAEIGA01 (sample SAMN17057246, study PRJNA624740) | gut metagenome | biome: biome; isolation source: fecal sample | host: Bos grunniens | place: China: Xizang | collected 2019
CAACAGATAATAGTAATAAAGTGCCTTAATCTCATGGTGTTAAAGAAGTTGTTAAACAACTTACCCACCTTAGAGGTAGTGGAAAGGCTATCCAGCGATACGCTACCCTCGTCAAACCAATTTATCTTATTGGTGCATTTCCTCTTTAGTTTCTCGGCCAGGTCTTTAGGTTCGTAGATATACATATCCTTAAAATCGAAAGGCCAGCCGAACAAAGAACATAATTCCTTTATGATCCATACGGCCAAAGTGCTTTTACCGGAAGAAGTGGCCCCAGATATGCTAATCATTACCTGGTTGTCTTTCTCTACTTTGCTTTTGATCCATAGCGCAAGCCTGTTTATCAAATTGGAATAAACTAACTGTATCTGGTTCCCGTAGTAGTAGGAGGACACCGCCTTAAGCGGTTGTTCAAAGTAAACGGACTTTACCCATATCGGGGAAGTCTGTTCTTTGCATACCTCTACGTCAGTCATCGGGGCCCCCTACATAATCTAACGCCTCTTGGAACTGGCCCAATATGTGCATACACCCCATAAGGGTGCAAAGCATCACTATGGCCACATCGCAAACGATGGAGATATAATCGGGATGGTAGTACGTCCCCGTCAAGACCCTAAGCAACAACATAAGCCCCTCCATGAAACACACACAGAGCCCACAGGTAAGGCCCCAGTCCAATGCGTACAATTTGGAATAGTGGCGCATTTCGTCAATTAAGGCCAGCCTGTCAATCTTTCCCCAGTAGTCCACCTTATCCAATAGGCCGGAATGGTAAAGGCTGGCCATAGGGCTGGCCGTCTTTCTTCTGAAGAAGTAGAACGGTATCATTCCTGTACCCCATCCAAAGGCGTAAAGTTGTTCTTGGTCTGGCCTGTATAATATTCAGCCGGTAACTTCCCGCCCGCCTCTACAATGTCTATCATATCCTGGGCCCTCTGTCCGTTCTGGGCCTCCGCTATCCTCTCTATCTGGTTCTTTCTTCTAAGGGCGTATTGGGAGCCGTAAACGTCTGAATATATCCCTAAGATCATCATAGCGTTGACCATCTTGGGGTTTGTTACCCTGGTCATTTGCTCCAAACGGGCGCCCTTGTCAACCATCAGCATATCCATACCGACAGATACCGGGGCATCATGTTGTTTCCTGGTAAGGAACAGGGGGGAGGTTTCCAATTCGCTGGCGTGTCTGGGCATCTATCAGCGCCTCTTTTTGTTGGGCATATAGTAAAGTACCATATTCCAGGCTGACCACACCATAACCCCTATCATGGCGATAACGAACACCAGGGCGGGGGTTTGCTCCATAGTCCCGCCTGTATATTCTTCCAGGACGGTAACCAGACCGCCAACGGCCAGCAATTCGGTTATAAGACTAAAGGCCGGTTCGTTCTTCCAATACTGGAGTATTAGACCTCCGAAACCAGCGACCACGAAGAACACCGTAACGAAATCCATAGGACCACGTTATTAAGAATTGTACGAATTATTATTAATACGACTATGTTAAAGGAACATCCCTCCCCAACTAACTATAATTTTAGGTGTGTAGGGGGGTGTGTGTCGTTGTGTTTGTGTTGTGCCAGTTGTTGAATGATGATGTATGATGTTGAATTGACAAATTAGTTAATTCGCCGAAAACGTAGGGTTAAATCGTGAAAAAGCATAGTTAAAATAGCACAAAAATGGTAAAGGTTTGTAACAGAGGGCCCCGCCGGTATAGAACGTTGGGATGTATGGGATAAACGGGGCGCTCTGTTACTGGGTCTATGGTTTAATCGTGATCCTGGGGAACCTTAAGGGTTACCTCTACAAACTCCCCACGTTCCAATCCTAGCGCCTGGGCCTCTTTGGTTACGTTGACAGTCAGCGAAGTACCACAGAGGATTATCTTTTTAGTTGTCGTTATTTGATCCATTTACTCAACCTCCAATTTAGAAATATACAAGTTTACCAGTACCTAGTATTATTTCGGCATCATTTACCCATTTTTGCGCGGTCTTAATTTGCGCTGGCGTTATTCCATCGGGGTACCTTTCGTATCTGTTATTATGTCTATATCTGGATTCATACTCATCTAAATCCTGGTACCAATGGCCTATTTCATAGCCAACCCTATACACAACCTCGGAGGCGAAAGTATCCCCATCTTCATAGTACGACCAATCATTATAACCCATGATATGCTCACATAGACGGCCTAATTTTGTACGTCTTAGACGGGCCAATAGTTTCTTTTCTTCCGGCGTTTTTGCCAGGCTATCCCAATAAGATACTTTTCTTTCTGTCGCGGTTGTCATTGTCTTAACCTCTGAATATGATATTATCTTATGTATATATAATACTATTGGTTGATAGCGATAATATACCAATTTGTGATAATTGCGATTTTTTGTTATTGCGCTATTTAAAAAAAGATTAATTGAGAAAAATAAAGAAAATGCAATTAGGGATTTTTAGGGCCCCCCCCCCGCGCCGTTCCAGATAGAAACGCCTAACGGCCTCCCTTACCCAATCGGATACGGAATTAAATTCCCCGGCCTCTACATCTTTGGTAATCTGATCCATGATAGCGGGGGGTATCCTAGTGGCAACTACTGAATTAACGGCCATGAATGATAATTAAATTACAGTTAAGAAAAACTTTCCGTTGAATGTAAACAATAGTAATTTTTCAATAACAAATATATACAAAAAACATTAATTTGCTAACTATGTCTAACGACATAGCAAAAACGGAGAATGTGGGGTTAAGACTGTCCCCGCAAATGATTGCAAAGATAGACGAAAAAAGGACGATTACGGGGCAATCCCGCCAGGAGGTCATACGCCAGGTCTTGATTACTGGCCTGTTTGAGAGTTGTTAAAGTGGCCCGTAGATATGAGAATAACGAGGCCATTTCTAAGGCCCTAATTCGTTCTATGGTTAAGGATGGTTCCTATAGCCCCAAGACCGTAGCCCATGCACAGGAACATAACCAGATAATCATAAGCAAATATCTGGGGGGTAGATCATTATACGATTTTACCCCGGAGGACGTTAAACAATTCGTCAACAATCTATCTAACTCCGGTTTGGCAATCTCTACCCAGAAAAGTTATTTTCACGCTCTTAAATCGTTACTTCGTTTCATTGGTAACCCATCAAGTGAAACTAAAGTTACATTTCAAGCGGATATAAGGCCCTGTGTCGATTGGTTGACACCGGACGAGGCCCAAAAGGTTCTAGATACCGAATTGCCCCCTAATCAAAAACTGGCCATAGTGCTGGCCCTTTGTATGGGGTTAAGAAAGGTTGAATTGATCCGCTTACGCCTCCAGGATATAGACCACTCCAGACAATGTATTAACGTCATTGGAAAGGGTAGGGCCGGGGGTAAACTTAGGTTGGTTCCTTTCCACCCCAGATTTATGCCGGCCCTGGAATCCTATAACCATTATCGTGCCGAAATGATCCTAAAGGCAAAAGGGGAGATTCCAGATAATTTACTGGTATGGTATGATAGGGCCACCAGGAGGGTTAAGCCGTATAATTCGGTTAAAGCCTCTGGTATGGATTGCCTTATTAGGCGGGCCTCTGTGTGTTGTGAAGTGCATTTTTCGGCACACACCTTAAGGCGTACTTTTGGCCGTCTTATGTGGCTTTCCGGTGTTCCTGTCGTTGTTATTGCCCGTATGTTGGGCCATTCATCGACAGAACAAACACTTCAATACATAGGCGCAAACCTGGACGACATGGCGGGCGCTATGCGGTTATTCTCATTGAAATAAGGAGGTAAATTATGACAGAGATAAAGACAACAAAAGAATCCAGCCAGACCAACGATATAGGTTCAAATCTGGGGGGGCCCACTTCTTACCCTCTGGGTGCCTGTGTCCCCATAGTTAATTTTGATTGGGTTAGAAAATTCATAGAATTGAACCAGGAGGGTACACAATGACGGGGGAATTAGAACCCTGTTTTTCCTGTATCTGTGGAATGGTTGTAACCCACCAATTCGGGGATATATCGGTTATTTGCCAATGCCCGAACAGAGAAAACGGGGTATGCACCTGTAAAGATGCCAAAGCCATAATAAGACGTATCGGAGGCATCTAAATGGGCCAATGTAGGGAGTGTAAATACTTCGTACATGAACAATACGCCGGTTGGTGTGTCCGTAAGAACAGGCCCGTAAGGATTACGGGGGCCTGTGATTCTTTCAAAAAATTCAAGGGATGGGGGCCTAAAAATGTGCAAAATTAAAAAGGGGTGTTTCCACTGGAACGGTTACACACCTAAAAGCACTATCTGGCTAGGCTCCGATTTTTGCATTTTTGCGGGGGTCGTAGGTACTAGTACCCAAAAATTACACTTTGCTAGGGGGGAGTAAATGACCACTCAAAGGTTAGCGCCCCATTTGAAGAAGTGTAAAAGGCTGATCCTGGAGGGAAAGAGAGGGGAGGCTTTGGCCAACTGTCTGGGTGTAACGAAAAAGACCGCCTACAATTACATAAAGCAACTTCAATACATGGGGGAAATCGTAGATATTACAGGCAATAAACACACCACCCCAAGAATTTACGAGGATGGACGGGCCCAAGTTTTCTATAACTCAAAAATTACACTTTCAAAAGAAGATAGCCAGACAACCGAAAAAGACACCGGAAATAATGAAGTTTCCAAAAGGGTAGTAGGGAGTACCCCAATTTTACACGATGACGGCATACCGACTAATTGCGTACGTTTCCACTGTACGGGATGCTATGAAGTCCCCATAATTCGCTTAGGGGACCACGCCGGGCGCATTGTCGATAGTAAGGGTAGAACTCTAGGGGAATGGACCGAGGTAACCAACTGTAACGGTTCCCTCCGTCAATACGGAAGAATACGCCTTTATCCCAACGAGGACCTTAAGTTTACCCTGTTCCACGTTACGAACCCCGAACCGTTGCATAAGATCACGGTAACCCCTAACCCTCGTAACGTCTATTACAAAATGGCAAAGAAACAGGGCCCCATCTTACTGGAAGAACAGGTTAACGCTTTGCTGGACGTCCTTACGGTTAATCATGGTTGGATTTTTGCCCGTCCAATCTTCAAGGGAACTTATCATTTTGCCCTTAATGACCCGAACCTAACTCCGCTTTTGGAACTGGCCAATAAAGAAGTAGATCAAGACGATAGCCCCCTACATATCGACACCTCCGAGGGCTCCCCGGAGATAGAATTTTATTCCGATCCTAACGGGGACATGGAAAAGGCCCAGGCTTATGCTATTGATATTCAAGAGTTGCCCATTCTACTGGACAACCTTAAGCAATCTGTAGGCCAGATTTACGGAACTCTTAGGATAGTGGCCTCTAGTGTCGGAGAATTGACCAAGATAACCGCCGAACTGGTAAAGGTACAGGCCCAAACGATAGAAACCACAATCAACCCCCAAATAAAGGATTTTGACGGAACGGGGTACCAATGAGAATAGAAGACAAGGATATACTGTCGATACTGGAAAAGGACGGCCCCGCATTATCGGGGTATATTGCTGATAAACTGAAAATAATAGTAAAATCAGACCGCCAGAAACTTAACCGTCATTTGAAGATGTTAACCGTCTATGGATTTATCCAGAGGGTTGCCAGGGATAAGAATTATATCTATTACATCCCCGGCGATAAGAGGCCCCCGAATTATCCAGACAACCACCAGATACAAAAGAGGGAGAAGTTAAGGGAACTGGTTAACAACATGGAGCCCGGCGATACGATCAACGGGAAACAGGTAGAGGAGATAACAGGTTATACCAGCAAATGGGCCCAGAAACTTCTAATCAAGGCCGGATTTAAGCCGGTTGATCCTCCTAAAAAGAACGTTAAAACAAATTGGAAAAAGGGGGCCCAGGAATGAAGTACAGGATAACTTACACCTACGAAACCGAGGGCACCCAACACAAAGGGGAATACATCACGGATAAGCCAACAGAATTTACCATAAAAATGGCCCAATGGTATGGAGATACTTTTAAATGCCATGTTACGGGGGTTAAGGAATGAAAAGAGAATACGATTATATTCTGGCCTGTGAAAACAACCACCCCAACCCATTACCTAAAGACGGCCTACCAAGAATTACAAAAGATGGGTATAGAATATTAAAGGATGGTATGGCGGGGAATCTGGACGAATGGGCGGGGAGCATAGGCAACCATCCTTTAGCACTTCCCCCGAATATGTGCCGGAACCTCTGTATAAGGTATGATCCCGATAACCAGCACTTCAATGTAGAATTTTGGTACGGTCAAGATTACCCCCGTGTAGATGATTACCTTTGTCTGGCCCCCTGTTATACCTTTGACAGTCTGACGGAAACCGAGGGCGAATACATTAAACTAGGTCAAAAACTGGATAAATACGCCTGGGATGGTGTCATTATCCTTATAGAAGATTTTGGCACCGATAGAAAGCACGAAAGAACACTATACCACACCTGGCGCGGGCGCTATGGCGATAACTCCGAGTTACCCGAACAGAAACCAGAACCCGTAAAGAAACCCCTTAAAACCGTTTCTTTGTTCGATTTTGAGAGCGTGAAGATATGAAAGAGGAACCGATAATAGTATTTTGGAAATGTGGGGCAAAATGCCACTATTATAAGAAGAAGAACGGAGTAAAGTATTGTACCTGTCCGGACAGGTAAGCGTAGGCTTTTGTTTCCGTTGTGGGGGTATCTGAATGGATACTAAAGAATTATGGAAAATCTGGCATAGATTGGATGTTATAATTTGGGGTTACAAATACGAATTAATCGAAATTCCAGAATTAGACGAAACCCTAAGAGAGATTTTAGAAGACATAAAAAAAGAATTAAAAAGAATGGATGGTGAACAATGAACGCATTAAGGGATATGCACGCTATCGGTTACTGTCGTGTTTCGACTGATCCAGAAGATAAAGGCCAGACTGTAGAAACACAGAAAAGGCAAATCAACGAATGGGCCCAGAAATATGGGGTAATCATAGATTCCGTATTTTCGGACGAGGGAATAAGCGGGGGAACATGGCCCCGCCCTAACCTTTCAATGGCAATCTTAACCCTGGTCAACTCCCCGGCCTCTATCCTGGTATGCTATGACCAATCAAGGTTAACCAGGGATGCACCGGCCCACCTACCCCAGATAAAAAAACTACTGAATGGAAAGGTTATCCGTTATGTCGTTGACGGGGATACAGACCCCGAAAACCTGGGGGTTAGGATAGTTTCAGCAATCAAAGGAGAAACCGATAAAGAAGAACGTAGGGTTTTGCACGAAAAAACTAAAGCCGGAATGAAAACCCGCAAGGATTTGGGCATACACATAGGTAGGCCCGCGAAGATCGTTATCACGGATGAACCCGAAAAGTTACCCAAGGGAAAGGTACAGGCCAAAGATGGAACCTTTACCGATAAGATGCACATCCCCAGAGGAACCAGGGTTTACACCAAACAACAGGTTCTAGGATGGGCCCGCCAGGGCTGGAGCGCCCATAAGGTTGCCACCGAATTATTAGGCGTTTCCACTTCATCGTTTATTAGAATGATGGACGAGGCCAAGATATACACAGAATATAAGGCAATTCTCAAGGAGGTTAAGGGATGCTGATAGAATTATCTAGTAGTGGTACAGAAATTAAAACCTACATATCACAAAATTGGAAAGTCAGAGCATATAAAAGCGAATCTTTGAAAGAAATCCTATTTATTTTTGGAGATAAACTAACAGAATTTAGGTTATCTATGAATAAAGGGGAATATGAAAAATTTATTAAAACGTTAAAGGAGTTGGAATAATGAGTTTACTTCCCGAAGAAGAAAGCCACATAGATATTATAGACATAGGGATAGACAAAGATACGCCCATCGGTGTATTAGGTTGCCTCTTAGCGGATTTAGACAGGGATGTAACAGGCTACCCATACGAAGAATATGATGAGAACGGGGACAATCCCGAAGAATATTATCAAGAGGCTCTAATAGATGGTTATGAATTTGAATACGGTTCCAATGGTAATAGATACCCAACATTAAGGATATTCCTTAAAAGGGATCATCCCGAAAAATTAAGGGATGAATGGATACATTGGAAAAACATATTTGCTAGTTACAATTTGAAAATAAGGCTAGCGGTTCCATATCGTAATCGTAGTCCCGGAGGGAAATTCACTTTTGCATGGGATAGTTTGATAAGAGGCGATAAGTACCCTAGATTTGCTGATTTTCCAAACGGAATAAGATTACTATTCGGTGTAGATTTGGATAAATGGGAAGATGATAGATTATTTCACGAATGGATTAATTACATCTTCAAAGAAGAAAGGCCCGAAGTAGATTATTATCATTTTACGGGCTCATTAGGGCATGATTAAGGTATTCTAAAAGGGTACTTTTCCAAAAGGGTAGGAAACTACCCGCGAAACCCCTTAATTTTCATTTTCTAAAAGGGTTATCTCCGAATATTCCAAAAGGGAACCCTTATAGAATATAGATTAACCCTTTTGAAAAATAAAAAAAAAAGATTAAGAGGTTTAGGCGGATAGATAAGGGGTTTAAGCCTTACGGATGACGAAAACCGCCAGAGCGCTTAACACAACTCCAACGATCATAACAAGCGGTATTATCGACAATACATTATCCATCGTTTCGTCCTCTACTGTAACTGAATAAGTTACCTGTTTAGGAACGATGATAGTATCACAATCAGCAATATCCGTACTGTCGTAAGTGATACTAACGCCTGTCATAGAGGATATATCCGGGTAATCGGTATCGTTAACGGATACTGTACCATCCCCAACAACAGAATCCCCCGCAATGGATAAGGTTTCTATGTCGGTAATTGTACCCAATGCCATTAATCCCGTATCGGTTGTAGGAATCGCATAGGAAACGAACTCCGAGTTATCAAGCATATAGGCCGATTCCGACATTAGGACATAACCGCCGTTACCTTTGTAATACATACCATTACAGGTAATCGTTTCATTATCTACGGTAAGAGTACCGTTTGAGTAATAAAACGTAACATCTTGATCCCAAACTAATGGTTCCGTTGCTCCGGCATAGTATAACGCTATTGCGTACTGATCCTGGCCTATTGATACCGTACAAAGTAACCAATCATTACCCCCGGCCTGGAACGTGTAGTTAGTATCAATGATAGCGCTAGCGTTAAGGCTGGATGGTGTCAACGGTACAGGATTGAACGGTTGTATTGGTATCGGATTAATGGGTAATGGATTCAGTTGTGGCGATAATACCGGCGTTATATTAACAGAACCAGGGGGCCCACGCTGAGTGAATGTTTTTACGGCGGTTGTAGTACCATCACCCTGTTGTCCGGTGGAATTAGAACCGCAACCGAATAGTTTTCCATCGGTTGTAAGTGCCCATGTGGTATTCTCTGAACAACTTAAACTTGCTATCGTTTCAGTACCAAGTCTTTGGGTTAATATCTTTACATCCGCTGTAGTACCATCACCCTGTTGTCCATAGGAATTAGCACCGCAACCGAACAGTTTTCCATCGGTTGTAAGTGCCCATGTGGTATCATTTGAACAACTAACACTTACGATATTCTCTGTGTTAAGACGCTGTGTAAATGTCGTAATATCTAATACAGTATTCTCGCCCTGTTGTCCGTGATCGTTACGACCACAACCGAACAGTTTTCCGTCTGTGGTTACAGCCCATGTTGTAGGGCTTGAACAACTAACACTTACGATATTCTCTGTGTTAAGACGCTGTGTAAATGTCGTAACATCCGTTGTAGTACCATCGCCCTGTTGTGAGGAGGAATTAGCACCGCAACCGAACAGTTTTCCGTCTGTGGTTACAGCCCATGTTGTAGTAGCCGAACAACCTACACTTGCTATCGTTTCAGTACTAAGTCTTTGGGTAAATGTTTTTACGGCGGTTGTAGTACCATCACCCTGTTGTCCGTTGGAATTAGAACCGCAACCGAACAGTTTTCCATCGGTTGTAAGTGCCCACGTTGTACCATTGGAACAACCTACACTTGCTATCGTTTCAGTACTAAGTCTTTGGGTAAATGTTTTTACGGCGGTTGTAGTACCATCACCCTGTTGTCC
>JAEIGA010020414.1_pt1 | contig 10103 bp, 5 predicted proteins | sample 9270691 | NCBI WGS metagenome assembly JAEIGA01 (sample SAMN17057246, study PRJNA624740) | gut metagenome | biome: biome; isolation source: fecal sample | host: Bos grunniens | place: China: Xizang | collected 2019
AAAAGGGCGCACTCGCATACACCGCTTTCTACCTGCTCCTTTATATCGTTGCATATTTCGTCTATGTGACCTGAATTAAGGTCCATTATACTGTATGAGTAAAGATGCTTTTTATCCATTTTATACCTCGAAAACAGATTATTTCATTTCAAACTTAAGCGTAAAGGATTTTGCTCCATTTCCTAAAACATAATCTATAAGGAATACGTTGTGGGGTACACCCGTGTGGGATTTTACGTTCTTTTTTGTAATTACGGGCACGATTCCCTCGGGCTGTATCAGCTTAACGTCGTCAATTACAGCCACGCCCTCGGTGATTTTTGGTTCGATTACAGAAACAAAATGCTCCGTAATATCCGAACACGTCGTAATATCGAACTTATCCGTAAGGGTAATTGCATCGTCAGTAAAGGCAAAGCTACGAACGATGCTCCTTACGTTTTCCTTTCTGTATGCAATTCCAATATCCATAGAGGCGGTATTGGTTTCTTCGTCGTAATCAACTGGCACGTGACCGATACCGAACTGACTCTGATATTCATTATCTATTATAGGAATGTTGTGGCTTATTGCGGATGGGTGAAAGAAGGTATATCTTTTGTCAAAATGGTATCCTTCCTCATATTGTCCACCGCCAACGTCACAAATTATTTGCTTATTGTTTCTTGCAAGGATAAAGGTGCCAACGTCCACGTGGTTATGGCTTTCTGCATTGCTGCCGCCCTTACAGGTAAAGCCGTAATTTTTTGTACGCTTGATAAAGTAAGCGGAGCCCTTTACACTGTATGTCGCATTCGTATTTACGTCCTCGGATACGTTATTTACATCGTAGTAAATTACGGAGCGCAAAAAGAAATTAAAGTGGGTGCAGTCCTTAACAGTACCAAGATCAGAGGGGATTTTTTCTATCATATCTCCGTAAATATTGCGAAGCATATGGGGCCAACAGAAATGATAATTTTGCTTGATATTGCAATCCCCATAGGTAAGAAGAACGTCCTTTTGTAAAAAGGTCTTTTGTAAGAATTTTGCAATTTCCTTTACCTTCGGGCGCTCAAACCAATCTACCTCACCATTTGTAAGCTCCCTTTCAAGAAGGGCAAAGGCACTGAAAAATCCGAAGCCGAAGCCCCAATATCCGATACCCTCAACGCACATTCCGTCATCCTTGTAGCTTGCAAGGTAGCATTCCATTGACGCGTGTATTCTGTCGCGGTTTTCGTAATATACCTCGGGCGCCTCGTAGAGAAGAACGCTACCTACACCGCCCATACAAACGGCGGTCCAGTTGTTATCGTGCTTTTCCCAGAAATATCTGCGTTCTCTGTACGGATCAATTATTCTGCGGCGAAGCTCGTAGGAGATACGGTCCTTTAAAAGCTGAGGAAATCTGTCGCTAAAAAGGCTTTTTATCTCCGCAATGGAAAAAGCGGCGGAGGCGGCAAAAATATCGATAAGACCGCAGTCAAAATCTGCGGGAGTTTTGCCGTAATACTGCATAGTGTAGTGACCCAAGGGCGCCCAGGTATATTCGTTACAGTACGCCCAGATTATGCGAAGAAGATTGTTATAATATTCCTCATTGTCGGGGTATATAAGGGACATAAGCGCCGCGGACTCAAGCTGCTTTAAGGAGGTGAGCCAAAGACCGTTGTCGTTATTTTCAAGCACCTCCTCAACGGAGTGAGGGCGAGGCTCTTTCTTAAATGCATTTTCATATATCTCAAGTATTTCCTGTCTGTGCTGCTTAAAGTCGGGACTGTTTCTTACCTTATCCCAAAGCGCCTTATCCTTTGCAAAATCAAGCATTATATCTCCTTTTCGGCATCCTTGCCGATCTTATTATCGTTTAGATGTTAGGATGGTGTCTCCGTCAAGAAAATCATAGCATACTTTATTTTTAAATTCAATAATAAATCCTTAAAAATCAAACACATGTGTGGAAATTTTTTCTTTAATCTGTTGCTTTTACGCTTGTTTAGTGTTAAAATAGAAAAAACCCAAAGGAGAATAAAAATGAAAAATCAGCTGCTTAAAAGAGAATTACCCTCCCTTCCTTCAAGAGAGGAAATAATAGATATTTTACAAAGAGAGGAATACGGATATTTGCCAAAGGTTGATTTTACCGTTTCCTACTCCGAGCCCGAGTTTGTGTACGGCTTGTTTGATAAGGGCAACGTAGAGCATACCTTTATTACCCTTACCGTAAACGCAAATGAAAAGTCCCATAGCTTTCGCGTGGACAGACTTTTACATAAGGACGGAAAAAAGCGCCCTACTGTGATCCTTAATAATTTCCATCCCATCTACGCGTCAAGATATTTTGCCATTGAGGAAATTTCGGAGATGGACATTGACGTAATTTCCGTGGTTTATACCGACGCCTGCTCCGACGACGGAGATTTTGAAAACGGACTTGCCCCCTTGCTTTTGCCAAACGGACAGGATACCGATACGACCTGCGGTAAAATAGGCATCTGGGCGTGGACGAATATGCGCCTTGTTGACTATGCATTGACACTTCCCACAACGGATGAAAACAATATCGGCGTTATGGGTCACTCAAGACTTGGTAAGACCGCCCTCTTTACGGGTATGCTTGATGAGAGAATAAAGTTTGTATTCTCCAACGCGGCAGGCTGCTCGGGTGACGCCGTAGCAAGAGGTAACAGCGGATTTGACAGAGATGAAAATAAATTCGCCACGGGAGAGCTTATTTCCGATATTACGGAAAGATTTCCCTATTGGTTCTGCAAAAATTATTTCAAATATGCAAAAACGGATATTCCCGACACCTTTGACCAGCATTTTCTTCTCGCATCCATAGCTCCGAGATATCTTTTGATCGGCTCCTGCAGTCTTGATATGTGGGCAGACCCCGTATCTCAGCAGCTTTGCGTTCTTGGTGCATCCGAGGCATGGGAGAAAAAGGGAATTGACGGCGTTATTGATTGCGATACCCCTGTTACTCCAGGTACGGCGTGGCTTGACGGTCACTTGGGATTTTTTATGATAGATGCCCATCACTACCTTTCCCGTCACTCCTGGCGCCGCTTCTACGAGTTTATAGAAAAACACAAGTAATATATAATTTCATCTCTCAGTCAGTTTTAGCATAAAAGCTTATATGAACGAAGAAAAAATATGAAAAGTATAGATCTTACAAGGGGCTCGGTGCTTAAGACACTTGTCATATATTCACTTCCCTTGATGATTACAAACGTAATACAGCTGCTTTTCCACGCTGCCGACGTTGCCGTTCTTGGTATTATGGCAGACGACCTTGCCGTTGCGGCGGTAGGAGCCTGCGGTTCTCTCATATCATTTTTTATAAGCCTTTTTACAGGTCTTTCTACAGGTGTTAATATTTTAATTGCAAGACGTGTGGGGTCAAAGGATGTTGAGGGGGCGCGCCGCGCCACCGGTACGGGAATTTGTATCGGACTTATCTCCGGTATTATCCTTATGGTAATCGCAATGGTGGGAGCAAGGGATTTCCTTATTCTTATGAACTGTCAGGAAAGCGTGCTTGACGACGCGGTCATTTATATGCGCGTATACTTCCTCGGTATGCCGATAATAATGCTTTACAATTTCGTTGCGGCGATCCTTCGTTCCGTTGGTGACAGCCTTCGCCCTATGATATATATGTTTGTTGCAGGCATACTTAACGTGGGCTTGAACGTTGTATTTATTGCCGCCTTTGATATGACGGTAGAGGGTGTTGCCCTTGCCACGGTTATCTCAAATCTTGCATCCTTGGCTCTTGCTCTTATAGCTCTTTGCAGAAACAAGGATTACTGTAAGGTGGAGATAAAAAATCTTTGCATAAGAAAAAGGGAGCTTTTTTCAATTGTGCGTGTTGGTGTTCCTGCCTGCGTGGGCGGTCTTTGCTTTTACTTTGCCAACATAATAGTTTCATCTGCGGTAAACTCCTTAAGCACTGACGCAATGACGGCAAGCGCCATATCGGGACAGTTTGACGGAATTATATATAATATCGGACTTGCCGTAGCCGTTGGATGTATGGCTATGGTTGGACAGGCGTACGGCGCAAACAATATTGCAAGAGTAAGAAAGACCATTTCCACAAGTATTGTTTTTGTAACCCTTGTCAGTCTTTTCTCCGGCGTTGTATTTGTTTTACTTGCACGTCCTATGCTTGGTATAATGACAGACAGTGAAAGAGTTATTGATCTTGCGCGGTCAAAAATGATGGTTTTGTGTCTGACTTATTTTATAACCAGCATTATGGAGGTATTTTCCTTCTCCTTACGTGCCCTGCACCGCGCTAATGAAACCACGGTGGTTTGCTTTATATGCGGCTTTCTGATACGCGTACTGTGGGTATACGTTTGCGTACCATATAATCCCAATCTTGCTATGATATATCTGTCATACCCCATCAGTGCCTTAATCGCGGTAATTATTTACGCCTTTGTGTACAGAAATACTCTGAAAAGGTTTAAAAATGCGGCATACGGTAAAAAATATTGAATATCCGTAGCTTTTAGTCGGAGTTTGTTGATAAGTTTTTTCATACTGCATACAAAAAATTATGAATTTCGTGAAAACCCGATGATATAATAGTACAAAAATAAAGCAAGTCCGTAACAGGGCTTGCTTTTAAAATTGGACAGGCTGCATCGGGAGGTATGGTATGAGCAGAGAAAAGCTTAACAAATGGGCGGAACTTCTTCTTGACACGGGAAAGAGGAATAATCTTGTGAATTTTAAGGACAGGTTGGGCACGGTGGAGGTGCTTTTTCCAAAGTATTCCTCCTTGTTTTCAAGGGCGGAGCATTCTGCGGTTTTTGAGGTCTTTGATCCTGAACTGGAGGAGGATGACGAGGAGGCGGAATCTTTAAAAATTGAAAATGCAAGTAGCTCCGTGGATGAGGACAATTTCAGGGCAGAATATGAAAATAAGTATAATAAAAAGCTTAAAAGAAATCAGGTGCTTTTGTACAGATCTGATAAAAGACCCATATCCACCCTTAAGGATATAAGCAAAAGGGCATCCTTAGCGGTTGAGGAGGCGGGAGTTAATATTGCGTATATTTCCTTTGGATTTATCAGCTGGAGGGAAAACGGCGCCTCCGACTATATGCTGTCTCCCTTGCTTTTAGTACCCATTACCATAGAAAACGAATCCTCCGTAAAGCCCTATTATATTAAGGTAACGGATGACGAAATAATAGTAAACCCCACCTTTGCCTTCAAGCTTTTGCAGGAGTACAATATAAAGCTGCCCGAGTTTGACGAGGAGGCGGGAATTGAGGAATATTTTATCAAGGTTGATGAAATTTTATCCCCTCTTAAATGGAGGGTGATTCGCCGTTGTAGAATAGGAATATTTTCCTTCCTTAAGATAAATATGTATAAGGACCTTACGGACAATGCCGAGGTGGTATTGAAAAACCCCAACGTTTTGGCTCTTTTGGGTGAGCCACAGGGAAAAAATGAGGAACAAAGTGAGGAAAACAGGGCGAAAAGCAATAGCTTGGAGCTTCATAACGTGGTGGATGCGGACTCAAGTCAGTCGGAGGCCATTTCAATGGCGGTATCGGGCAAAAGCTTCGTGCTTCAGGGCCCTCCCGGTACGGGCAAGAGCCAGACTATTACGAATATGATAGCGGAGTGCCTTTTAAACGGTAAAAGGGTGCTTTTCGTATCGGAAAAGTTAGCGGCGTTAAGCGTTGTATACGAGAAGCTGAAAAAGGCGGGGCTTGAGGAGTTTTGTCTTGAGCTTCACAGCCATAAGGCAAACAAAAATCGGGTTATCGAGGAGCTTTGCCACACCTTGAAGCTACAAAAAAGCGCCCTTTCCCTCCAGGCAGAAAGGGAGATAAACGCAAGAAAGGAGGCAAAGGACCATCTTGACGGCTACGTAAGGGAGCTTCACAAGGTGCGCCCCGTAATAAACAAAACTCTTTTTGATCTTTACGAGGAGTCCTCTGCCTGCCGTTATTCTCCCGATACGGACACGGTAATAAAAAATATTAACAAAAAGGGCGACAATTATATTGACAAAGCGGAAAAGGCACTTACAAGATACGTTTCCTATATTCCTACAATAGGCTACGATTATAAAAAGAACGTATGGTACGGTTACAACAATACGGATATAAGCTATCAGACTGCGGTACAGTTAAGAGCCGATCTGCTTGAAATGGCGGATCTTGCCCTTGCCCTACAGAAAATAGGCAGAAAGGGAGAGGAAAAATACGGCATCAAGGCGGACACCATAGAAAAGGCGCGGTCATTTGGCGCGTTTTTCGACCTTGCAAGCAAGAGCAGATTTATCACTCCCGCGGTGCTTACTCCCCCTCAATGCGAAAAGGTATTAAGAAGCGTAAACGAAATGAGTATTCTTTCCCTTAAGCTGAAGGAACGAAAGGAGACACTCGACAAGGAATTTGAAGCCGATATATACGAGCTTAACGGCGGGGAAATATACAGAAAGCTGACAAAGCAGTTTGGCGGATTTTTCTCACGTATGTTCTCAAGGGAATACAGACGCATAAAAACAGATATAAGACTGTGCAAAAGCAACGGCAAAAAGCCAAAATACAAGGATGCCGTCCTCGCTATGGACAACCTCCGCGTTTATCAGCAGAAGAAAACGGATTTTGATATACTTGAGGCAAGTGTGCAGGACTCCCTCGGCTACGGATATCAAGGGGTGGATACTGATTTTGCACAGTATATATACGAGCTTTCCGAGATGGGAGATATCCACGCAAGCGGTATTTCCTTAAGTCAGCTTTCATCTATCAGTAGAAAGTGCTTTGCAGAGGAGAGGGACAGCTTTACGGAATTGGGCGTGCAATATAAAAAGGCTTTTGCCCACAAAAACGGACTTGAAACAAGATTTTCCCTCTATTTCCAAAAAAGCGAATACGATTATACCGCCGCCCGTCTTGAAAGGCTTGAGAAAAAGTGTGAGGAATGCTATCAGAACACGGACAAGCTTGATAATTGGTGCGAGTTTATAAGCGTAATTAAAAATCTTGAGGAGCTTGAAATAAAGAGCTACGTTGATAAATCAATAAGGTCCCGTCTTGAGCCAAGATATATAGTAAGCTCCTTTAAAAAAGCCTTCTATATGCAATGGATAGACGCGGTAATGCACGAAAGCCCCTTGCTTATGGCTCTTTGCCGTGTGCCCCACGATGAAGCCGTAAGGAGATTCAAGGAAAAGGACGAGCTTAATTTTGAAATAAACAAGGCGCTTATCAAGGCAAGGCTTTCAGAGAAAAGACCCGAAACGGATATGATAACTCAAGGCAGCGAAATTTCCGTACTTTTAAGAGAGGGAGAGAAAAAGCGCAAGCAAAAGAGCATCCGTACTCTTCTATCCGAGGTGTCGGAGCTTGCCCTTACTCTTAAGCCCTGCTTTCTTATGTCGCCCCTTAGCGTAAGCACCTATCTTAGCGCGGATATGACCTTTGACGTGGTGATTTTTGACGAGGCGTCGCAGATATTCCCACAGGATGCCATAGGTGCAATATATCGCGGTAAGCAGCTCATCGTGGTGGGAGATTCAAGACAGATGCCCCCAAGCAATTTCTTTGGCGCATCTATAGATGAGGATTACGACGGAGAGGCAGAGGACGTAAACGATTTTGAATCTATTCTTGATATTTGTTCCACCGCCTTTCCTCAGCGCAGACTCAAATGGCATTACAGAAGCAGATTTGAGCAGCTTATTACCTTTTCCAACAGGAATTTTTACGACGGTGACCTTGTGACCTTCCCCTCGTCAAGAGCAAATAAGTACGGTGACGGAGTAGATTACGTATTTACGGAGGGAGTATTTGACAGAAGAACGAAGACCAATCGCCAAGAGGCAGAAAGGGTAGTTGACCTTGTGTTCAAGCATATTAAAAAGCACCCCGAAAGAAGCCTTGGCGTAGTTGCCTTCAGCGTTGCTCAGCAGCAGCTTATTGACCGTCTTATATCAAAAAGACGGCGTCAGGACCCATCAAGGGAAGCTTTTTTCAGAGCGGACGCTCCCGAGCCATTTTTTGTAAAGAATCTTGAAACGGTGCAGGGAGATGAACGAGATACTATAATTTTCAGTATCGCTTACGCAAGGGATAAGGACGGAAGGCTGCTTCTTAATTTCGGCCCGCTGAACCGAGAGGGAGGAGAAAGACGTCTTAACGTGGCGGTAACCCGCGCCAAGCTCAATATCAAGGTGGTAACCTCACTTCATAGCGGAGATATTGATATAACGGGGTCTAAATCCGTGGGAGTAAAGCTCCTTCGCGATTACCTTGACTTTGCGGAAAACGGCGCACCTGCCGATACTACGGAGCTTGTAAATCCATTTGAAAGGGAAAAATCGGAATTTTTGGACGAGGTGTGCGATTTCCTTTGCGAAAAGGGATACGCGGTTGACACCCGTGTGGGATGCTCCTCCTTTAAGGTGGATATGGCGGTAAAGAGTCCCGATACCTCCGATTACGTCATAGCCGTTGAATGTGACGGAAACGCCTACTGCTCGTCAAAAACAACTCGCGACAGGGACAGACTCCGCCAGAGCATACTTGAAAAAATGGGTTGGTCCTATTATCGCGTTTGGTCTACGGATTGGTACAGAAACAAGAGGATAGAGAAGGAAAGACTTCTTTTGGCGGTAAAAAAGGCGGTAGACGGAGTCAAGGAATTAAAGATCTACGCAAATAACGAAATATCCTTTTCGGAAACGGTGGAAAACACGCCCATAGAGTTTCCCGAATATGAGCTTTCCGACATTGCGGAGGTGTGCAAAAGAAACAAGGGCAACGCACAGGACGTGGCGATGGAGATAATAAAGAAGGAAGCCCCCATATCGGAGGATTGGCTTCTTAAGAGGATCGTTTTCCTTTTCGACGGCAGAGAAAAGGTAACTGCCGCCGTGCGCAAGGAGTTTGATTCCATTATGAAAGGCTGGGAGGAGAAGGGAATTGTGCGCCGCGACGGATTTATATATTTAAGGGATGCAGAAATTCCAATGCTCCGCCTCCCAAGGGACGCAGATGCGCCGAGGGAGATTAAATATATCTGCCCCGACGAGCTTTCGCAGGGTATTGTAAAAATACTTGAGAAAAATAAAAACGCCGACAGAATCGGACTTTATAAGCTGATCCTTTCAAGACTGTGCCTCGCTCCCCGCTTAAGCGAAGCCGCCGAGGAAAAATTCGAAAAGGCGATAAGCCTTATCTCCCACAAGGTAGAAGCCTCGGAGGAAACCTTGATCTATAAAGCGTAAATTACAAAAAGACAGAGATAACGGATGCTTCTCATAGGGAAGTTTAATTTCTCCTTGTAGGGACAGGCGTCCTCGACTGTCCGTTAGAGAAAAAATTGACTCGCAGAAAACAAATAATAATCCCCGATAGATTTTGAAAAATCCATCGGGGGTTCGTTATTTATTTAGTGTGTAAAATTTCGATATTCCCATCTACAAATCCAACGCCAACACCATCTTTTGATTTCAGCAATTCTGCATATTTGCCATTTTCTAAATATTGGCTTAATTCTTTAACCATATATTCTAAAGCTTCGTCCCATTCACACTCCATTTCCCAATTATACAAACACTCTCGTGATCCAAAATCGGTCAATTCATTGCATGCCCAGTCCTCGTCTTCAAGGTCAAAGCGTTCTGTTCCAACCAATTCCATTGCCCAGCTTCCATCGGATTCCTCATAAAGATTAAAGCAAAAAGCTACAACAGTATTGGGAATTTCTTGATCCAAAATTTTATCAATCCAATTTGATACACTGTTATTCATTATTCTTTTCTCCGTTCATCAAATTCTTATTTATCGTTCTGTTTTATCGCCAGTTTCGCCTTTGTATTACAAACGCTTCGGGCAAAGCCCATACCCCCTAAAGATGCACGAGTGTGTCCTAAGGCTCCCTCCGGGAGGGAGCTGTCACCAAAGGTGACTGAGGGAGAGTGCGTTACAATAAAGTTAATTTAACCCCAACGTCACGCAGGCTCCTTCCGTCACGGCTACGCCGTGCCACCTCCCTCTCGGAGGGAGGCTTTTCGTTGGTTCCATTATAACACAAATCGGCAGAGAAAGCAAGAGTTATATTCCGACTTC
>JAEIGA010020415.1_pt1 | contig 10103 bp, 13 predicted proteins | sample 9270691 | NCBI WGS metagenome assembly JAEIGA01 (sample SAMN17057246, study PRJNA624740) | gut metagenome | biome: biome; isolation source: fecal sample | host: Bos grunniens | place: China: Xizang | collected 2019
CTTGAAGCTCTCGGAGACGGAGACGTTACAGTTGAGTTTTACCTAGAGTGGAGCGAATAATACGTGGAACGGAGAAGAATATGTATTATCAGAAGAGAACAGGACCTGTCATTCCGATAAGCAGCAAGTATCCGGCAATCGGATCGCCGGAGGATCTGTACAAAGCGCTGCTGGATGTCTGGTGTGCTGAGACCTGCGCACCAAGGATGAAAGACGGATGGAGCAAAGACAACCCTTCGCTGGGACAGTGTTCGATCACTTCTTTCCTGGCACAGGATATCTTCGGCGGGAAGGTATACGGAGTTCCGCTGCCTGACGGCAATTACCACTGTTACAATGTCGTAGGCGATGATCTGTTTGATATTGCCAGCGAGCAGTTCGGGGATGAGAAACTAGATTACAGCGACAATCCGGAACAGTTCCGTGAAGTGCACTTTGCGAAAGAAGAGAAAAGACAGAGATATGAGCTTCTGAAACAGCTTCTGAAAGGATATCTGGAAGGCAAAGACTGATGAAGGAAAAGAGAACGATGAAAAAGATCGCAGCAGTAGTCATGCTGGCAGTGATGTTATTATCACTGCAGGCGTTGGTCTATGTATGTCATGCAGATACAGGAAAAGAGGATAAAAAGATGGAGAACATTACTATCACGCTGGAACGTCCTCACAACAGATGCGTATGCAAGTGGGATAAGCCTGATATAGAGGGCGAGGACGAATACACAGTTATTCTGGAAGCTGTCGATGAGAAAGGCAATACTGAGGAAGTCCTCAGGACGGAAGTTTACTATCACCTGTTCGATGCCGATAATTATGCCGCATATGCCTGTCAGGAGAAAGGTTTTCCTTACATGATGCGGATACGTGTTGAGTATTATTCCGGCGGAGAACTGGCTGCAGAAGGGATCAGTGAACTGTTTGACCCGAGAGAGCTGTTCCCTGAGAAGGAGACGCTTCAGTTCGGTACAGACATTCCTCTTGATTCTATTAAGTACATCTCCTGGGATTCTGCCGGGATGTCCATAGAAGCCAACTGGCATCTGGGTGTCAGTCATTACGGCGATGAATACATGTTCTATTCCTCCAGGGCAGGAAAGAAAGACATAGAAAAGAAGATAAAGAAGTCTGACTGGGATCAGGCGGTAGCCATAGTTGCAAAAGGGTGGATGAGGAGAAACTATATATCTGATCCTGAGCTGGTCATCCTGGACGGCGGCGGAGAGGGTGTTGCCGTGTCTTGGCAGGATGAAGAGCATGAGAATCTTCAGACCTTCTATTCCTATGCTGCAGATGCCAAGACGGAGGAGGCGCTGGAGAAGTGGCTTTCCTCAAAAGAGAAGGGTGTCTTCGGCAACCTTAAATTCTGGGCTATGCTTGCCCCGGTGTTTGCCGGAGGCGCAGGAGCACTGGCTTATTTTTTGAAGCACAGAGCGTAGCAGTATCATCCGGTACTAAAAACAACAAGAGGGGAAAGACTATTCCATGGGAACTGCAGCCGGTCAAGTTCCGTTGACCGGTGCAAAAATCTGAAAATCAAACATGTGTGAGGAAATATGGAGAATATCAGAAAGTATTCGCATTCACTTTTCATACTGATTATTTTTGAAGCGGTCGCCTTTACGCTGTGGCTGACAAAAGACAATCTGTTTTATCTGTTTAATTTCAGCTATATCGGATTGTCTATTTCTTTGGGTATCTTCCTGTTTGAAAGAAAATACAAACATGCCAGACGAATAGTTCAGCTGCTTGTCGGTTTATATATGCTGGTGTATCTGGGACTGATCTGCCATGAAAATATGCAGATCGAAGGGTTCTGGTACTATCTATTCACCGGCGTATTCGAGGCCGCTACTATCCACTATGCCGTCGCCAAGATATTCGGGCCGCTCGTGTTTGGGCGAGGATGGTGCGGATATGCCTGCTGGACTGCTATGGTGCTCGATTTCCTTCCGTTCAAAACTCCGGCAGCTCCGAGAAAGAACCTCGGCTGGATCAGATACATCACATTTGCCGCGTCTTTCCTGTTTGTATCCGCGCTGTTTCTTGCGAAGGTCGGGAATATTGAAAGGATCATGTTCTGGGCATTTATCATAGGAAATATCGTCTACTACGCTGTCGGGATAACCCTGGCTTTCCAGTTTAAGGACAACCGTGCTTTCTGCAAATATGTTTGTCCTATAACGGTGTTTCTGAAACCTATGAGTTATTATTCGCTTTTCCGCGTCAGATGCGATAAAGAAAAATGTGTGAATTGTGGCAAGTGCAAACGTGTATGTCCTATGGACGTTGATGTGACAGACAATTCAAGGAAAAGGATAAACGGAACTGAATGTATTCTTTGTATGGAATGTGTCAGGAACTGTCCTAAAGGTGCGCTTTGATCTGCTAAGGTGTTCAATGGGATTGCTTCGGCAAATAAAACGGGAACAGAAATCTGCAAAAGAAATCTTTATGCAGATCTTTTTTAGGGCTTGACACCGTAACATTGTTACGTTAATATAATAGCGTAACAATGTTACGTAACAAGCTCCACGGCAAGGAGACAAATACTATGGAAGAGAAATTGATATCGAAAAAAGAGCTGCTTCAGCGCTACGGCATTTCTTACGGTGCCCTGTATCGCTGGAAGCGCATGGGGCTGATCCCGGAAGAGTGGTTCATTAAACGGGCTACACCTACAGGGCAGGAAACATTTTTCGATGAAGATACGATCTGCGCGAGGATCAATATGATAATTGCGGCGAAGGACAGCGTATCTTTAGAAGAGCTTTCCGAGCATCTGAGACCTTCACAGGCAACAGACCCGGAACTGGTTATAGAGACGACATACGGCAGTTTCAGGTACCGTGCCGGCGATATCCGGCGCATCTCAACAGGCGGCCAGGATATCACAGATGCAGTAGCGCAGATCATCAACGATGTATATCAGAAAACTGAAGATCACCAATAAAAGGAGACAATAGATACCATGGCAAATAATGCAGAGATTACTGGAAGCGGAAGGCTTTCAGGAGGAGACTATAACAAGATCGATATAAGCGGCAGCGGTCACTGGGATGGACCGATCCGCTGTTTATCGTTCGATGTCAGCGGTTCCTGCAGCGGCACAGGATCACTTACGGTAACGGAGACCCTTGATTGTTCCGGAAGTTTTCGTTCTGACAGCGATCTGGACTGCGGACAAATCGATATTTCCGGTTCGGCTCGTGTCGATGGGGATGTAAAAGGAAGAGAGAGCGTTGATATATCCGGCATGATCAGCTGCGGTTCCATACATGGAGGCATTGTTTCCATCAGCGGAGGAGTGGATGTCAAAGGCGATATTGAAGCTGACGATTTCTCGCTTGCCGGTTCCGGAAAAGTCCAGGGACTTCTGAATGCGGAAGTGGTCGATATAACCGCTGTTGGATTTCCGCGCCTCACTGAAATAGGACAGATAGGAGGCAGCCGGATCGCTATCAGGCCGGGAAATGCCTCAGGCTTATTAAGAAAACTTTTCACAGGCAAATCGGCTTCTGCAGGAATTGTTGTAGTAGGCACCATTGAAGGCGACGATATCGATCTTACCTCAACAAAAGCAGATGTCGTGCGCGGTACAAACATTACACTGCGCGACGGGTGCCGTGTAAGACGGGTCGAATATACAGGAAATCTGAATCTTGAGGGAGATGCGCTGGCAGAAGAGCAGGTACGCATCTGATCTGAGAGTCCGGTACATCAAAGACAAAAATTGTGTTTCGGATCCGTGCTGTCCGTTTTTTTGGACAGTGCGGATCTTATAATATAATTGACGGATTATAACTACTTGCTTTGGAGATTAGGCGATGGATCAGTATCTTAATAAAGCTCAGCTGGAAGCAGTTACATCAACAGAGGGATTTGTGCGGGTGATAGCCGGGGCAGGATCGGGAAAGACGAGGGCACTCACTCACAGATTCGTATATCTCGTGAATGAACTTGGTGTGCTGCCCGAGCATATACTCTGCGTGACATTCACCAACAAAGCTGCGAATGAGATGAGGCAGCGCATACACAATCTCATAGGGGACAGCGACACCGGGTACATCAACACGTTCCACGGTTTTTGCGTTGCTGTTCTTCAGGAGGATATAAATGCTGTCCAGTATCCAAAGAGCTTCCTTGTGCTGGACAACAGTGATATAGATTCCATGCTGGGGATAATCTATGAGGAGAGAGGACTGACACTTAGGGACAAGACTTTCTCAGATGCCAGAGATATGATAGAGGTCCAGAAATTATTCAGAAAGCCTGAGTATTATGAAGATCTCATAGGGATGTCTCTCGACGATCTGCATGAGAAATATATGACTGCTGTGGGCACAGATGACATCATCTTCTACGGATACCTGTACCAAGAAAAGAAGTGTTTCGGCCTTGACTACAACGATCTGATAAAGTTCACCCTATATATCTTCAAGAACAACGGTGAGATCAGGCTCAAATGGCAGAAGAGGCTGGAATACATCATGATAGATGAGTTCCAGGATATAGACGGTCTTCAGTATGAGCTCATGGAGGTGCTGTGCGATTATCATAAGAACCTGTTCATAGTAGGTGACCCGGACCAGACCATCTATACGTGGAGGGGCGCCAACGTAAAGTTCCTTATGGATTTCGAAAAGAATTTCCCGGGCGTCAAAACGATAATGATGGTGAATAATTACCGTTCCACACCTCAGATACTGAATGCTGCAAACTCTCTCATATCGAAGAACGTGAGCAGGATACCCAAAGATCTGATTCCCGTGCTTCCGGACGGGGAGCCAGTAAGGTTCTGCTTCGCCGAAAACACTGAGGCTGAAGCCAAGTGGATCGCTTCCGAGATAAAGGCTATGAAGGAGAGGGGAACGGACTACAAGGATGTCACCGTCATGTACAGGGCTCACTACGTCACCAGGAGCATCGAGGAGGCATTCCTCGAAGGAAAGATCCCCTACCACATATACAGCGGAGTCCCGTTTTTCGGAAGGGCGGAAGTGAAGGACGCGCTGAGCTATCTCAGGATGATAGTGCTGCAGGATGACCTTTCGTTCAGGAGAGTGGTGAACTCACCGAAGCGCAACATAGGAAAGCGAAGGATAGAATTCCTGGAACAGTATGCACAGCAGAACGGATGCACGCTCTACCAGGCGCTGAAGAAGACTTCCGATGACGAGATCTTCAAGGGGACCAAGGCTCACAGGTTCATCCGCCTCGTTGAGTCCTATACCTATACATACAGCGATCTTCCTGTCTCCGAACTACTCTCCAAACTTCTTGATGAGAGCGGATACGAGACTGCGCTTCGAACTGAAGGAAGTCAGGAAAGACTGGACAACCTTGCGGAGCTCAAGCAGTCCATATACGATTATGAGAACACTGTGGGTGAAGAGGCGACGGCTGAGCACTATCTCGCTCATGTTGCGATGTTCACGAATGCTGATATTCCTGACAAAGCGGACCAGGTCAAGATGATGACTGTCCACGCTGCCAAGGGACTGGAATTCCCGAAGGTATTCCTCTGCGGGATGAACGAGGGGATATTCCCTTCCAGGAAGACCAAGGACCGCAGCGGTATGGAGGAGGAGAGGCGCCTCGCATTCGTGGCAATGACCCGGGCGGAGGAACAGCTGACTCTTACAGCCGCTGAAGGCAGGAACTTCGACGGATCCCCAAGGTATCCCTCAAGGTTCGTGCTGGATATAGACAAAGAACTTATAGAACTGGTCAATCCCCCAAAGGAGAGCCTTATAAGGGAGGCGAGACAATATGTGTCCACCCAGGAGAGATATCTCCCGGAGGACCTGGAAGCCATCCTGTTCCCGGACGGGACCAGAGTGCATCACGATCTTCTTGGAGACGGGACGATACTTGAGACTGACAGGGACCGCAGCAATTACACTGTACAGTTCGATTCACTGTCCACTCCGAGAGTGCTTTCCTTCAGGGCAAAGCTGAAAAAGATCTGATTTTATCGTTAAATATATAGCAGATATTATATATAAGTGCTGATATATACCTTTAAAATAAGGGAATATCAGCATTTAATATTTCACAAATTATTCACAAAATAATTAGCACTCTCCTATTGACAGTGCTAATTTTATGGTGTATAACTATTACAGAACAAAGGAAGAGAGCAGAGCGGAAGGTAAAGCTTCCGGATCCGATACTCTCCGAACCAATGCTCCGAAACAGAAAGGAAAAACTTATGAGTTTAAGGAGGATTACTACAATGTTATATCCAAGTATTTGGAATGCCAGTTTATTTGATGATCTTATGAATTTTGATTTCCCGATGCTGCGCACGATCGATGATACAGACCGCAAGCTTTACGGCAAGAATGCAACCCGTATGATGAAGACCGATGTTCATGAGCAGGATGATCACTACGAAGTGGATATCGACCTGCCGGGATTCAAGAAAGATGAGATCAGTCTGGACCTTGAGAACGGCTATCTGACCGTTCATGCAGCGAAGGCTCTTGATAAGGAAGAGAAGGATCACAGAGGCAAACTGATCCGTCAGGAGCGTTATTCAGGCTCTATGGAGAGAAGCTTCTATGTAGGCGACAATGTCACTGAGGAAGAGATCAAAGCTAAATTCGAAGACGGAGTCCTCAAGCTGAATGTCCCGAAGAAGGATGCTCCGAAGCTCCCTGAGAAAAAGACGATCTGCATCGAAGGCTAATTACAGAAACAATGGTCCGGAGGCCGTAAGGTCTCCGGATCTTTTTCTGTTTTGCGGTGCGATTTATGGTGACAACAGTGCCGTAAATATGTATTATTTGATATTGGATAAGATACGTCAAAAAAAGAAAGGCATTGAATATGAAAAAAACTATCGCATTGCTTCTCGTTCTTGTAACGCTTTGTCTGACACTTGCTTCTTGCGGCAAGTCCAAAAACGCTATCGTCGGCACATGGATCGCCAAGGATATGGAATTGCCGGAAGGATATAACCTCGTTTTCAAAGAAGACGGAACCGGCGTTTATTTCGGAGAGGATATCAAGTATCAGACCGATGGAGACAAGCTCTCCATATGGTGGGAAGGCACTGAATCCTTCGACACCACATTCAAGGTAGATGGTGATGAGCTCTGCTTCAAGGACTCAAACGGTGAGGATGTCTACTGGGTGAGAAGCAAATAATCATTATTATTTATTAGAAAAAGAACTGTGACCATGAGATCGCAGTTCTTTTTGTTTTATTTACTTCCGGTTCCTAAAACGGAGCAAGGGATATGTTATTATAATGTCAGAAGATCTTAATTAAATACTGCTGAAAGGGAGAAAAAATACAATGTTACATGAGGTTAAATTTGCATCGTTCAATGAGAGAGATCAGGTCTATGGCTGGATCTATGTTCCTGCATGCAAGCCGGTAGGTATCATTCAGCTGATCCATGGTTTCGGTGAGCACTCAAGAAGATATCTTCACATGATCGCCAGTTTCGTAGAGGCAGGATATATCGTCGCTGCAGACGACCACGTCGGACACGGCAAGACAGCTGTTGAGAACGACAGATGGGGCGACTGGGGCGACAAGGGATTCACCACTATGGTGGAGGATGAGAAGAAGCTGCATGACCTGGTAGTGGAGAAGTATCCCGGGATCCCGTACTTCATGTTCGGGCACAGCATGGGATCATTTATCACCAGACAGTATCTCGCAAGATACGGAAGTGACCTTAAGGCTGCCACGATCTGCGGAACGACCGGTGTATGGCCGAATCTTGATGAGAACATAGCAGTAGTTCAGAAACTGGTTGACGAGGGAAAAGGCGAAGAAGCCGATCCGACACTCGGCGGACTGTTCATGGGATGGATGTTCGGACGCTGCACAGAAGGCGTAAAACTCGGAAACGAATGGATCTGCGATGATCCTTATGTGCAGACTGACCATGCGGAAGATCCGTTCGATGCATTTACGAAACCCACATCGAACCGCTCCTGGCTTTATTTCCTCCAGATGATGAAAGACATCACCGGTGAGGAGTGGGCGAAGAAAGTTCCGACTGATGTTCCGATATACAACATTGCAGGTGATCAGGACCCGGTAGGACAGTATGGCACCGGGGTCTATCAGTGTGCAAACTGGCTGGCTGATACCGGACACGATGTCACTACACTGCTCTATACAGGTTACCGCCATGAGATCCATAACTACACTGAACTCAAATGGAGCGTAGAGGATGGTATCCTCACATTCTTTGATGAGTTTGCTGATGCCGAATAGTAATACGATGGAGACGATACGCTGTCTGCACGTCTAAAAGAAGGACTTCATTTCAGTGCCGTATGAACCCAAAGATGCAGGGTATCAGAAATTGTTTACATGATACTGACAGACCGTTATTTGCGGAGGAGGACCTAATGCCCATAATAATCGCCGTCATAATAGAGATATTTGTTTTTCTATGTGTTTTGTGGGTGTTGTCATTCCTCTCGACACTTTTGCATGAGCTCGGACATGCTATCGGCTATATGCTTACAACAGGAGACAAGCGATGGCATATACGGGTAGGATGGGGAAAACGGCTTCTGAACATGAAAGCGTTGACTGTAAATCTGCTCGTTTTTGACGGATTTTTTACCCCTTCGGAAAAGAAGATAGACACTAAGGCGAAATTAATAGGGACTCTCTTGGGAGGCCCTGTTGTTTCTTTATTGCTAGTCGCGGGACTTTTGATCCTGAAATTAGAAGGGAAATCATTTCAATCAAACTTTTTCGCTGACAGCGCTATTGAGTCTTTTTTGAATCTCGCGCTATCCATCAATCTTTGTATTCTGATTTTGTCTGTTGCCCCGATTCACTATTTTCATGGTGAGATGAAGGGAACGGAAACAGATGGGCTTCAGATAATCCATGCCATCAAAAGGCATGACGATTGAATCACTGAGCTTTTACAAATACCGGTCGGTTCCGGTTCGTCGATTTGTTTCCTGATGATCTTTCTCTTGAAACTATATGCTGCTTGGGAAAAGATTCTGTATAAGCCTAAGAATGCAGACCAGGTGAAACAACAGTTATATGCAGGGTAAATCGCGGTTTGTGAGGACATAGCATTATGCGGCAAATTACGATAACAACGGAGATCATTCCGAAAGATCAGATCCTTAATAAGTTGGAGGAACACGGCATTTGTATCAACCGTTACGCCAATGAGTTTTTTTCCCATCCACGATTCTGTGCCGAAAGTTCAAGAGGATTGACCGTGACAATTGCGGCATTGTCGGAGATCGGATTTGATAACGGAGCAACATTGGCGGATATATTTCAGCGGATTCCTCAAGTCGGTTTGAAACCGTGTTCTCCGGAAACAGGCTTGTTTCTGCGTTTAGCATGGAGCGACCAACCGAAGAGCAACAACGCTGTTCTCAGCGGGACGCATGAAGTGCCAGATCAGGCAGTTACGGTACTGTCAGAAGTAATTGAACATAATGATGCCTTTCCCAAAGGATTGTACCTAAGGAATATCGATGGAGTTCTCTGGCTCCGCGGTTATATATGTGATTCCGAATACATATTTCCTGGCGATGCGATGTTTGCATTTGAAACGATATGCTGAACCAGACATATTCCAGTTTGTCAGGATATCGTTAAATCGGGATCTTTTAAAGAAAAAATGAAGTAGTACTTAGCGCAGAAGGAGCAGATGACAGATGCTGATGACTATACTATCCATCATCGTAAATATTGTGTATTTTGTTGTCCTGAATATGAACATCTATACGGACCGTGCAATGATGCCAGATGGGGAGGTCCGAGTATGGCATCGCAGCCCGATAGCAAGGCTTAATATTGCCGATCAGTCATTCCTGATATATCTGCAGATCGTTCTTTCCGCTGTAAGCATATTAACAAGTGTTCTGTTTCTGTTTGGAGTTCGCAACAACACAATCAGAACAATACAGTTGGTCAGCACAATAGGATCCACAATCGTTTTTATTATTATCATGATTGTAACTTCCAATTTGCATGCTAATTATGCCTGAGGCTGACTATTACAAATTCAGGTTTGCCGGGATATCGACAAATCAGTATTAGCGGAGGTAAGTGTGATAATACCTGTGGATGAAACAAATATTTTTCAGGCAGCA
>JAEIGA010020416.1_pt1 | contig 10102 bp, 6 predicted proteins | sample 9270691 | NCBI WGS metagenome assembly JAEIGA01 (sample SAMN17057246, study PRJNA624740) | gut metagenome | biome: biome; isolation source: fecal sample | host: Bos grunniens | place: China: Xizang | collected 2019
AGGAAGAAGAAGGCAAGCAGCGCACTCTGATCATGGAACTGGTTCTGCTGGTTGTTGGCGCAGCTGTCATCGCTGTTGGCGCAGACCTGCTGGTTGAGCACGGTCAGATCATCGCTATCGGCCTGGGCGTTCCCGAGACCGTCGTCGCTCTGCTGTTTGTCGCTCTGGGTACTTCCCTGCCCGAGCTGGTCACAACCATCACCTCCCTGCGCAGCGGCCATGCTTCCCTGGGCGTCGGCAACGTCATCGGTGCCAACGTCTTCAACCTGGTGCTGGTCTCCGGTGTGGCTGTATCCCTGGCTCCCTTCGATGTTCCCTGCGAGAACACCCTGCTGGACACCGGTATGAACCTGTCCCTGGTGTTTGACATTCCTGTGATGCTGGGTGTTATGTCCCTGATGATCTTCCCCACCCTGGCTTCCAAGAAGCTGGGCCGTTGGCAGGGCATCGTTCTGCTGGGCATCTACGCAGCATTCTGCGTCTGCCAGTTCATGCTGTAATTTTCCCTGTATACAAAAAAATCCGCCAACCATTGGTTGGCGGATTTTCTGTTGCCTGCATGTCTTTTACCGCAGTGTTACCGATTCCAGAAGCATATTCATTTCTGCCCTGTCGATCGCAGTCAGATCAAACCAAAGATCCCAGACCATTGTTTTTCCCACATAAAAGGTATGATACCGGTTGACCGTACCTACCTGTCCCGGAGGCAGATCGCTTTCAAAATGCATTTCCCAATTTCCGTAAAGGGAACTGCCACCCATACAGCACAGCGAATCATCTCCGTAATCCGGAATCCCCAAACTGCCCAGCCAGCGGAAATATGGATCCCACGTAGTCAGTTCTCCACTGGGAATGGTATAAATATCTACAGAACCGATAACAGTGTTCCCCTTCAAGATGCGGATATTTCCGTTGTCCAGTGCTTCACAGGAATAGCCCTGTGGAATTCCGGTAAGATCAATCAGAGGAATTTCCTGAATTGCCCGGACAGGGACCTCATCCGAAATTTCTACTGTTTTGAGGAAAGCAGACCGTTCCTCCCTGGAAATAATATTTTCATTTAACCAGACATTATAAACAATATTCTCCCGGATATAGAAGTTATGCGCATGATTCAGCGCCTCCGGAGCAAATTCATTTGTAAACGTAGCGGAGGCATCACCGTCTCCCCACATAAGCATATAGGACGCACCGCTCATAACATCCCACAATCCCAATGATGTTAACCATTCCTCTTCCTCCTCCGGATTGTTCCAGTGAGTAATGCCGCCTGCCACTTCTCCGTTTTTCAGAAGCAGCAGACCGGTTCCGTTACCCTCTCTGCAGGAATAACCATCCAACAGAGTCATGGACAAAGCCCCGTATGTAACGGTATTTCCGTCTATGCGGCTTAGAAAAGGCTGAATCTTGGAGCAGAAAGCAACTTCCATCTGCTTCGCGATCCAGTCGCCGTTATGAGTGCCTGCAAACTGAATTTCTTCCAGATTTCGGGTATTGCCTCCGGCATCTTTCAACTCCGCTTTCAGAATGACATTGGCAAAGGTGCCATCCTTATGGAATATGAATTCAGCAGTATAAGAATCCGCACTGGCATCTGCACTGACAATGGACTGCGCAATGTTCAGCAGGATATGAATCTCTTCCTCATCCTTATATCTGTCAATAAGATTCACAGTTTCGTTATCCCACTGAAATTCCAGAAGCCAGGGCTTCCGATTACCCCGGTCTGTGCCTGCATTCCAGAGGATGTGTCCGTTCTCAACGCCGGCAGTACCAACGGTATCGTAGTAAACGCCGTCCCGGTAACAGTAAGCGAACACAGAATCGACCGTATCCCTGATCTGCATCCAATCATCTCCGTGCTTCCAGTACCGCTCATGTGGACGGCTTTCCAGAGACAATTGACCGTCAAAGGTCCTGTAGGCATTGATATAGCAGTTTTCAGCACTTTGCAAAAGTGTAAGAACCTTTTCGCAACTTCCTAGAGAATCCCGTGAAAGAAGCTTTTCTTCATCGTTTCGCAGTTTCACAGCACAGACCACAAGGATCAGAACACCCAGGAAGATACATCCCGCGCTGAGCCGTACCTTATTTATCTTCCGTCCGGACAATTCAATCCCTCCTTGTCTATATAATAGTTTTATTTTACTGTCTGTTTACAGTTTCATCAAGCTGTTTCGGATACTTTAAGGAAATCTTAAACAAGAAGCGGGCGGAGATCTCTTCAGCTCTCCGCCCGCTAAAATATGCATATAGAATATTACGCAACCACAGCCGCCATGACACAGAAAATCAGAAGACTCACGACAGTCAGAACAGAGCAGACACCGGAAGCCATCACATAGTCATCCCTGCTGCGGCCCAGACCGGCGGCCAGATAACTGCCGGGAAGTGTGCAGTACAGAAGAATTGCCCAGCGGGTCAATGTATCCACATTGGGAATCAGGAAGAGAATGCCCTGGATCAGCAGACAGAATACCGCAAAAACAGCAAAATGCAGCGCAGAAATCTTCACAATGGCACTTCTGCTTCCCTTTTCCAGAGAGAAATTATATCCTACCGCAAAGAGCATCAGCGAACTGATTGGAGCAGACAGGAAAGAGGTGGTCTCTGTGATAACAGGTCCGATCCCCACACTGTCCATCCACCTGGCCGCACCAGTAAGATTCAAAGTCAGACCAAGGATACTCATCAGCAGGAGCGGAGAAGTAATCACTTTTCCGGCAATGTCTGCAGGTCTGGGATTGTCTCCCGCATCCGCGGAAAGAATCGCAATCACGGGAATGGCTGTTACAGACTGGGTCAGATCCAGAATACCAACCCGATAAGCCTGGTCAGCACCGAAAAGAATCATAAACAGCGGGATGCCCAGCATGCCCGTCTCCTGAGCGCAGAACAGCTGAGGCAGATTGTGATACGGGAACATTTTCTTCCGGGCATGAAATGACCAGAGTGTTGCCAGCAGCATACAGGGCAGTACCAAAGCCATACTGCTGACAGACTCAATGCCCATGTGCGCAGTAAGACAGGAATTGAATACAACACAGGGCAGACCGATCTTCATAACAAAGGTCTGAAAACCCTGCACATTCTCCGGGGAAAGCCAGTTTTTCCGTCTGGCGGTGATACCCAGATAAATGGCCGCAAAAATCGGCGCCACAACCTGGGCAACCGTGAAAAATCTATTCATAGGTTTCTCCTTAACTTATTAACATGTGACTGTCATATGCTAACACAATCGGCAGAAAATAGCAATGGCTGCATTCAAAAAGTTCATCTTCCCTTTTACCGAAACTTATGATAGAATAACCGCCGAGACTTTTGAAAAGGAGCAAACCCATGTTATCCATTCAGGAAATTCTGGCCCAGGAGCTGGGACAGAAGCTGGAATATATCGAAAATGTGGTGACCCTTATGGATGAGGGAAACACCATTCCTTTTATCGCCCGTTACCGTAAAGAAATGCACGGAGCCATGGATGATACCACCCTGCGCAATCTGGAAACCAGACTGACTTATCTGAGAAATCTCCAGACCCGTCGGGATGAAGTCAAAAAATCCATCGAAAACCAGGGCAAACTCACAGAGCAGCTGGCTGCCGCCATTGATGCCGCCGCAACCATGACCGAGGTGGAGGATCTCTACCGCCCCTATAAGCAGAAGCGACGTACCCGTGGTTCCGTGGCCCGTGAAAAGGGACTGGCACCCCTGGCGGATGCCATTTTCGCCCAGGACGGACAGGACCCTGCTGTACTCGCCATGGATTATATTGATCCCGAAAAAGGAATCTCCACTGTTGAAGAAGCCCTTCAGGGCGCCAGCGATATCATTGCAGAAAATCTTTCCGATGATGCGGATATCCGCAAAGCACTCCGGGACGTAACCCTGCGCAAAGGTATCTTTACCTGCAAGGGTGCCGAGGATGCGGAAGATGACGGTGTCTATAAACTCTATTATGACTTTTCTCAGCCTGTTTCCCGACTGATGGATCATCAGATTCTGGCCATTAACCGTGGTGAAAAAGAGGAGAAACTGAAGCCCAATGTGACACTGCCCGGAAATGACGGTTATGCCGTTGTCCGGCGGGCGGCTCTGAAGCCTGTCATGCAGGTATCCGCTTTCGTCCGTGATGCCGCTGACGATGCCTATGACCGGCTGATCTTCCCGGCTATTCAGCGGGAAATCCGCAGTCATCTGTCCGACCGTGCGTATGCCGGTGCTATCCGCAATTTCGCACTGAACCTGAAGCCTCTGCTGATGCAGCCTCCTGTTAAAGGCTTTGTCACCATGGGTCTTGATCCCGGATACCGCAACGGCTGTAAGGTCGCTGTTGTGGATGCCACCGGCAAAGTTCTGGATACCGCAGTGGTATATCCTACTTTCTCAGAGAGAAAAAAGCAGGAAGCGATCACTGTCCTGTCCAATCTGATGCGAAAGCATAAGGTCCATCACATTGCCATCGGCAACGGTACCGCATCCCGTGAAACGGAGGCCATGACCATTGAACTGCTCCGGAACTTCCCTGAGGCAAGTTATATGATTGTCAATGAAGCAGGCGCTTCCGTCTATTCCGCCTCTCCCCTGGCCGCTGAGGAATTCCCGGAATTTGATGTAAACCTCCGGTCGGCGGTTTCCATCGCCAGACGTCTGCAGGATCCCCTGGCTGAACTGGTAAAAATTGATCCAAAGGCTATCGGTGTGGGTCAGTATCAGCACGACTGTCCCCAGAAAGAGCTGGATGCCGCGCTGGGCGGTGTGGTGGAAGACTGCGTCAACACCGTTGGCGTGGATGCCAATACCGCTTCCCGAAGCCTGCTGCAGCAGGTTGCCGGTCTGACTGCCACCACCGCGAAAAATCTCGTTGCCTATCGTGAGGAAAACGGCCCCTTCACCTCCAGAGCACAGCTTAAGAAAGTACCCAAGCTGGGTCCCAAGGCATTCGAACAGTGCGCAGGCTTCCTGCGCATCCCTGAAAGCAAGGAAATTCTGGACAACACCGGTGTTCATCCGGAATCCTATGCCGCAGCAAAAGCCCTGCTGAACCTTCTTGGCTGTAAAAAGGGTGATGATCTGGCATCTCTCAGTGCAAAACTGGAATCCTACGGACTTGCCCGCGCAGCAGCAGAATGCGCTGTGGGTGAACATACTCTGGCAGATATCGCCCGTGAGCTGAGCAAACCCGGCCGGGATCCCCGCGACGAACTTCCCAAGCCCATTCTCCGCAAGGATGTGCTGGAAATGAAGGATCTGGTGCCCGGCATGGAACTGACCGGTACTGTGCGCAATGTAATCGACTTTGGCGTGTTTGTAGACATAGGCGTTCACCAGGACGGACTTGTCCATATCAGCGAAGTCTGCAACCGCCGGCTGAAGCATCCCAGTGAATATGTGAAGGTTGGAGATGTTGTAAAAGTAATCGTTCTTTCTGTAGATGAAAAGAGAAAAAGAATCAGCCTGTCCATGAAGCAGGTAAAGCAGTAATCACACATCCGGAAGCAGCCTCCGCGGAGGCTGCTTCTTTTTTATTCGCGGTTTACATAATTATATTAAATGTTAGAAAATTGTAACGTTTTCCGGCATACTTGACTTTTTTAGGCATTTCGGGTATAATTGCTTGAGATTCTCTTGAAATGGAGCATTTTTTATGAAAAAAACCGCTAAATTTCTGGTGTCACTGATGCTCGGATTGCTGATTCTTTCCAGCATTGTGTGGTATCTGTTTATCTATGACCGTGCGTTCACCCGTGACACATTGCTGAACCAGGCCCGTTATCAGGATATGAACGGCAATTCCCGCCTCTCCTCTATGTTCTACGATGCCGCGTACAGATTCTCCGGACTGGATGAAAATGTGGCTATCGAACTGGCTAACCAGTACAAGCAGGACGGCAATTACACCAAGGCTGAACTTACCCTGACCGAGGCCATCCAAAACGCGCCTACCGAAGAACTGTACACTGCCCTCAGTCGCACTTATGTGGAGCAGGATAAGCTGCTGGATGCCGTTAAGCTGCTGGATACTGTCAGCCATCCCGAGATCAAGGCACAGCTGGATGCGCAGCGCCCCGCGGCTCCTGTTCCCAATCTTAAGAGCGGATATTACAGTGAGTACATTCAGGTAAAGCTGGACTGCAGATCCAAGTATATTTTCTATACGACGGATGAAAGCTATCCCTCCATCGATGAAGATGTCTTCCAGGACTACATTGAACTGCCTGCTGGTGAAACTGTAATTACTGCCATCGGTGTCGGCGAAGATGGACTGGTCAGTCCTGTGACCACTCTGACATACACCATTACCGGCGTCATCGAAGAAGTGACCTTTGAAGATAAGGCCATCAATCTGGCGGTCCGCGAGATGATCGGTGCTGATGAAGATGACACCATTCTCTCCAATGAGCTGTGGGAAATTACAGAGTTCACTGTACCGGATAATGCCACCAGTTACAGTGATCTTTGCCTGCTGCCCAATCTGACTCATCTCACCATTTCTTCCAAGAAAGTGGACAATCCGGATTTCCTGACTTCTCTGCAGAAACTTACCACTCTGGATCTGTCCGGTTGCCGCTTTGATCCCGAAAGCATGGCAGTCATCGCTGCACTTCCTGCTCTGACCGAACTGAATCTGACTGACTGCGGACTAAGTACCGTAGTTTTCCTGGAAAACGCTCCGAGTCTGAAAAATCTGAACCTCAGCAACAATACGGTCCGCAATCTGGAAGTTCTGACAACCATCCCTACGCTGGAAGTCCTCAACCTGCAGCACAATGCGGTCACCTCCCTGGAACACGTCGGCAAGCTGACCAATCTGAAAGAGTTGAATGTTGGCTATAACGCACTGACCACGCTGGTTCCCCTGTCCGGCTGCACCAAACTGGTTCATCTGAATGCGGATCACAACGCTCTTGAAAACCTGGAAGGTCTGCACGCAATGAAGGATCTTTCCTATCTGTCCGTGGATTACAATGACATTTACGGTGTTATGGTACTGACCGCCAATACCGCTCTGACCGATCTGAGTATTGCAAGCAACCAGATTAATGATATCACCTATTTGTCTGTGCTTGATAATCTGGAGATTTTCGATTTCTCCGGCAATCATGTCGAATATCTTCCTCAGTGGAACGATAGCTGTGCCCTGCAGACAATTGACGGCTCTTACAACGCTCTCACCAGTATCGATTCTCTTAGCAATCTGCAGTCTCTGACTCATGTGTATATGGATAACAATCTGATTACTGATGTGAATGCTCTGGAAAACTGTTTCTGTCTTGTACAGGTCAATGTATACGGTAATGCCATCCCTGACGTTTCTGTACTCAGAGACAGAGATATTATCGTCAACTATGACCCTACTCTGGCACAGGACGCTGAAGAAAGCGAATAATGAAATCATCCCCGCTGCTCCGGCAGTGGGGATTTTTCTGTTAAGATTCGTACCCTTATCCTATGGTTCCATTATGCCGTTCATCTTACATTCATTCACAGTTGTTCCGGATAATTTCATTTATCACTTTCGCACAATTTGACCTTCTCGAATTTACAGAAATTTCACAAATCTATGTGCAGAGTATATGACAATCCTTGACAGCTGCACAACCTGTATGATACCTTGTATTTAGTTAAATTGAGTTGTAATGCATACAACATATGGAAATGGATGAAAGCTATGGCTAATCGTGACAAGAAGTCTACCCTACAGTCAGAAATCATCCGGTTCATTCAGAGTTATATCGAAGAGAACGGACTGAAACAGGGTGACAAACTCCCCTCCCAGGAACAGCTCATCGGCATGATGGGTGTCAGCCGTACCTCTCTGCGGGAGGCTGTTAAAACTCTGGAAGCCAAAGGGATCCTTACCGTGCTCAACGGAAAGGGTATCTATATCGCCGGAAACTCCACGGATGCCCTGCAGTTCACACTGGATCTGACGGAGCAGAAAGAAAGTCTTCTGGAGCTGGTGGAAATCCGCCGGGCACTGGAACGTGAAATACTCAGATTAGCTGTCTATAAGGCCACAGACAATGAGCTTGCTGAGCTGGGAAAAATCAAAGACGTTCTTCTTGCGAAATATTACCGCGGAGAAGATCAGGCCAGAGACGACTGGCAGTTTCACAATATGATTTACAGTTTTGCCCGCAACAACACCATGGCAAAGCTGATCACCGCCGTTCTGGAAGCAATTGAGATTTTCTGGAAACATCCTCTGGACATGGCTGATCCCTTTACAGAAACAATCCCACTTCATGCAGATCTGTATAACGCACTGTGTCAGAGAAACGTAAGGCTGGCACAAACCATCAACGATGAAATTTTGGACCGTGTCCGCACGGATATCCAGAATAATATGTAACATACATTATGCTGTCAAAGCGGCAGGTTGCCGACACAGAAAGGATGAGTTAGACATGGATCAGAATTTTTACCTGAGCAGCCCTGAGATGATCACTTCTCACTATGGTGAAGAGTACGAAAAGTATTACAACGCCATTGTTCCCCCTATCTTCATGAACTCTCTGAACGTCTTCAAGGAGATCGACGACTATTTTGATGCCAAGGTTCATGACAAGCACACCTATGTCTATGGCCGCGTACAGAATCCCACCGTTCGTATTCTGGAAGATAAGGTCGCTGCTCTGGAGCATGGTGTTGCGGCATTTGCATTCGCATCCGGTATGTCCGCTGCCACAACTGCTGTTCTCAGTGTAGTCAAGACAGGTCAGAATATCGTATGCCTGCGCAATGCATACGGCCCTCTGAAGAACTTCGTTGAGAAGTACTGCCCTGCCCATATCGGCACTACCCTGACCTATGTCAAGGGCAATGATGTATCCGAATTTGAAGAAGCAATTACCGATAACACCGGCATCGTCATTCTGGAAAGCCCCTCCTCCGTGGTCTTCAGCCTGCAGGATATTGAAGCCGTCTGCAAGATCGCACACGAGCGTGGTGCAAAGGTCTACATCGACAATACCTTCTGTACCCCCATTTTCAGCACTCCCCTGGATTTTGGTGTTGACATTGTCATGCACACCACCTCCAAGTACATGGGCGGTCACTCCGACCTGATCGGCGGTGTTCTGGCTGTCCGTGATGAGGAACTGGCAAATACCATCGTCACCAACCGCGAACTGTTCGGCGGCATCATCGGCCCCATGGAAGCATGGCTGGTCCTGCGCGGCCTGCGTACCCTGTCTGTACGTGTCAAGGCTCACGAGGAAGTCGCAATGAAGGTCGCTGAATATCTGGAAAACCATCCCAAGGTCGACAAGGTCTACTATACCGGTCTGAAGTCCCATCCCCAGTATGATCTGGTGCAGAAGCAGATGAAGGGCAACACCGGTCTGATGACCTTCGAAATCAAGGGTAACGCCGAGGACGCCAAGAAGGTTATCAACAGCCTGAAGGTCTTCAAAATCGGTGTTTCCTGGGGTGGCTTTGAGAGTCTGGCATGTATGCCCCACCTGCGCTGCGATGAGCAGACCTGCGAGTGGCTGGGCGGCAAGCAGCATCTCATCCGTATCCACTGTGGATTAGAAGGTGTTGACGCTCTGATCGAAGATCTGGAGCAGGCACTTGCTAATATTTAACCCCCGCAACAAAATTTAAGGAGGACCACAAATGAAAAAGCTTCTCGCAATCACTCTGGCACTGGCAATGCTGCTGTCTCTGATGGCTGGCTGCTCCGGTAAGTCCGAAAGCGCTGCTGCCGCTGGCGACAAGATCACCCTCACCATGGTTGAATCTCTGACCAGCCCCGAGCGTACCGCAACTCTGCAGGGCATCATCGACAAGTATGAGGCTGCAAACCCCAATGTTCACATCGAACTGATCTCTCCCCCTCTGGAAAACGCTGACGCAAAGATTTCCCAGATGCTGATGTCCGGCAAGGGCGTCGACATCGTCGAAGTCCGCGACCAGACTATCTCCCAGTACGTCAACAATGGCTGGCTGGCTGATATGACCAACTATGTCAACAACTGGTCCGAAAAGGACACCCTGGTTCAGGCTACCTACGAGGCAATGTGGGCACACATCGCCGGTCAGGAAATGTACCTGATCCCCTACGGCTTCTATCAGCGCTGCCTGTACTACCGTGCTG
>JAEIGA010020417.1_pt1 | contig 10101 bp, 9 predicted proteins | sample 9270691 | NCBI WGS metagenome assembly JAEIGA01 (sample SAMN17057246, study PRJNA624740) | gut metagenome | biome: biome; isolation source: fecal sample | host: Bos grunniens | place: China: Xizang | collected 2019
ATCCTGCCGCCATGCTCACCGATGCCGAGCCTGATCCTTCGCGCCATGACCGAGGCATCAAAGGAATAAGGGCCGACAGAGTAGACGGAACGGTGTTCCTTTCCCTCTTCAAACAAAAAGTCGCATCCGACAGCGCCGCGGCGTACGACTAAAACCCTGCCGTCCCTGACGGTTATATCGGTTGTGACCTCGCCGCCCTCGGAATCCGTCCTGTAGCTTATAAGAAGCTCTCCGTCAGAAAAATGAAGAAAAGCCTCCGCCCTCTCCTCGCTGATCTCGGGCTCGCCCTCGGGCGCTCCGGACGGAGAAAGGTTGGTTATTTCGGAGACGACCTTTATTTTCATTTCTTTAATAAGCTTCATTTCCACAAACCTCTTATTTTATCAAAATGACAAAAACGGTAGTTATCCATACTGCCGTTTTTGCCAAACAAGTCATATTCTTTTCTTTTTTCTGCGCTTGTTTATGTTGTATTCGCTTCTCGGATTAACAAGCTCACGCCAGTTAAGGCTTCCGCTCTCAAGCGCGGTGACAAGCACCTCTGCCGTTGCAATGTTAGTTGCAAGCGGAATATTATAAACGTCGCAAAGACGCAAAAGGTTCATCTCCGCCTCGGACACGCTCTTTGCAGGGTCGGTGCTTCTGAAGTAAAAGACAACGTCTATCTCGTCGAACGAAACTCTCGACGCTATCTGCTCAACTCCTCCCGTGTGTCCTGAAAGGTAGGTTTCTATATCAAGCCCGGTAGCGTCTGCGATATAACTACCGGTGGTGTGCGTTGCACATATATGGTGACGGCTGAGAATTCCGCAATAAGCTATGCAGAATTGAGCCATCAATTCTTTTTTGTTGTCATCGGCAATAATTGCGATCTCCATCTCTCGTACCCTCTCGTTGAAAACAAGACCGTCCGCCCATCGTGAATAAGCAGCAAACGGATTATGAGAATATTTTATCATAAAAATTCCCTTTTGTCAATCTTTCGCTAAACATTTTACAAATAAAACACACACGCGTAAGAATTTCCCGCTTTTTTTCTAAAAAAAATAAAAATTTGCCAAATAGGGATTGTAAAATTCAAAAATTTGTTGTATAATAATCTTTGATTGTTTGAAAGCTTAAACAAAAGTAAAAATACATATATAAAAGGAAAAGACTATGAAAAAATTCAGACGAATAGGCGTTCTTACCTCGGGCGGAGACGCTCCCGGCATGAATGCGGCTATCAGAGCCGTAACAAGAACCGCTATCGCAAACGGCGTTGAGGTAATAGGAATCAGAAAGGGCTACTCCGGCCTTATCAAGGGCGATCTTTACCCTCTCGGACTTCGCGACGTTTCCAACATCATAAATCGCGGAGGAACCTTCCTCTATTCCGATCGTTGCCCCGAGTTCAAGACTGAGGAGGGTATGGCTAAGGCTATCGAAACCTGCCGTGAAAACCAGATAGACGGTATTGTTGCAATAGGCGGCGACGGAACCTTCCGCGGCGCTACCGACCTCACCAACAGAGGTATCCCCTGCGTCGGAATTCCCGGCACAATAGACAACGACGTTACCTCAACCGATAACACAATCGGCTACGATACCGCTATGAACACCGTAATAGATTTGATAGACAAGCTCCGCGACACCTGCGAATCTCACGCACGCTGCAACGTAGTTGAGGTTATGGGCAGAGGTGCCGGCGATATCGCTCTCAACACGGGTATCGCATCGGGTGCAACCGCAGCAGTTACCCCGGAATTCCCCGGAGATGACGATCAGCTTTGCGACGGTATCGCTGAGGCACGCGCTCTCGGTAAGAGAAACTTTATCGTAGTTGTATCCGAGGGTCTTGGCTCGGAATACGCCCCCGCACTTGCAAAGAAGATCGAGGAGAAGACCGGCGTTGAAACCAAGTTTGCCCGTCTTGCCCACATCGTCCGCGGCGGAAACCCAACTCTTAAGGACAGAGTTCTTGCATCCGAGATGGGCGTTTATGCGGTTAACGAGCTTCTTAAGGGCAACTCCAATATCGTTATATGCGAGCGAAACGGTAAAATCGTTGCAAACGATATCAACTACGCGCTCGTGCTCGACAGAATGTATAAGGGCAAGCTTAAGGATGGCGATCTCGATGCATTCGACGAAGCAACTATCGAGAAAATGAAGGCAGAGGTTGAGGAAAAGCGCGAGTTTATGGCTTGGCGCAATACCGTCGGCGCTCTCGTAAATCTTTAATTTAATAACATTTTTGCGCTATTTTGTAAATAATTATTGTCAAAACGGCGTATTTTTTCAAAAGAGGATATCGAAATGGCATTTCACAGAACAATAAGAATGAGATTCCCCGGCTTCCGTGAAAAGGCGGTCACCCTCAGCTATGACGATGGTCAGATTCACGACAAAAGGCTCATCGAGATAATGTCGAAGCACGGCATCAAGGGCACGTTCAATCTCAATTCAAACAACTACACGGAAAACGCCAGCTTCCCCATCAAGGCAGATGAGCTTAAGGAGATTTACCTTGACACGGGCAACGAGATCGCCCTTCACGGCGTCAACCACCTCTCACTCGCCATAACCGACCTCGGCGAGGGCACCCACTCGATTGCCGCCGACAGAGAGAATCTTGAGGCTATCACCGGCACGATAATCAAGGGTATGGCTTACGCAAACGGCTCGTATAGCGATGACGTTTGCACAATGCTTCGTATGTGCGGCGTCAAGTATTCGAGAACGACCATTTCGACCGAAAAGTTTGATATGCCTACCGATTGGCTGAGGCTGCCTGCAACCTGCCACCACAACAACCCCAACCTTATGGAGCTTGCGCACAAATTCATCGAGGAGCCTCCCTATCGCTATTTCCCCGGCAGAAAGCTCAAGCTCTTCTACCTCTGGGGTCACAGCTACGAATTCAACAACAACGATAACTGGAACGTTATCGAGGAATTCTGCGAATACATAGGCGGAAGAGATGAAATCTGGTACGCAACCAACATTGAGATATACGATTATGTTCAAGCTTTTAACAGACTCGAATATTCGGTTCTCGGCGATATCATCTACAACCCGACAAACACTGACATCTATATCGCACTTTCAGCGGATAAGAATCTGCTTATCCCCGCAGGCGAAGCGGTAAAATTATAATATTACAGAAAACGCACCGACGGAAAGTCGGTGCGTAATTTTTATTTGTTTACATATTCAACAAATCGCTTGAAGGCAGATCGTCCATCGTCGGTATCCTTATAGACGCCTGCGTCGCGAAGAACGTTGACGAAGGTCTTTCCGACCTCGGTTTTGATTATCCCCTCGACGTTATCGAGGGTGAAGCTATAGCTGTCGGCAAAGCGCTCGAACCACACGGCGTGCTTCTCTATCTCGGGGATTTCCGCGAAGCTCTTGCCGTCAAGAATTGCGGAGCACATAAGCGAAATCTCGTCCTTAAGCCTTGCGGGAAGAACCGCCAAGCCCATAACCTCGATAAGTCCGATATTTTCCTTCTTAATATTGTGGTATTGTGCGTGTGGGTGGTAAAGTCCGAGCGGATGCTCGTCCGTGGTGATGTTGTTTCGAAGAACGAGGTCAAGCTCAAAAAGATCGCCTCTGCGGCGAGCGATAGGCGTTATCGTGTTATGCGGCTCACCGTTCGTTTCGGCAAAAATCTCCGCCGCCTCATCGGTATATCCGCGCCAAGCGACGAGAATCTTATCTGCAAGCTCAACAAGCGCCTCCTTGTCGGCAGAGTCGAGTCTTATGACAGACATCGGCCACTTGACGATGCCCGCCTTCACCTGAGGGAAGCCCGAGAAGCATATTTCCTCGGCGACATCGGCGTTTTCCATAGCAAAGGTGTATCTTCCGCCCTGCATATGGTCGTGCGAGAGTATCGAGCCGCCGACGATAGGCAGATCGGCGTTGGAGCCGATGAAATAGTGCGGAAAATGCGAAACAAAGCCAAGAAGCTTCGAGAAGGTCGAGCGGTCGATCTTCATCGGCGTGTGCTCGGCAGAAAGAGCTATACAATGCTCGTTGTAATAAACGTATGGAGAATACTGAAGATACCAAGCCGCCCCTGCCATATCAAAGGGAATCTGGCGAAGAGTCTGGCGCGCAGGCTTCGAAAGTGTTCCGGCATAGCCCTCGTTCTCATGGCAAAGCAGGCACTTCGGGTAGCCCGACTGCGGCAAAAGCTTCGCCGCGGCTATCGCCTTCGGATCCTTTTCAGGCTTGGAGAGATTAACGGTTATATCGATATCTCCATACTCCGATTCCACCTTCCACTTAAGGTCGCGCTTTATTCTGTCGCTCCTTATGTAGTTGGAATCAAGGCAAAGCTTGTAAAAATAATCGGTTGCCGCCTCGGGGGAGGTGCTGTAAAGCGCCTCAAAGCGCGAAATGACCTCGGAGGGTCTTGGCGTAAGCGCACCCATAACCTTAGTGTCAAACAGGTCGCAAAAAACTACGCTGTCCGACTCGATTATTCCCTTTTCATACGCATAAGCGCATACGTCCGCAAGGATAGCCGAAAGCTCGCGAGATTTGCCGCTCTCTGTCGGCGCGTAGTCGGAAGCGCCGAGAATATCCATAAGAGCTCCCGTGCAAAACGCCTCGTCCGCCTTAGTTATAAGACCGCGCGAAAGCGCGTACTCTATGAGCTCACAGATGAGATTATCTATAATCATTACTGTTCCTTTCAATATGCGGGGAGGATTTGGGGGGGAACTTCTTGTAAGAAGCTCCCCCCATGCCCCCTCAAGAACTTTTAAAATGGGGAAATAAGATGTATTTTATTTGATCGGGGAAATTTCGAGATATAATTGTCGTTTGCGACCAGAAGACGTAGAAACCTACGTCGAGTTGGGAGCGAACGGCAATTAGAGCCAAAATTTACCGATTGAAATAACCTTCTCTGAACAAAAGCTCAGCAATCAGAACTGCACCGCCCGCTGCACCGCGAAGAGTGTTATGCGAAAGACCTACGAACTTGTAGTCGTACACGGTGTCCTCGCGAAGTCTGCCCGCGCTGACGCCCATACCGCCGTAAATATCACGGTCAAGCTTAGCCTGAGGACGGTTATCCTCTTCAAAATAGGTGATAAACTGCGCGGGAGCCGAGGGAAGCTCGAGTATCTGGGGCTTGCCCTTGAAGTTTTTCCAATCCTCAAGAATCTGCTCCTTGGTTGGCTTGTTTTCGAACTTAACGAACACTGCCGCGGTATGACCGTCTGTTACGGGAACTCTGAGGCACTGAGTCGTGATAACGGGAGTGGTTGCAGGAACGATAGCGCCGTCCTCAACCTTACCCCAAACGCGAAGGGGCTCTTTTTCGCTCTTCTCTTCCTCGCCGCCGATGAAGGGAATGAGGTTGTCGATCATTTCGGGCCACTCGTTGAAGGTCTTGCCTGCGCCGCTTATCGCCTGATAGGTGGTTGCAACGACCTCCTTGATGCCGTACTTAAGAAGGGGGGTAAGCTCGGGAACGTATGCCTGAATAGAGCAGTTGGGCTTAACCGCGATAAATCCGCGCTTTGTGCCAAGTCTTTTTCTCTGAGCCGCGATAACCTCGAGATGCGCATCGTTTATCTCGGGAATTACCATAGGAACGTCGGGAGTCCATCTGTTAGCCGAGTTGTTGGAAACCACGGGGATTTCCGCCTTAGCATACTTTTCCTCAAGCGCCTTCGTTTCTTCCTTGCCCATGCTTACAGCACAGAATACGAAATCGACCATAGAAGCGACCTTCTCAACCTCGTCGGACGAGATAACGGTCATCTCCTTGATCCATTCGGGGCACTCTGCGGTCATCTTCCATCTGCCTGCTACTGCATCAGAATACTTCTGACCTGCGGATCTGGGACCTGCAACGAGTGCGGTTATTTCAAAATAGGGGTGCTCGTGAAGGAGCATTATAAATCTCTGACCTACCATACCGGTAGCGCCGATAATACCAACCTTAAGTTTTTCCATTTTCATAAGCCTTTCTTTCTTGTTTTGCGAAATCAAAAATTTAGGTATTATATATTGTAGCACAAAAGTATAAAATAGTCAATAACTAAAGATAGATATTTTACGCTTTTTATGTTAAAAATGCACACTTCTTTACTGCTTGGCTTCCTTAAGTATAGCCCAAAGGATTATCAGCGCTTGTATCGGCACTCCGACGATAAAAAGCATCCAGAGGTTGAAGCTCAAAAACTGCAGATATACAGATGCCAGCAGCGTCCAGCAATTAAAGGACGAAACAATATGCCCGAAGAGCTTTTTGCCCCACATGCGGTTGAAAATCCAAACTATTATTCCCGACACGGGGATTGCCCATATAAAAAGAGTCCAAAGATTTTTCCCGCCGAACATACTGCCGTATACGAAAACGATACATGTCAGAAGCCAGACCGCAACCACCGCAAGCAGGGTAATGATAATTTTATTTTGGTAGTTGCTTTTAACTACGTACGGATTGCGGTTGCGCGGCAGCTGATCCTCTTGAAGCAGATACTCAAATTTCACACCGTAAATATCGCAAATTTTACAAAGCGTTTCTATATCCGGCAGCGTTTCCGCATGCTCCCAGCGAGAGATGGCTTTGTCTGAATAATTAAGCTTTTCGGCAAGGTCCTGCTGAGTATATTTGCGGCTTTTTCGCAGCTCGACGAGATTTTTCGCAATGATCGCCTTGACGTTTTCCATAAATCCTCCTTTTTTCACACTTCGCTTTTTAGCAAACTATTGTTTACGCATTGTTTTTTTCTGTTTTCTAAATTATAACACAAAGTTGTCGTTTTGTCAACGGTGAATAGAATTCTCGGTTTTGTAGAGTTGCACCGAACGCACGTGTCCGGTCGTCTGTGGAATTCCACCAAGAGTAGAAAAAGCATTAGAACACAAGCTATTGACAAGCTTTTGCGGGTTTGATACAATAAAGTTGCGTTTTTCGGCATGGATTACGCGCTTTGCGAAGCAAACAAAAAGCAGCTTTTTGGGAAACGGATATGAAAAAAGAAAAACAACGCACAATATATTACGAAACCGAAAGCGACGATTTCTTCACGCTCGGCGGAAGTGACATTTCAATAAACGAAGGCTACCGCTACGAAAGACGGCGTCCGCTCGAGCGGATATTTCACTTCGTCGCATACAGACTGCTCGCAGCCCCTGCGGCCTTCCTGTATACAAAGCTCAAATTTCGCGAAAAATTCATTGGCAAGAGCAACCTCGTGGCTTACAAGGACCGCGGTTATTTTCTCTTTGCAAATCACACCCAACCGATAGCCGATGCTTTTTCGCCAAACGTTCTGACCTTCCCAAAGCACAATTCGCTCATCATCAATAAGGACAACCTTGCTCTCCCGGTGCTTGGCGGCGCACTCCCCTATCTCGGCGGAATTCCGCTACCCGACGGCATCGGTGCTGCAAAAAGCTTCCTTGAATGCATCAAATCACGCCTTGACCGAGGCGAAGCAATCACCGTTTTTCCCGAGGCTCACGTTTGGAGCTATTACACAGGCATCCGAGCGCTAAACGACGCGGCGTTTGATCTTCCGGTCAGATTTTCCGCGCCTGTTTTTGCCGTAACGAGGGTTTACAGAAAAGGGCTTTTCGGGGTCAGGTGCTTCATTTTTATAGACGGTCCGTTTCAGCCCGACCAATCTCTTCCAAAAAAGGAAGCAAGAAAAAGGCTTTGCCGACACGTTGAAGCGCAGATGAGAGAACGCGCGGCGCTCTCTAACGTCGAGGTCATAAAATACCTACCAAAAAACAAAGAAGGCTAACGGCGGAGCATCTCTCTGCCGCCTTGGCAATTACAATCACGGAGACTCTTATGAACGAACAGAACCACGCAAGGACGAGAATACCGATATTCTTTGCCTGCGATAACAACTACATCCCATATCTCGCGGTCACTCTTGCATCGATAGACGCACACGCAAGCGACGAGTACGATTACGAAGCGTTTATACTGACCGAGGGCTTTTGCGAGCAAAAGCTAAACAAGCTTTTTGGCATGCCACTCACACACGTAAAAATAAGAACGGTAGACGTTTCTCATCGCATCACCCATATACGCGAGCGGCTGAGCTCAACGCTACGCGACTATTACTCGGTTTCTATATTTTACAGGCTTTTTATTCCCGACCTTTTTCGCGGACTTGACCGCGCGATATATCTCGACTGCGATATAGTCCTTAACGACGATATAGCAAACCTCTACTTTATGGATATCGGCGACAACATTCTCGGCGTTATAACCGACGAGACAATAGCGCCGATCGGTGCGTTCAGAGATTACACCGAAAAGGTTATCGGCACGCCGCCCGGAAAATACTTCAACTCGGGAGTCCTTCTTATCAACGCCAAGGCCTTCAGAGAGGAGAAGATAGAAGAGAAATTTATATATCTTCTCAATAAATACAATTTCAGAACGGTAGCGCCCGACCAGGATTATCTCAATTTCCTTTGCGCAGACCGTGTTTTCTATCTCGATGCGGGCTGGAATAAAATGCCGCACAAGTCCTCGAACTTTGACACGAGATATCTCCACCTTGTGCACTACAATATGTTCGAGAAGCCCTGGAGATATAACGGAGTCACTTATAGCGAGCTGTTCTGGAACGCCGCGAAAAAGACGCCGTTTTACGACGATATCAACGCCGAATACGACGGATATTCAAACGATATGCGTAAGCGCGATCAGCTTGGCGCGGAAAAGCTGCTTCGGGCGGCAGAGGATATCACCGAGAGCAAATGCAGCTTTGCCCACGTGATACGTGCGTGCGAGCTTGAGGAGGTGGCGCTTTGATGGGAATGGACGAGGGCAGACTTGCCGTCATTAAAAATATCGAAAAGGCTCTCGCCGATGGCGATACGTTCAGAAAGGTCGAAATCGGCGACCCGAACATCACGGACGAGGACATCAAGCGAGTAATCAAGCCTTTCGATACGCTGAGAAAAAAGCCAATTAACAAAATAAAGGCACTTGCGGCAAGGCTTATCGCCGAGAGCCTGACCAAAAAGCTGAACGCGAACACCGAGCTTGTCGGGCTTGAAAATATTAACGGCATAAACGGCGGCGCGATAATCACCTGCAATCACTTTAACGTAATGGACAACACCCTTCCCCGCATTCTTGCTATGAGGGCAGGTAAGGGCAAAAGCTTCGACATCGTCATTCAAGAAAACAACGTCTTTATGGACGGCTTCTTCGGCTTTCTCATGAACAACGCAAACACGCTCCCGGTATCAAGAAGCGCTTCATACATGGCAAAAAACTTTAAGCCCGCCATTAAAAAGCTTTTGGAAGAGGGACATTATATTCTGATCTACCCCGAGCAAGAAATGTGGTTCAACTACAAGAAGCCTCGCGCGCTTCGTGACGGCGCATACCATTACGCCGCAGAATTCAAAGTCCCGATAATCCCTTGCTTCATAACTATGCAAAACCTCGAAACAGTTGACGACTGCGGCTTCCTTGAGGTCAGGCACACGCTTCATATAATGCCGCCTATCATACCGGACGGCAGCCTTTCTTTCCGCGAAAACAGGGCAAATATGCGCGACCGTGATGCACAGCTAAAGCGAGAATGCTACGAGCGCATCTACGGCTATGCCCCCGATGAGAATTTTATTCCCGAGCGCGATATTGCGGGCTTTAGAAAATAATTGCTCAATTTTTTCATTTTTTTCAAAAAAACTATATACAAACGGCAAATTTTATGCTAAAATATCTATGTTAATCTTTGAAGAAAAAGGAGACCTGTAATGAAGAAGGTTTATGAAGGAAAAACCAAAGACGTTTACGCGCTTGAAAACGGAAACGTTTTGCTTAAGTTCAAGGACGATTGCACCGGCAAGGACGGAGTGTTCGATCCCGGCGAAAACACCGTAGGACTTAAGATAGACGGCATCGGCAAGGCAAACCTTGAAACGTCCGTATACTATTTTGAAATGCTTAAGAAGGCAGGCGTTAAGACTCACTACGTTTCTGCCGATATTGAAAATGCGACCATGGAGGTCCTCAGCGCGGAATGCTTCGGCAAGGAGCTCGGCGGCGGCGGACTCGAGGTTATCTGCCGTCTTGTTGCAACCGGCAGCTTTATCCGCAGATACGGC
>JAEIGA010020418.1_pt1 | contig 10101 bp, 7 predicted proteins | sample 9270691 | NCBI WGS metagenome assembly JAEIGA01 (sample SAMN17057246, study PRJNA624740) | gut metagenome | biome: biome; isolation source: fecal sample | host: Bos grunniens | place: China: Xizang | collected 2019
ATCTGCGTTTTAGCCCACGTCACGGCGCAGATGAAGGCGGTGCGGGACGGCGCACCGGCCCGGACGGCCTTCATCTGGGCGGTCACATGGGCAAGAACGCAAATTTGGGTGGGAATGGCCCAATGCTCCTTGATTTCCTGAAAGCGGCGCAGCACCTTGCCCACTTGCTCCGGAGAGTCGGTAACCGGATTTAAGCCAATGACAGCATCGCCTGCGCCGAAAGACAGACCTTCCAGGGTGGAGGCGGTGATGCCCTCCGGGTCGTCGGTGGTGTGGTTGGGCTGCAGACGGCAGGAAAGGGTGCCGGGCAGACCGATGGTAGTGTTGCAATGGGCGGTGACGGTGATTTTACTGGCAGCGTAGATCAGATCCAGATTGCTCATCAGCTTGCATACGGCAGCTACCATCTCGGAGGTCAGCCCTCGGCTTAATTTGCGAATATCGCTGCCGGTGGTGTTTTCCGACAGAATCCATTCCCGCAGGTCGGACACTGTCCAATTGCGGATTTTTTGGTAGACCGCTTCGTTTACATCGTCCTGAATGATCCGGGTGACTTCGTCCTGCTCATAGGGGACAGCCGGGTTTTCGCGCAAATCGGAGAGCAGCACGGCAGAGAGGACAACTTTGGCGGCTACCCGCTCCTGTGCGGTCTCAGCGGCCAACCCGGCCAATTTATCGCCGGTTTTTTCCTCATTGGCTTTGGCAAGCACCTCTTTCAGGGAATGAAATTGATATGTTTTGCCAAGTAATGTGGTTTTTAGTTTCATAAGACCTCCTTGGGTGATATAACTTGGTGTTTACACGATTCACCAATGCCCTTGTAGGGACCGGCCTCCCGGACGGTCCTACTGCGAAGCAGCATTTTTTTAGAAGGACCGTCGAGGACGCCGGGCCCTACAGAAATCGTAAACAACAAGTTATCGATTTAAGATCAGCGTTTTCACCACCACGGGCAATGCGGTGGCGATGGGGGCACCCACATCCAGGTAATCCCCCGCTTGCAGCCGCACCCGGTCGATACAGAGGATGGGCTGATCCTCCCGCAGGCGCAGGGCCAAAGCATGACCCAATGCCTTAGCCATATCCGCCTCCAGGGAAATATAAACAGGCTGGAGCGGCCAACGTTGGGCGATTTCGTCCGCCAAAGCGGTAATCTCGTGATAATGGACGGCAGGAATGCCGGGCAGGGCCAGCACGCCAGGGCTGTCCAACCCCGCCAAGGCGGAAATATCGGTGACCACAGGTAGATTTTTCAGCGGAAAAGTTACCTTTCGGTAAAAGACCGTGCTGCCGGACAGTTGGGTGGCGTGACTCCCAGCACCGATGACAGTGGCACGAATGGTTTCACTGCCCAGGCGATAATCCCCCTGGCATAACCGGCTGCGGCGGATCGCCCGTCCCAGAATGGGCCCCATATCTCCAAATGCAAAGTCGGGATGGTGCTTTTCAATGCAGTCTGCCACGCCACCGGAGAAGGAAATGGTAATGGGGGAAGACAGGGATGGGAGCCTGTTTGACGCTTCCTTTGTCCATAATTGATCCAAGAGCTTATTTGGATTCCGCAGGCAGGCGGCCATTTCCAAGCCGGATACCAAAATATCGGCTAAGGCGTCCAAAGCAGCGGGGGAGGGAATTTCACCGATTTTTCCGGGGAAAATTCCCTGCAGCACCGGGGAGATATAGGAAATAGCTCCATTTTTATCAAATTTCAGCAATCGCCCGCCCACATTCATGCATCCGGTGGCGGTGATGCAGCCATCTTCTATGAGTGCCAGATTGCTGGTGCCGCCGCCGATGTCCATGTGCAGCACAGTCTTGCCGGTTTCAGCGGAATACGCGACGGCTCCGGCACCCTTGGCAGCCAGCAGGCTTTCCAGGTCCGGTCCTGCGGTGGCTACCACAAAATCTCCGGCGAAATCCGAGATGTTTTGCAGTACTGTGGCGGCATTTTCTTTTCGGGAGGTTTCCCCGGTGATGATAATGGCACCGGTGTCCACTTCCTCCCGGGCAATACCAGCCTTTTGATATTCCTCGCAGACGATCCTGCGGATCTTTTCCCCATCCACCAGTTCCCCATGCAGCAGAGGCGTAAAATGAATGGGGCTTTTATACAAAATACGGCGGCTGGCAATTTGCATTTCCGGCACGGAGAAAGCAGAGGACTTGTTTTCAATAGTCAATTCTGAAAGGATCATTTGGGTGGATGTGGTGCCTACATCCAGCCCCACGGAGCGCAAAATTTCAGCCACGGCCCATGACCTCGTGGAGAATTTTTCGGATATGATGGGCCTCCGGTTTGACAGGGTTGGTATTGCAGCAGGGGTCTGCCAGGGCTGCAGAAATAACGGATTCCATCTGTTCCCGAAGCTGGGCCGGCTGCACACCGGCTTCCGCCAGGGTCAGCGGCAACCCCAATTCCCGACGCAGTCGCAGCAGAGCGTTTTTCAGTGCCCGCAAAGCAATGGGGTCGGCACCGCTGCTAAAGCCAAGCCGCCGGGAGAGGGCCGCATAGCGATGCAGGGCTTTCTCCGCATTGATGTCCAGCACAGCTGGCAGTAAAATGGCGTTGAGCCGTCCGTGGGGGGTGTGAAAAGCACCGCCAAGGGCGTGGGAAATGGCATGGCAGAGCCCCAACCCTGCTGCAGAAAAGGCTATGCCGGCCATGGTTGCAGCAATATGCACCGGTAGTCGAGCCTCTGCATCCCCGGCGTAGGACTGGGGAAGCGCGGAGAAGGCTGCGGAAAGCGCATCTGCGGCCAGTGCGTCAGAAATGGGGCCGGCATTTTCGGCAGCCCAGGCTTCCAGCCCATGGGAGATCAGGTCGAAGCCAGTGTCAGCGATCAGTGTTCGGGGCAATGCAGTTAAAAGCGCACTGTCCAAAATGGCTATGTGAGGCCGCAAATTTTCGTCCACAAGGGGATGCTTTACCCCGTTATGGGTCAAAATAGCAAAATCAGTCACTTCTGCGCCGGAGCCGGAAGTGGTGGGTACGGCAATCAGTTGGGGATCCAGACCGGAAAAATAGACCATGGCTTTGGCGCAGTCCATGGCGCTGCCGCCACCCAGGGCCAGCACAACTTCCGGATGAAAACAGCCCAGAGCTGCTGTGCCTTCTGCTACCAGGCGGAGAGAGGGATCGGGTGCTACCCGGTCAAAAATTTCCACTGCGGTTGCACCGGAAAGGGCAGCAATTCGCCCGGCTGTGCCATTTTGCGCAAAAAAAGGATCGGTAACGATCATAAGCCGATTTATGTGGAGTTGGGATAGAAAAGATAAGCTTCCGTTGCCGGAAACGATCTTGGTTTTGCAGAAAAATTGTTCCATAATTCCACCTCAAAGCTAGTGTTTCCCGGAAAACGGAATTCATGTACCCTTTCTTCGAAAAATGCAAAAAGGGCACCGCGAAAAGCGGTGCCCTTTGGGAGCGGGGGATTAATCAAAGTACAGGGTATTGAAGACTTTAGTGCCGTCTTCCAGGACCACGGCCAGAACACAACCGGTGTAGTAATTCTTGCTGTTCCAGTTGCAGGCGGCAATTTCGACGGTGATCTCCTGGCCAACATATGCCTGCAGCCACTTATACTGCTTAGCGCTGGAGCAGTACAGGCGAACCTTGGTGGTGCCGTCGGACAGGTAGATGTTGGAGGAGTAGCCACCCTCTTCCAAGACAACGGTGGCGGTCATGGTGTAGACGGAAGTGGTGAAATCCTGGTTGATGTCCAGATTGTAGAAATCGGCCACGGAGATATCACCCTTGAAGGAATCGGTGGAGTAGGCATGATTGCCATAGTAGTTGCTGACCACGGTTGCGTTCTTCAAGCAAGTCTGGCCGTATGTGCTGCCATTCTTGTTATTGAAGCCACGGGTTGCTTCCAAAATGACTTCGTGTCCGATTTCCAGAGTGGCCAGGGTATCGCTATCGGTTTCCACAGCGATCACGCCGGTCTCGTCGATCAGGTAGAAGCCCACTTTGTTGACCAGAGAGGGGCCTACGATGCCCTTGACGGTAACGGTCTCATCAATGGCAGCCTGGATCGCCTCTACCACAGTGATGTAGCTGACGGATTCGTTGTGCTCCACAGAGATTTGCACATCCTCAGAATAGGTCACACCGTTATAGGTGCAGCTGATGGTGACGGTTGCCTTGCCGGTGGCACCGCAGTGCATTACATTGCCCTCAAAGGAAACTACGCGGGTATTGTTGGAGCTGTAGGTCAGCTCTGCATTGGTAAAGTTCAGCAGCTCGGAGGAAACGGAAGTGATCAGCTCCAGCTCCGGGTCACCGGTGTACAGGGGCAGGAACTGGGGAACACCGTAGTACTTGACCACATGCTCAGCGACATTGATGGAAGATACATCGAAGCCTTCGTCATAGACAGCGATGGGCAGGAAACGCCAGAAACAGCCGGAAGTGTTGGACTTGGCATTGAGTGCCATCAGGTAGACGGTGCAAATCTTGCCGTCGAACGCATCCAGCCAATCAAAGTCGCCGCCGTTGCACTGGCTGTAGCAGTAGGAGCCGGTAACGCCGTCCAGGTCATTGATGTAATAGTTGACAAAACCATCGCCGGGAACCTTCTTGATCAGGGCGGTGACCTTGAAAATAGTGGTGGAAATATCGGTGGTGATGGGGGTGTCCATCACTTCCTTAACAGTGGAGGTGGGGATCCAGGACTTGTCAAAGTCATGATTGCCTTCGTCATTGCTCAGCAGGTAGGCTTCTTCCAACTGGTTGCAGCCCTGATAGCCGTACTTGTTGGCACTGTGCACTTCGCTTTCCAAAATCCAGTAGGTCTTGGAAGCCAGCAGGGTGATCTGATTGCCGATGCTGACACGGGCAGCCAGGTCACGGTCATAAACATAGATGGAATTGGTGCCGTCCACCAGAATCACGCCGCTGGGGATAAAGCCGTTGGCGTAGGTGATCCGTGCTACCACGCCGGAAACCTTCACCTTGGTACCTGTGGCAGCGGCACGGGCATCGGCAATGGACATTTCGGTGTAATCGGCTTCGTTGAGATCCTGCTGCTTGGATTCCCAGGAGATGATCCAGGCACTCTTGATCTCGAAGGTGCCATTAAAGTTCTGTACAGTGACATACATAGTCACCAGATCGCCCTTGTAGGGCTTTTCTTCCATCAGCTTGTAGCCGATGGAGCCGTCTTTGTTGGCACTGTTGTAAACGGAGATGGTGCCGGTCTCGTCGGCAATGTACATGGCACCGTACTCGGCATTGGTGATGGAGTCAATGGTGGCGGTGACATAGTAGCGGCCTTCGGTGATATCACCGGACTGCAGAGGCAGAGCCAGCAGTTCAGCAATGGTCAGGGTGGAGTCAAAGGGGGGCATTTCAATTTCGGGCTCTTCGCCTTCTGTGAAGTCGATAATCCAGGCGTCCACCATTTCGGGGGTGTTGCCCTTGTAATTGACCAGAGGTCCGTACAGCAGCACGGTGTCGCCCACATCGGGCTTGCTCTCCATAGCGTCGTAACGGGTGGAGCCGTCAGCGGAGTAGGAACCGTAAATCTTGATGGTGTTAACACCGTCGGTGATGTTCATGTTACCATAGATGTCGTTCCATACCTCGGTAACTACGCCTACAACATAATACTTCTCGGCGGTCTGGGCTTCGCCGGTCTGCTGGCAGATGGCGATGGCCTCCTCCAGGGAGATGATGTCATAGGAGGCCCAGGGATCCTCGGGGGGCACGGGCTCGGTGGGAGCGATGGGATTTGTAGGTTCAGTGGGCTCAGTAGGATTGGTGGGGTCAGTAGGATTGGTGGAATTTGTGGATTCGCTGGGCTTGGTAGGCTCTCTACCCTGGGTAGGTGCAGTGGTACCGGTGGTGTCTTCGCCAACGCCACAGGCTGCAAACAGACCCGTGACCATGACCAAAACCAGCAGCAATGCGATGATTTTCTTCATAATGATCCTTCCTTTATTATGTATTTTGGGGGAGAAGACCACAATATGGCATTCTATATTTCAGTATATCATTTTAACAACAAAAATCAACAAAAAAGCGCAACTTTTTCCAACAAAAAAGCCGCCGGAAGGCGGCAGCGTTTTTGGCGATTTATCCCAAAAAACAGGCGCCCTGTAATGGCGCCCAACACAATCATAATAACATAAGGAGATGAGGCTTGTCAACGATGAAATGTCGCTCCGCTGTAGATTTTTGTACATTGTACAAAAACAAAATAGGTTTTTTGTGAATTACTCCGTCTTGCGAAAAGCAATTTTTTCTGCTACTATATAGCCAGAAAGGGTGATACCAATGTACACGTAAGTAATCCCCGATCGCATTCAGGTAAACGGGTTGAAGGTTGGCCGAAAAAGCGAAAGACCCGCAAATAAAAACTGGGCAAAGTTGTTTGAGTAAGTATAATGAACAGAAAGTAGTATGGGAAAAATACAAGCCAATCAATGGAACCGGTGCCTGAAGAAAAGACAAGCTTCTGAAAAAACCGACACAAAAAGATCATCCCACTGACGGGACGCCGAAAAGAGTGAAGCGGCAAAAGAGAACTGTGAAACGGAAGAAAAAGAAGTGAGTCAATCCGTAGAAAGAGAGGTTAACCAATGATGTTAGATAATAAGAGTGAAGAGTAATGACCCTTGGCTGAAGGAAACCGAAAGGTTCGCAGTCAAGGGTCATTACTTATTTTAGCGGACATCTATCAAAATACCTTTCGCTCCCATGGGAGCGTTTTTTATTTTGTAAAGCTATAGCGTGTGATGTAGCCGTGACCATCACCGGTGGTGACGACAATCAAATCTTCGCATTCCGCCACATCCAGAATGGGAAACATGGCATTTTGGCGGACATACGCCACCGGGTCATCGGTCTCTACTTCCAGAATCTCCCGACGGGCATACTGACTGCCGCCGCAGGGGTTCATAGCCTCGATACAAAGTTCATATTCCTGCATTTCATTTTTCCTCCAACATTTCATTACTTAAAACATGGTAACCTGCTTGTTTCAGCGCCTGGGCCAGCTTGCCCATTCCATCCACCAAGGTGCCGGTGAAACTGCCGTCATAGACCTGGCGGACACCGCAGGTTGGACTGCGGGCTTTCAAAATGGCGCAGGAGATCTCTTCTCCCTGCAATTGGGAGAGAATGGTTGCAACTGCCCGGTCAATGGCCTCGGTCACATCCCGACCATCCCGGCTGATAACCCGTGTGCCCTGTATTTCAATGGGAACGCGGGGGATTCCCAGACCTGCCAGGGTCTCCGGGCAGACGGGGATCACGTCCTTGTCCTGAAGATATGCGATTACCTTGGGGTCCAGGTTGTTGCCGCCGGAATATTTGCAGTTTTCGCCCAGCAAACAGGCGCTGACGATGATCTTTGCCATTTGTATCGCCTCCGCAAATGATTATAGCATAAGAAACATCAGAATGTCAAATTGGTGTTTATTGTAAGGTTTGCTGTAAGGGCGGGTGATCAACCCGTCCTTACAAGGATAAAGCAACAATAAAGATAAACGGAAAATAACAGCGTCACCAAAGGTTTTTTAGGATTCCAGCGCCAGTTTTAGCTTATCCAATGCCCGCTTTTCAATGCGGGATACATAACTGCGGCTGATGCCGGTGATTTGCGCTACCTCCCGCTGGCGCATGGCTTTGTTCCCCTCCAGACCGTAGCGAAGGCAGATTACTTGTCGCTCTTGGGGGGTTAAATGGGTACGCAGCGCCCAGCGTAAAGTCTGAACAGCCTCCTTGGTGGCAACCCGTTCTTCCAGATCTCCATCCTCCGCCACCACATCCATCAGTGCCAGAGCCGCTCCATCCGTACCGGTCTCAATATAATCTGACAGGGATACATCCTGCGCACTCTTCTTTTGACTGCGAAAATACATAAGGATTTCATTTTCCACACAACGGGCGGCATAGGTGGCCAGGCGGGCGCCTTTGGAAGCGTCAAAGGTAGAAATCCCTTTAATCAGTCCAATGGTACCAATGGAAATCAGATCCTCCTGGTCCGATGTGGCGGCGTAATATTTTTTTGTGATATGGGCCACCAGGCGCAGATTACGCTCGATCAAAATATTCCGGGCTGCCAGGTCTCCCTGGGCGGCTTTCTCCAAATAGTAGCGCTCCTCCGTAGCGGTCAATGGTTTTGGGAAGCTTCCTGCGCTGAGCTGCAGGGAGTACAGCATACCGCTGAGCATCAGGTAGATACTGGTGATCATAGTTTCACCTCCGCCATTACCTTATTCGCGGCAGCCCGTCCCTTTTCCCCATTTTTAGGGGCGGGGGATAACCCACCCTAACAATTCAAAATAACGGAACGATCAATGGAGATTTACATTTCTATAAATGCGTACAGGGCGTGCGGTAAAGCACGCCCTGAATTTATTATATGATCAAACAAATCAAACCCTGTGCGCCTTCGTTTACAATGCGCTGCAATGTGCCCCGGAATTTTTCCCGAACAAGATCCGGCGTCTGCAGTACCTTGGCGGTGATGCCATCCTGGATCAGATCGTGGACACTGCGACCGAAAATATTGCTTTCCCACAGCTTCTCCGGCGTTTCTTCCGATAAAAATTCCACCAAATTTTTCGACTGCCGTTCGTCGCCTACCATGGGGGAAATCTCCGTATCAATATCCACCCGGATCATGTGGATGGAAGGCGCACCGGCCTTCAGTTTAATGCCATAGCTGCTGCCTTTTTTTACCATTTCCGGTTTTTCCAGTGCCATATCTGCCAGTGTGGGCATTACAATGCCGTAGCCGGTGGCCCGCACAGAGGACAAAGCATCGGCGATCTTATCGTACTCTGCTTTGACACCGGCCAATGTGGTCAGGCATTGTATCAATTCGCCGTCATTGCGGATCGGTATACCGGTCTGGCGGCTGAGAATCTCATAAAACAGTCGTTCCGGCAGGGTAATGACGCATTTGACGGTGCCGGTGGCCAGATCTGTGGTGGGGATCTGCAGCTGTTGCACATTTTCCAAAGCAGAAAGGGGCATCAGCGCGCCTTCTGCCTGGGCCAGGGTATGGATCTTTTGGGCAGCTTCCAGCAGACCATCATACAGCTGCTGCTTCAAAGGATCATTCTCTTCCAGCGCATCCAGCCACCGGGGGAGATATACCTGCAGCTGTTCCATGGGAAATTGCTGCAGCAGCGCTTCCAGCAGCTCCTGAATATCTGCCGGTGAAAGGGCCTGACAGTCGGCAACCACTGGTGATATGCCATATTCTCCAGCCAACAGCTGCTGCACCTGACGGGCGGCTTCTCCCTGGGGCTGCCGGGTATTGATGATCACAAGATATGGCTTTCCGGTTTCCTGCATATCTAAAATGGCCCGTCTTTCCGCATCCAGATAATCCTGACGGGGAATGTCGGTGACAGTGCCGTCGGTGGTGATCACCAAACCGATGGAACAATGCTCCTGCATGACTTTTTGGGTGCCCAGTTCGGCAGCTTCCGTCATGGGGATTTCATAATCATACCAGGGGGTGGTGACCATCCGGGGGATCCCATCCTCCGTGGCGCCTACAGCGCCGTCCACCATATAGCCCACACTGTCGATCATTCGTACCCGCAGCACAGTTTTGCCATCGGGACAGATCTCTACTGCTTCCTCCGGCACAAATTTTGGCTCGGAGGTCATAATGGTTTTGCCGTTGCCGCTTTGGGGAAGCTCGTCTTTTGCCCGTTCCTTGCGGTAGGGATCTTCGATGCAGGGAATTACCAGCTGTTCCATCAGCCGTTTGATAAAGGTGGATTTTCCGGTTCGGACGGGTCCTACCACACCGATGTAGATATTGCCTCCGGTGCGAGCGGCAATATCCTGATAAATAGTTTCCATAGCCTGCCTCCTAGTCCGACAGAATGGTGGTTCTGCCAAAGTGTTTCTCTACAGGGTATGTCCCTGGGGCAGGGGATAGACCAGCGTTAAAGCAAAAAATGCGGGCCTAATCAGGCCCGCATTACATACGCTTGCTTATTCATTGATCCAATGGTGAACGCTCACATATGTCGATTTCATATAGGTTGCAGCGGTAGATGTGTTAGCCAAAGCGGAAGAACTCAATGCCGTTGTTTCGGTGTCGTTGTAATTCACCATAACAGACCAGCCTG
>JAEIGA010020419.1_pt1 | contig 10101 bp, 9 predicted proteins | sample 9270691 | NCBI WGS metagenome assembly JAEIGA01 (sample SAMN17057246, study PRJNA624740) | gut metagenome | biome: biome; isolation source: fecal sample | host: Bos grunniens | place: China: Xizang | collected 2019
CCGTACATGTGGCACTACTTGTTGAGAATGTCACGACAAAAACCCCAATGGGGTAAAGTTGAATATTAAAGAATAAAACTTTGGAGGAGATATGATCACAATCTATCTTAAGCAATACAACAAGATTATACGAAATGCCGATACCGAGCTCTTTGACGAGCTTGGCTACGATGATATTCTTTGGATCGACCTCTTAGAGCCATCAATCAAGGAGCAGAAGGCAGTGGAAAACTTCATGGAGCTTAGCCTTCAGACCAAACAGCAGGTTGAGGAGATTGAGTCAACATCTAAATACTCGGAGACTGAGAATGCCATAATCTCAAACTCCAACTTCTTCGTACCTCAGGGCGAGTCATTCACCGTGGAGCCAGTATCATTCATAATCTCTAACGAGGGTGTACTTGTATCGATGCGTCAGGCGGAATTCCGCACAGTCCGCGAGGCAGAGAAGCGACTTCAAATGAACTACCGCTCATACTCTACGGGTTACCACATCCTTATCTCACTCCTTGAGGTGCGTATCGACTACGATGCCGACCTTGTGGAGATGGTAGGCAAACAGGTAGCTGCCGTAAGCAAGGAGATAAGCAGCGGTTCAAAGATTGACAAGGAGGTGCTCTACCGTATCAATGCCTTGCAGGAGAACACCATGTTGCTCCGCGAGAATATCTTCGATAGACAGCGTGTACTATCGAGCATCCTACGCTCGGAGCGCTTTCCTAACGATATTTATCCACGCCTACAGCTGATGCTCAAGGATGTTAACTCACTTATCAGCCACGCCGATTTCAGCTTCCAGCGTTTGGATTACATTCAGGATGCGGCACTTGGTCTAATCAACATCGAGCAGAACGAGATTGTAAAGATTTTCTCTGTGGCAGCGGTTATCTTCATGCCTGCAACCCTTGTGGCAAGTATGTATGGTATGAACTTCAAGTTTATGCCTGAGCTACAGTGGGAGTATGGCTACCTTTGGGCTCTGCTTCTCATGCTCGCCGTTTCGGGTATAACATTCTGGTATTTCAAATTTAAGAAGTGGTTGTAAACAACACCTATATTACAATAGCCACAATCATATCAATTATTTCCATATAAATACTAAATGGGCTGACTAAATGCAAAATGCAGAATAAGTCAGCCCATTCATTTATACATTAGCGTTAAAGTTTTTCAATTTTTTATGAATAATTAGAAAAATTTTTATTATCTTTGTTTTACTTTTACGAAAAAGTAAGAAACAAACATAAAGATAATAGATATATGTCATCACTTGCTAAGTTTTTTAATGTAGAGCCAGAGGATAATATCAAAGGCATTACACACAAGAACAACATTATCAAGCGTAACATCATCGCCCACATGGCCGTAAATGGTGACTCCACGCTTTCGGAGCTCACACGCGAACTTCACATCAGCGTTCCCACAATGACCAAACTTGTGCAGGAGCTGGTGGATGACCATATCGTCATAGACTTAGGCAAGGTTGAGACCCCAGGAGGTCGTCGCCCTAATGTGTTTGGTTTGGCACACTCGGCAATCTATTTCGTAGGCATAAATGTAGGACGAGACCAGATGACCTATGTTGTCACAGACCTTCAGAATAACATTATTAAGGAGCATACCGACAATAGTTTTGAGCTTGTTGACCGACCTCAATGTCTGGAGCGCATATGTCAAAATATTGAGAACTTCGTGGCAGAGTGTGGCGTAGATCGAGGAAAAATCTTGGGTGTTGGCGTATCTATCGTAGGTCGAGTTAACCCTGAGACAGGTCGCTCGTATAAGTACTTCACCTCATGCGAGGAGTCACTCAGAGATATCATATCTTCGCGCATAGGCATTCGTGTGATGCTCGAAAACGACACCCGCGCGCGCTGCTACGCAGAGTACACCACCGGCAAGTCGAAGAACGAGAGTAATGTCCTCTACCTCCACATGGGTCGCGGTGTAGCTATCGGTATTGTCATTGATGGTAAGCTATACTACGGCAAGAATGGCTTTGCTGGGGAGTTTGGTCACATACCATTCTTCGACAATGAGATTATATGTGCCTGTGGCAAGAAGGGATGCCTTGAGACTGAGGTGTCAGGTATTGCTATCGAGGAGAAGATTGTGCAACTTATCCGCAACGGCGTAAATACCAGACTCAGAGAGATGTACGACCGTGGTGAGAGTATTCATATCAACGACATTATCGCTGCAGCACGCAACGATGACAACCTCGCCATAGAGCTGATTGAGGAGGCTGGCGAGAAGGTAGGCAAGGCTGTAGCCTTCCTTATCAACACCTTTAATCCTGAGACAGTTATCGTGGGAGGTAATCTTGCACAGGCAGGTGAGTATCTGATGCTTCCATTGAAGTCATCCACAAATAAGTACTCACTAAATTTGGTCTATAAAGACACAAAATTCCGCGTATCGAAAATGACAGACAGTGCAAACGCATGGGGCGTGGCGATGCTTATACGCAACAAGATTATAGGTCTATAACATGCAGTATTCACAACCTAAGATACGCCTTAGAGCCTTAGAGCCAAGCGATTTGGAGTTACTGTACCTATGGGAGAACGACCCCAATGTATGGCGTGTTAGTGGTACTCTTGCACCAATATCAAGAGAGCGACTTGCCAGATTTATCGAGGAGCAGAACTATGATATATATGCAACACGCCAAATGCGCCTTATCATCGAGGCGGAGGGGATAACCATAGGAAGTCTCGACATCTTCGACTTCGACCCTACGCACCGCCGCTTTGGCATAGGCATACTTATCTACGACAAGAATAATCGTGAGAAGGGCTACGCCAAGGAGGCAATAATGAGTGCCATAGATTACGGACGCAACACTTTAAATCTTAAACAGATATGGGCAAATATTGCCATTGATAACATCGCAAGCATTACCCTATTCGAAAGTTGTGGCTTTAAGCAATCGGCACATCGTAGAGAATGGATTAACCGAGGCGGAGAGTTCATTGATGAGTTAGAATACCAATTACTATTATAGATAGCGGCATGCATAATCAATGCATATTACACACATAAATATCAAGCGAGGAAGAGAGTATTCACAAACAAGAGACTCATTTTTAGTGGTAATAGTTCTCTAATTCCATTTTTTTCTTAACTTTGCCACGAATTATAGAAAATAATTGCAAAAAGTATGAAACACGCATATGTATTTCCAGGACAGGGTTCACAGGCCGTAGGCATGGGTAAGGATATCTATGACAATAATCCAGAGGCCAAGGAGCTCTTCGAGAAGGCAAATGAAATTCTCGGCTTCCGCATCACAGATATAATGTTCGCAGGCACACCTGAGGAGCTTAAGCAGACAAAGGTTACACAGCCAGCCGTATTCCTTCACTCTGTAATTCTTGCCAAGGCTCTTGGCGTTAAGCCTGATGCCGTCGCTGGTCACTCTCTTGGTGAGTTCTCTGCTCTTGTAGTAGCTGGCGCGCTATCATTCGAGGATGGTCTTAAGTTGGTATCTAAGCGCGCTATGGCTATGCAGAAGTGTTGTGAGCAGCAGCCTGGAGGCATGGCAGCCGTATTGGGTCTTGATGACAAAACCGTGGAGGATGTTTGTGCATCGGTTGATGGTGTTGTCATTGGTGCTAACTACAACTGCCCTGGTCAGTTGGTTATCTCTGGCGCAGATGCAGCAGTAGATGAGGCATGCGAGAAGCTAAAGGCTGCGGGGGCTCGTCGCGCGTTGCGCCTACCTGTAGGTGGAGCATTCCACTCACCACTTATGGAGCCTGCACGCCAGGAGCTTGAGGAGGCTATTGCAGAGGCAAAGTTTATGACTCCATCATGCCCTGTATATCAGAATGTTGACGCGCTTCCATACACTGATGCCGACGCTATTAAGAAGAACCTTATCGCACAGCTCACAGCACCAGTACGCTGGACACAAATTGTTGAGCGCATGGTAGCGGATGGCATTAACGAATTTACAGAGTTAGGTCCTGGCAATGTTCTTCAGGGCTTGGTAAAGAAGGTTAGCAGCGAAGTTGTAGCCGAATCCAAGGCTACACTATAACCAAGTTACATAACAAGTTGCACAAATATTGAATTTCGCAACTTGGCAACATATAATTGAGGTTGATCAAAATATAGTTTTTTGGTCAACCTCATTGATTTTATATCGAAAATATATACACTATTTTTATAAAAAAACTTTGGTATTTGGGATAAAAATTCATACCTTTGTGGTGATAAAGGGGGACTATACGCTTATATGGCACCTAACGCACTGTGTGTCAAAGTGTTAGTCTTCTTTAGTAGGTTAGGCACTATTGTTGGAGCAATATCCAAGTGAGTAATGACCCGCAAACAGAGTTAATTAAAGTAAAATTTGTCATTTTAGGAATGATGCTAAAGAGAGAGAGAATAATCCGCTATACGCTACTTTTCATAGCGTTGATAATGCCCTTTATAGCCGAGGCGCAGGAGGATAGTTTGAACTATAGACGCGAGAGGAGTCGCCATAGTATTTATGTTGATTTTAGGGTTAACAGCACTGTTATCGACAAGAACTACCGTAATAACAACACCGTGCTTTCGCGTGTTGACTCGCTATTTACAGAACTTAAGCAGGACACAACCATCACTATCGAGTCTGTAGAGTTCAGTGGTAGTGCATCACCTGAGGGTAACGCAAACACCAACAAACGCCTTAGCCGCGCTCGTATGAATGCTGTGGAGAAGTTTGTTAGAAGCAATGTCTCATTTCCAGATGATATCATCACCCACAATGACCGCTACATTGATTGGGGACATCTTATTGAGCTTGTTGAGGCAGACCCGACACTTCCTATGCGTGATGAGGTTTTAGCCATCGTGCGCACTGAGTATCCAGACGCTAAGGATTACAGAGGCCAGACTATCGACGGTCGTATTCCAGAGCTTAAGAAGCTCAACAACGGCGTTATCTGGCAAGAGCTTCTAAAGCGTTATTTTGTGAAGATGCGTGTTGGTGCTGTAATCATGAATACATACATCGATGTGCCAATTGAGCCAGTACATGAGCCTGAGCAGGTTGTAACTGAGGAGCCAGTAGAGGAGAGCGAGGAGTACTACACAGATGCTGCCGAGGAGGAGGTAGTAGCCATTGACGAGATGGGTGCATACGACACAGACTTTGCAGCTAAGTATCAGAAGAACCCTCTTGTTAGTGTCAAGACCAACCTTATGGCATACAGCACATTGATTCCTAATGTTGGTGTTGAGGTGCGCCTTGCTCCACGCTGGTCTTTTGAGATTACAGGTCTATACTCGCCATACAATCTCTTTGTTCACGACTTCAAGACGCGAGTTTTGGCAATGAAGCCTGAGCTTCGCTTCTGGTGGGGCGAGTCATTGCGTAAGGGACACTTCATCGGTATCCACATGCCTATCGCTGGATTTAACATTCAGCTTAACGAAGATTTCCGCTATCAGGATCCTAACCATGCACTTTGGGGTATTGGTTTGAACTATGGTTATGCAATGCTTATTGGCAAGCGACAGAATTGGAGCCTTGATTTCACAATTGGTTTCGGATACATGGATCTAAAGTACGATGTGTATGAGGGTGTACGCAACGGTAAGTTCGTGCGTCAAGAGGAGAAGCACTACTTCGGTCCTACACGCGTAGGTATCAACCTATCATATATCATCAACAAGAAGAAAGCGAAATAGTTACGAATATATAAATGTCGATAAAAATGCTAAATCGAGTTAAACATATTTTTAGTGTACTAGGTGTGTTGCTCATGCTTTCGAGCTGTGATGCAACAATCCACGAATACCCAACCGATCCTAAGATCATTATAGATGTATCGTGCGAGATAAATGATGTGAAGCCAGAGTTCTTCGTAACCGTGGAGTGTGACACAGAGAATGGGACATCATATATCGTGCGTACACAGGGAGCGAATACATTGGGCACACGCTTCGATGAGCCGTATAAGCTACGATACACCATCGACCTCTATCGTGTGATTGCCTCACATACAGAGTTTGTTAAGCGAGATGTAATCACCAAAGCTCTAAACGACACAGAGTTCCCAACTGTACGCTATGAGTTAGAGGCTGCCGAGTACAAGGTATTGATATGGTGTGACTATGTTCGCGAGAGCGCCGAACTCGAGGATTGGTACTACAAGACTGACGACTTGCGTAAGATTTTGTATAACGACATCGAGGTCAAGGATAACAACGACAAGGATGTATTTACCAACATGGTGAACCTAAACTTCCGAGATTATAGCTACGACAGAAGAAAATACATCGAGTTGGATCCTGTACATGTGGTACTTGAGCGTCCTAAGGGTCGATACAAGTGTATAACTACCGATATTGAGGATTATATAATCAAGGATGATGTTCGAGATATCACATGTGTTGCAAGCTATGTACAGTATGTTGCTGCGGGTTACAATGTCGAGGACCAGAAGCCAAACTACTTCGAGCCTACACGAACCTATCTCTCAACAGTATCTATTGATGATGTTGAGGATGGTAAATTGGAGATGTGCTACGACTATGTATTTGTGAATGGTAAGCAGACCAATGTAAAGATTAACTTCCAGTTCTATAAGGGTATTGTTAAGTTGGTTAACGGTCAGCTTTTCAAAGAGGGTAACTCTCCTGTAACGGATGATGATCGTATCAGTAACTGGTCGGGTATTGTTGTTCCACTAAAGCGTAACATGGAGACCGTGATTGAGGGACGATTTCTTACTGCATCATTTGGTTCAGGCGGTCTTGGTATTGATCCTGGTTTCGAGGGTGAGATTGTCATTCCATGGGAGTAATAGTTTATGAGAAAATCACTCTACAACTCAGTATTGGGTTGTAGAGTGATTTTCTCATAAATATAGTAGTATCAAGATAGAAGGTTAGGTCATAGATGAGCATTTTTTGCTGTTTGAAAAGGATAATTAGTTGAAACTACTAAACTAAAGTGATATGTGGTGGCGAGTTAAACATATAATAGGCATGGCGCTATTAGTGATAATAGCTACAGGTTGTAACGATATAAATCTACATGTGAACTATGTCTCTGGTCCATCACTCATGTTGAATGTAACATGCGAAATTGACTCATCCGACCCAGACTACTTCGTAGGTGTGGAGTGCGACGCTGAGCAAGGAGCATCCTACATTGTTCGCCTACAGAATACAACGCCCAAGACACCCAACATCGACAATAGCTACATACTACGCTGCATCGTAGATCTCTACCGCGTAGTTAACTCACACAGCGAATTTGTAGAGCGTAAAACCCACTATATAGATCCATACGATAGGAGAATACCTGTATCGCAATTTAATGTTAGTTCGGAGGAGTACAAGGTATTGGTTTGGTGTGACTATGTACGAAGTGATAATCCCGAAGAGTCGCTATACTACCAGACAGATGATCTTCGACAGATATTATACACCGATATTGAGGTCAAGGATAACCTAAAGAAGGATGTTTTCACAGCAATGGCGAATATCAACCTTAAGGACTACGCATCTACCCTCACCGGTGTATTTGATATCCATGAGCATATGGTGCTTGAGCGTCCAAACGGTGTACTCAAATGTATCAGTACAGATGTTAATGACTTCTTAGTGAACAACAAGGTAGAGGAGATTACCTGCGTTTTCTCATATGTGCAGTATGTGGCAACGGGTTACAATGTCGAGGAGCAGAAGCCCAACCACTTCGATATCGAGCGAACCTACCTTACTACAACATCTATGGATGAGGTTAGTGAGAGAGGAGAGCTTACCATATACTATGACTATGTATTTGTCAACGGAAGACAGACAAATGTAAAAATTAACTTCTCACTCTATAACGGTAAGGTAACACTACTAAACAACACGCTTATAAAGGAGGATGGTACGCTGGTATCTGAGGCGGATCGCATTACAACATGGTCTGATATATCTGTACCTCTAAAGAAGAACATGGAGACCGTCGTCTCTGGTCGTCTGCTCACAACATCTTTTGAGCCCGGTGGCATAGGCATCATGCCAGGCTTCGAGGATGAGATTATCATTCCTTGGGACTAACAGTCACAATAGGCAAAAACAAAGAGAGTGAATAAAAAGTGTATTTTGTCGTTATGCTTGCCCTCAAAATGCTCATTTACGCTCAGTAAACTCCGCTTTTTCGGGCTTCGCAGCGCCGCGATTAAGTGAAAGCAGAGGCTGCTTGCAGACTATGCCGAGCGTGAGCGGTGAAAAGGGACTTAAGCCTAAAACTACATCTTTTCATTCGCTCTCTTAGGTTATGGTCTGGCTAAGTTACTTTTTAGTCTGCCCCTTTTTTATACTCACTACTTAATATCGAAGTTAAGCAATACCCTATCGCCAACCTTAACCTTGAAGTTATCACCCGCCTTAACCTCAAACTCTCCTTTCGAGCCAAGGTATATAAGATCACCTATGCGCAGCGTCATACACTCCGAAAGATAACTAATAATACGGTCAGGCGTAAAGCGCATATCGCTCAACGATATTCTCTCCTGCTCGACATCGTTAACATAGAATACCGCACCCTCGAGCATAGCATCACGAGGCAACATATCGAGCGACAAAGCCGAGGAGTGGTCGAAGCCCACAGCCTCATCCCATGGTAGTCCCGCCGACTGTGCCTTAGCAAGCTTATCAACAGCCGTAAAGGTCACTCCTGCCATCACGCCATCTATACAACGCGATGCGAAGCGCTCCAATAGGCACTTTGCAAGGCGCGCATTCTTCAACACTATATGTGGGCGTGCAACAATGCGTCCCATACCATTTGGGATATAGAAAGCGTCATTATTTCTAAGCAGCGCAGTATCTGCCTTAAGGTAAAACTGAGGATTCTCGCCCTCTGCAGTGTAGTTGTTTATAATATTAATAAGTTTCATCTATCGCAATTGTTTTACAATATCCTTAGCAAAGCGTGCCGAAGCACCCTCGCTACCAATCATCTGACTAAGTTCAGCGAAATCACGCAACATACGCTCTCGCTCCGCGCCATTTGGGAGTATCGCCCTGAGTTCCTTTGTCGCCTCCTCCATTTTAAGGTTTGCGCGAACAAGCTCCTTAACGCACTCGCGACCAAGGTTGATATTTACAAGCGAGATATATGGTATGCGTAGGAAGTATGGCTTGAGCTTCTCATAGAGCCAAGGCACATGATAAAGCACAACCTCAGGGATGCCCATAAGCGCTGTTTCGAGGGTTGCCGTTCCCGATGTTACCACGGCAGCTACGGAGTGCGCCAAGGTCTGTTGCGTGCGATTATTAACATAGCGCACAGGCGACCCCGCTATGTATTTGTCGTATATTGCCTTATCAATCCATGGCACTGCCGTTACTACGAACTGATAATCTGGGAACTCACGCGAAAGTGCAACCATATCGGGGAGGTTAGCGTTTATCTCCGACACCCTACTACCAGCAAGCAGCGCAACTATAGGACGACCGTCCAACCCGCACTCAGCAATAAACTGCTCCTTGGATGGCAGCGTAGCACGGCGCTCTGCAATATCATCCACAAGAGGATTACCACAGAAATATGGCTCTATGCCGTGACCACGGAAATACTCGGTTTCGAACGGAAAGATTGTGTATAGACGGCCAACATATTTACGCAGGCTCTTTACCCTGCGCTCCTTCCATGCCCACACCTTTGGGGCGATGTAGTAATAGACCTTTATACCACGGCCCTTAGCCCACTTAGCTATGCGGATATTAAATGCTGGGTAGTCGATAAGTATGATGACATCGGGGTTGAAGCGCTCGATATCCTCCTTTACGCTATCCATCTGCGTAAGGATGGTTTTGAGGTTTTTAGCCACCTGCACAAAGCCGAAGAAGGACATCTGCTTATAGTGATAGAGCATGCTCTGCTCACCCGCCGTAGCAGCCATAAGATCACCTCCGCAGAAGCGGAACTTAGCCTCTGCATCCTCCTTAGCAATCTCGCGCATCAGCTTACCACCGTGCAAATCTCCCGAAGGCTCACCCGCTATAACATAATACTTCATACCTATATAATATATAACAGATAACAAAGATAACGCTTTATTTTGGAAAGTTGGCTACGAATGAAGAAAATTTACAAAA
>JAEIGA010020420.1_pt1 | contig 10101 bp, 5 predicted proteins | sample 9270691 | NCBI WGS metagenome assembly JAEIGA01 (sample SAMN17057246, study PRJNA624740) | gut metagenome | biome: biome; isolation source: fecal sample | host: Bos grunniens | place: China: Xizang | collected 2019
ACGGTAGAAGCGAGGGCATGCGCCCTTTCTGCCTGATAGATTATTTCCCTAAGGATTTCATTACCTTCATAGACGAGAGCCATGTGACCCTGCCTCAGATCAGGGCGATGTACGGAGGCGACCATTCGCGCAAGAACGTGCTTGTGGACTATGGTTTCCGACTCCCGGCAGCTGCAGACAACCGACCTCTGAAATTCGAGGAGTTCGAGGCGATCACAGGCCAGAAGGTCTTCGTCAGTGCGACACCGGCAGAATACGAGCTTCAGAAGTCCGAAGGACTTGTGGTCGAGCAGGTTGTAAGACCTACCGGACTGCTGGATCCTCCGATCGAGGTACGTCCTGTCAAGAATCAGGTGGATGACCTGCTGGAGGAAATCAGGAAAAGAGCAGAGCTGGACGAAAGGGTTCTTGTCACAACACTTACCAAGAGGATGGCGGAAGAGCTGGAGAAGTACTTTACAAGAGTAGGTGTCCGATGCAGATACATACATTCCGATGTCGATACGCTGGAAAGAGTCGAGATCATAGAGGATTTCAAGAACGGTCTTTTCGACGTCCTAGTCGGCGTGAACCTTCTCCGCGAAGGTCTTGACATCCCTACCGTCTCACTGGTTGCGATATTGGATGCTGACAAGGAGGGGTTCCTGCGAAGCGGCAGAGCGCTGACACAGACAGCGGGACGAGCAGCCCGCAACGTCAACGGTCTTGTGATCATGTACGCAGATACTGTTACCGACTCCATGCAGCAGACAATATACGAGACCGACCGTCGTAGAGCCAAGCAGATGGAATACAACAAGTTGCACGGCATAACCCCTACGCAGGTCGGCATAAAGAAGAACATTCTTCTCGAGGAGGCGGGCACGGATGAGAAGCAGAGGAATCCTCGACTGTCGAATACGGTGACAGGAAAGGTCAGCGCAGCGAACTCGTACGACGCTCCGACATACATACCGGACCCTACCGACCTCGGACGTGGAAGTGTCAGCGTCGGACTTGGACATGATTCCAAGAGAGAGAGCAATTCCGCATATGTCGACGGTTATCTTCAGGCAGACCTCGCGGCTGTACTGCAGGACCCTGTGATACGTTCGATGTCGCGTCCTCAGGTGGAGAAGGCGGTGGAACAGGCGAAGAGGAACATGCAGAAGGCTGCGGCAGAGCTGGACTTCATGGCAGCTGCAAAGTACCGCGATGAGATGTGGGCCCTTCAGCAGTATCTGAAGGTATGGAAAGATTAAAGTATTGATATAACGGACTATATGGACAGGATTGAGGAAATGTTCCCGCGATTTGATGAGCGAGGAATCGAGATAATCAAGAAGGCATACGACATAGCTTCAGAGGCTCTCAAGGAGCACAGACGCAGCAACGGTGCTCCTTTTATCGAACATCCTCTTGCAGTAGCAAGGATAGCGTATGACGAGATCGGTCTTCCGGCCGAGTGCATAGCCGCAGTATTCCTTCATGAGGCGACCCGTTTCTTCCCCGATACGGACATAGTATCAGGGAAGTTCGGCAGCGATATCTATACCATGGTTGACGGCCTCAACAAGATATCCACAATCAAACCGAAGGATACAAGGCTTGAAGCCGAAAATTACAAGAAACTTATAGTCTCATATTCAAAGGATCCGCGCGTAACCGTGCTCAAGATAGCCGACAGGCTGGAGGTGATGAGGTCCCTCGACATGTTCCCTAAACTTTCGAGAGAGCGTAAGATCCTGGAAACCATGATGCTATACATCCCTCTGGCGCATCAGCTCGGCCTGTACAACATCAAGAGCGAGATGGAGGACATCTATTTCAGATATGCCGAACCGGAGCAGTACCGAACCATAACCAACAAACTGAAAAGTACGGAAAGGGAGAGGCAGAAACTGATGACCCAGTTCATAGAACCGCTGAAGCAGAAACTTTCGGACGAAGGCATCAGCTACAAGCTGAAGGTCCGTACCAAGACTGCACTGTCGATTTATAAGAAGATGCAGAAGCAGAAGGTGCCGTTCGAAGGTGTATTCGACGTTTTCGCCATACGTTTCATCATCGACTGCGAGGAGGACAGGGAGATAGAACACGCACTGTGCTGGAAGGTATTCTCCTATGTGACAGAGGAGTACGAGTCGGATACCAAGAGATTGCGCGACTGGATTTCCAATCCAAAGCCTAACGGTTACGAGTCCCTGCACATCACCGTGAAGAACAAGGAAGGCAGTTTCCTCGAGGTCCAGATCAGGACCAGGCGCATGGACGACATGGCGGAAAGCGGTCTTGCTTCGCATTGGTCATACAAGGGCATCAGGCATGAAGCTACATTGGACAAATGGCTTACCGCCGTCCGCAAGGCGCTCGAAAACCCGCTCGGCTCGGAAGGCGACCCTATGGCCTCATACTATGATGACGATCTTCTCGAGCTGCCGTCAAAGGATGTTTTCGTATTCACTCCATCAGGAGAATTGCGCAAACTCCCTGCGGGAGCGACGGTCCTTGACTTTGCCTTCGACATCCACTCCAACCTGGGAGTAAAATGTACCGGAGGCCGCATAGGCGGAAAGGCGGTTTCCATAAAGGAAAAGCTCAAGACGGGAGACATAGTCGAAATCATGTCATCCAAGAACCAGAAGCCATCGAAGGACTGGCTGAACTTTGTCGTGACCAACAAGGCAAGGACGAAGATCAAGCAGAAGATGAGCGAGGCTGAATTCCAGAAAGCCGCAGACGGCAAGGAGCTTCTCGGAAGAAGGCTCAAGAACTGGAAGATGGACCTTGATGACGAGACCATGGCAAGCATGATGAAGAAGCTGCCATACAAGACGCTTAACGCATTCTATGCAGCCATCGGGGAAGGTATCCTGGATGTCACTGACGTCAAGAACATGATAAACGACATCAGGAATCAGAACAGCGAGCAGATCAAGGAAAACGAGCATAAGCCAGGAAAGACCGGCATACACGAAGGCAAGGGCAATGATGACATTCTTGTGATAGACGCGAAGAATGTACGCGGTCTCGACTACCGTATGGCCAAATGCTGCAACCCTGTCTTCGGAGATGATGTATTCGGCTTTGTCACAAGGACAGAAGGCATCAAGATACACAGGATGTCATGCCCGAACGCCGGAAGACTGCTCGAGATGTATCCTTACCGCATACAGAAGGTCAAATGGAGCGAGAATCCTAGCTCAAGCAACTTCCAGACTGGCCTCAGGGTCACAACAGCACTTGAGCCTTCGGCAATCAATGAGGTAATGGATGTAGTCAATTCGTTCCGCGCCTCCATCCGCATGTTCAACGTTACGGAAAACGAAAGACACGGCACATATGATATCACGATGAAGATCGCTGTCCCGAGCAATCTCGAACTTGACAAGGTCATATCACAGATGAGGATCTTGAAGAATGTACTGAAGATAAGCAGAATGTAATGAAAGAGTTTGATATAGAAGAGAGAGTGGCAAAAGCCAAGAGGCTTTTCAAAGAAGGTGGATATAACTGCTGTCAGGCGGTCGTACTTGCATATAACGACCTTTTTGACCTCGACGACACATTGGCAGCCTCGCTGTCTTCCGGCTTCGGAGGGGGCATGGGACGCATGCGCGAAGTATGCGGAAGCGTCAGCGGCATGGTCATACTGGCAGGACTTCTCTACCCTGCTGCCGATCCTACGGACAAAAGTTCCAGAACAGGCAACTATGCACTTGTTCAGGAATTAGGCGGAAAGTTCAGGGAGATCAACGGCTCGATCGTATGCAAGGAGCTGCTAGGACTTGTTCCTATGGGAAGCGGATCATCAGCTCCGGCAGAGCCGCCCACACCATCTGACAGGACCACAGACTATTATAAAAAGCGTCCTTGCGAGGAACTTGTAGGCATTTCAGCCAGAATTATAGGAGAAAAGATCCTCAGCCTCACTCAGAATGACAAATAATTTATAAATTTGCAGAAATAAAACTATTCAAATGGATTATAACAAAGCACACAAGGCCCATCCGTGGCATGGTATCAGCCTCGGCAAAAATGTACCGGAGGAGGTAAGGGCATTCATTGAGATTGTGCCGACAGACACAGTGAAATATGAGGTGGACAAGGAGTCCGGTTATCTCTCACTCGACCGACCTCAGAAATTCTCTAATATCGTTCCATCACTGTATGGCTTCCTTCCAAAGACATACTGCGGCCCTAAGATGGCGGAACTTACCAACAAGGCTCTTGTCCGCATGGACATCGAAGGTGACGGTGACCCTCTGGATATCTGCATCCTTACTGAGAAAGACGTTACTCATGGTGACATCATCGTAAACGCACGTCCTATCGGAGGTCTTCGCCTTCTCGACCACAACCAGGCCGACGACAAGATCATAGCAGTATTGAAGAGCGATGCGGTATACGGCATGATGACAGACATAGAGCAGGTACCTGTAGATATCATCCGCCGCCTCATCCACTACTTCAGCACTTATAAGGACATTCCTGGCGAGCACACAAGCCGCATGCAGTTCATCAGCATCTATGGTCCTGAAGTGGCAAAAGACGTGATTACACGCTCAATGGAGGATTATAACGATTATATCGCTTCAAAGCAGCAGTAGGACATACATTTCCCGGTCTTATCCCGGAAATGACATCTATACAAAAAGAGGATGACCGATCGGTCATCCTCTTTTTTATGCACGTGCACGTCTTCTAGAATGCGAAGATAAATCTTACATTATAAGAATTACTATGTCCGCCAGGTATCATCATATAATTGTTTCCACCTATATCCGATTTATAGAAGTCTGAATTAGACAATGAATACTGGAATGAGCGAGAGCCTTCAAGGTAATATGTATTAGTCCAGTATCTGTCATAAGCTCCGGCAGGAAGAGCTGCAGATGATGATATCATCTTGAGCTTACTGTTTATGAGGCTGTAATTCTCCGAGAGCAGCATCATTTCAGACAAGGTCGGGAAGAACCATCCTGAAGTAGCAGCAGGAAGAGCCACCTTTGCAGAATGCTTCTTCAAAGCTCCGCCAGATGAGAACAACGCACATTCTCCCTGACCGCTTGAAGAATATTCCTCATATGCCTTGGAAGTAGAATAGCCGACGCAATTGTAATAGTATTGATATACATCATATCCATTTGCATTAGGTCTGATTATAATCTCGCCAGGATAAGCGAAATCTGTATATCCGCGGGTCAAGGCCCATGTTCTGAAGGTATTCATATCTCCTGAGCCTGTCATGCTGATAGGACTTTCATAATCCTCCAAAGCCACTACAAGACCGTGCTTGCAATCAGGATGATCCTTTGCCATATGCTTAGGATCAGATGCTACCGCATCCAGAAGCGAGAATACAACTCCCACAGGTGTCTTGTTTGAAAGCAGCTCAGAAGATGTGGTTCCGTCCGAATAGTAGAAATCACCCACTTTCACTGACGAGTCATTATCAGTGACAGTAACTGTGCATGAAGCTGTAAGACCATGGCGGGTCCTTATGCTTATGGTAGAGGTTCCCTTCGAAACCGCTTCTACGATTCCCTTCCTGACAACTGCAACGGAAGGATTCGAAGATGACCATTCAATATCCTTATATGTTGCTGTTGACGGCTTGAGTTCATAAGTAAGAGCCATTGATGAGCCTTTGGCAAGAGTGTATGAGTTTCTGCTCAAGGTAATCGATGTCTCCTTGATAGGCTGTACCGATATATTATAAATGAGATTTACACCGGCAATCTGTCCATGCTCTCCGTTTGCTGCAATCTGCACGCTCATCACACCGACTTTCGCAGGAGTGAACACCGAACTTATTCCGCCACCGAACGCGCCGTCATAGCTGCAGATGATCTGCACGCTCTGCTCAGCCTCCTCCGGTAAAATACTGATATTACCCATATCCCAAGTATCATTGACCACCAATGTCGAAGGAGGTGGGTTGGATACTACTATCCTTTCAGGAAGTGCCGGCAACACCTTAAGTTTATAAACAGCCATATGGTCATCCGCTACATGGGTGATTACAACCTGCGGATATCCGTTCTGCTGATAATAAGAATGAGAGCGCGAATAATCAAAGCTTACCGCCTTCACCAATCCATTTTCATCGACTACAGCCAGATTTGAATCGCTGCTATACCACTTCGATTCTCCCGGATATGATCCTGCCGGGGTGTAATTAGGAATTATCTGGATTGTCTTGCCGTGTCTCACATAATCAACATAGCCATCGGTTGTAAGGGTCAGACCGGTAACAGGCTCGGCCGATCCCTGCTTTACTACTGTGATAAGAGCATTTGAAATCTTGTTTCCGTCATTTGTAGTAACTGTCACCGACGCTGTTCCTACGGCCAGAGCCGTAGCTTTACCCTCAGAATCAATCTTAAGGACACTCTCGTTCGAGCTGCTCCATCTTACAGACTTATCTGTTGCATTCTCAGGAAGCACTCTTGCGGTAAAGGTAAAGGTATCGTTCACCTTCATCTTGTTTGATGTAGGTATCGACATGAGTTCCACACTCTTGACAGGAACCTTGGCAGCTACAACGGTAATCGTACACTTATCAGTCTTGGCACCGTCATCTGTTGTGACAGTCACTGTAGAAGTACCCGCTGCGAGCGCCTTTGCATTTCCCAATTCATCGATTGAAAGAACTGAAGGGGCCGATGATGACCATGCGACATTCTTGTCTGTCGCGTCCTCAGGAAGCACTGTCGCTGCGAAACCGAAGGTCTTGCCTACTTCGAGTTTGTATTCAGAAGGATAGGCACTGATCTTTACAGACTCGACATTGACTACAGGAAGATTCACCTTGATTACGCACTTATCAGTCTTGGCACCGTCATTAGTGGTCACTGTCACAGTTACCTCGCCTGCTGCAAGGGCTGTCGCAGTACCGTCCTGCTTGATAGAAAGTATCTTATCATCAGATGTAGACCAGACCACAGAATCATCAGAAGCATCTGATGGAGAGACAGCGGATGCAAACTTGAAGACTTCACCTACCACCATCTCGTTTCCAGAAGGTTTCTCAGTTATCCGGACTGACTCTACCTTGATCTCATTAGGGACGACTACCACAACCACCTTATCTGTTTTACCGCCATCGTTTGTCGTAACCTTGACCTCGACTGTTCCAGGTGCAAGGGCCGTAGCTACTCCATTGTGGTCGATCTCAAGGACTTCTTCATTCGACGACTCCCATGCAACGGTGCGATCTGCAGCTGCATAAGGATAGACTTCAGCTGTGAATGTATAGGTATCCTTTACCTTCATCTCCTGTGGGTATTTGTTGATCTTGACAGATTCAACCTTGACAACCTTAGGATCGACGGTAATGGTACGTGTATCGGTCTTGCCGCCGCATGAAGCTGAAATCACGACCTTACCCGGCTTTACTGCTATAGCCAGACCTTCTTCATCGATCATGATGATATCAGTATTTGAAGATGACCATGAAACGGTCTTGTCTTCATAATCATCAGGCTTGACCTCGGCCTGGAATACGAATTCCTCACCGACAAGCATCTTGAGGCCGTCCGGCGCAGTTGTAATGGTCACACTTTCAATTTCCACCTTACCGGCGACTACAGCTATGCTGCACTCAGCCGACTTATCTCCTGCAGTGACCTTGACCACAGCAGTACCGGCCTTGATTGCAACCGCTTCTCCTGAGGCTGCATCAATGGAAAGAACCGAAGGTGCGGAAGAACTCCAGCTCACTGTCTTATCTGTCGCATCGTCCGGATTGACTACAGCAGTGAATATGAAGGATGTTTCCTCCACCATAGTATTATTCTCGGGAACTGCATCAAAGCTCACGCTCTCAACAGGCACCGTCACCTTGAACTCGCAGACATCAGTCTTACCTCCGTCAGTTGTCTTGACTGTCACTGTAGCAGTACCGCCACCTATGGCAGTTACCTCACCATTCTGGGTAACAGCAAGCACCTTATCGTCCGATACTGACCAGACTACAGACTTGTCAGTAGCATCAGCCGGAAGTACCTTTGCAGTCAGGGATCTCTTCTCTCCCTTTACAAGAGCAATAACCTCACCATCTTTCAGACCTTCAATCTCCACAGAGGCAACAGGAATGATGAGAGGATCCACGATGACAGCGCATTTGTCACTCTTATCTCCATCGACGGTTCTGACCGATATATATACAGTACCCTCACTGATAGCCTCGGCATTACCTTCAGCATCGATAGTCATGACATCTTTATTGGAAGTCTCCCAGATCACGCTCTTGTCAGTTGCATCTTCAGGGGAAACGACAGCCTCGAATCTGAATTTATCACCTGCAGTAAGAGTCTCGGCATATCTGGTGATCTTTACAGACTCCACCTTCACAACCGGAGACTTGACAGTAATCATACACTGGGCGATCTTTCCGCCGGCTTCAGCTACAATCGTAGCCTTACCTGCAGCCAAAGCCTCGACATTACCGTTTGCATCCACTGAAGCCACTGATTCATTAAGAGATTTCCAGCTGACCTTTGCATCGGCATCAGCAGGGAGAACGGTAGCCTTCAAAGCAAGCTTGTCACCTATGATCATTTCTGCACTCGACTTATCGAGCTTGACTTCCTGTACTGCAAGCGCACGTACAGTCACCTTACAAGTTGCAGAAGACTTTCCTGCGGAGACTGTAATGACAGCTTCACCAGCTGCGACACCTGTCACATCTCCGTCAGAGTTTACAGCAGCAACTGAATTATCAGATGAAGACCAATGAAGGTCCACCTTGGTTGAAGCCGGGCTGACAACAGCCTCCAGATGCTCAGTCTGACCTTTATCGATAGTAAGGCTTGACCTTTTCAAAGAAACCTTCACATCCTCCACGATATCTTCTCCACAACCGCTGAACACAGCAAGAGAGAGGACCAGAAGGGAAATCAACAGGGTTAATCTCTTCATAACGAACAATATTGGGGAATTTACAATACAAGAATATATGCTCTGGACTCGAGACGTCCATATTTTGCGATTATCTCACATGTGCCATAGCCCTTGACTGTCACGACTCCGTCCTTCACGACAGCAACGAAGGCATTCGTAGTGGACCACTCGACTCCTTTGACATCGACATCCTCCGGCTCATATTCCACAGTGAACATCATCTGCTCGCCAAGCGACATCGAAGCCTGCGACGGAGACACCTTGATTGCGGAAGCCTCAAGCGGAAGCACAGTGACCTCACACTCTGCTGCACCGCCCTCATACTGGGCATACACAGACACAGCTGAAGGATTCTCATCATCTACATCTCCTGACGAGACCTCATCCTTCTTCAAAGCGACAGCTGTCACAAGGCCGTTCTGATCCACCTTGACATATGCCTCATCCTCGGAAAACCATGTAATCTGGGCATCTTCATCCGCAGGGACCACCGTAGCATTGAGCTGATAGGTCTGACCCTTTACTATCTCTATGGCTGTCTCATCCAGTCTTACTGCGAGAACCTCGCCTTTTTCACCCGATTTACATGAACACATGCATAAAGCCGCAAGAGAAAGAGCGGCAAAATAGAATATACGCTTCATCATCTAACATTATTTCATATCATGCAAATATAAGATTTTCGATGCATAACCGGAAATAATTTAAACAAAAAAGGCGCATACCCTTGCGGGATGCGCCTCCTTATCAGTAATTTGAAATTACTCTGCCTTTCCGTTTGAACCAAGAACGTTAACGATCTTGTGGATATAGAGCTTCTTCATGTTGTCACGTGCAGGACCGAGGTACTTACGTGGGTCGAACTCAGCTGGCTTAGTTGCGAATACCTCGCGGATAGCTGCTGTCATAGCAAGACGTGAGTCAGAATCGATGTTGATCTTGCAGACTGCAGACTCAGCAGCCTGACGGAGCCATGGCTCAGGAATACCGATAGCTGCCTTGAGAGCACCACCGTACTGGTTGATTGTAGCAACCTCGTCCTGAGGAACTGATGATGAACCGTGGAGTACGATAGGGAAACCTGGGAGCTGCTGCTCTACGCCCTCGAGAACGTCGAATGCGAGCATAGGTGGAACGAGGAGACCAGTCTCAGGATCAGTTGTACACTGCTCTGGAGTGAACTTGTAAGCACCGTGTGAAGTTCCGATAGAGATA
>JAEIGA010020421.1_pt1 | contig 10101 bp, 7 predicted proteins | sample 9270691 | NCBI WGS metagenome assembly JAEIGA01 (sample SAMN17057246, study PRJNA624740) | gut metagenome | biome: biome; isolation source: fecal sample | host: Bos grunniens | place: China: Xizang | collected 2019
AATGTAAATTCAACTTCATCCGGATCTTTGGGCGGATCAACGACAGTCGCTTTTATATGCTCGATCTGTTTTTGTTTGGATTTGATTGTAACGTAATTGCGTTCTTGATTAAAACGTTTTTGCTGTTCAATTATACCCTCTATACGTTCTATTTCCTTTTGCTTACGTTCATAGTCACGTTCCGCGGTAAGCCTATCCAAAGCTTTGAGTTCTTTAAACTTTGTATAATTACCTTTATACTCCTTGAGAGTCTCATTTTCGATCTCAAAGGTTTTATTACATATTTTATCAAGGAAATAACGGTCGTGGGAAATAACGAGAACTGCACCCTTATATGATATTAAAAAATCTTCAAGCCACTTGATAGCTTTAATATCAAGATGGTTCGTAGGCTCGTCCAACAAAAGAAGATCTGCGCCCGAAAGCAATATTTTAGCAAGAAGAACGCGCGTTCTCTGCCCACCGGAAAGTTTTTCAAGAGGAAGAGAAAGCTCACTTTCAAGAAAACCGAGACCTATCAGCGTTGCACGACAGCGGCTCTTATAGGTCATTCCTCCTTCGGCAATATAGCGTTCGTTCAATTTTTGTTGAGTTTCAAGCCATGCTTTATCCGGATAAAGTTCAAGTTTTTTATTTATTTCTTCGAGATCCTTTTCCATTTTTTCAAAATGAGAAAACAGAGACAGAACCTCTTCAAGAGCCGAATTCTGAGAGGTGTAATCGGAATGCTGTTCCATATATGAAACGGAAAGCTGTTTTTCTTTAATTATAGAACCTGTGTCGTAATCTTCCGAACCTGTTATAACACGAAAAAGAGTCGTTTTACCGGAACCGTTAACACCAACAATACCTACCTTATCGTTGCTTTCAACACGGAAAGAAACATCTGAAAAGATAGTTCTTGTTACAAACGATTTCGTAAGACCCGAAACTGTAAGTATACTCATTTATTAATCCTGATCAATTATTTTTGCACCCGTAACAGCTAAAACAACTGCAAAGCCTGCAATAAATGCAAAGACTGTTCCGATGATCATACCGAAACCCGACGGCAAACCAACGTATATATCCTTGATTGATGCAACAACGAAGCCGAGGATTGCAGAATAAGACTGTGCGGGATATTTTTTTAGAACAAACTCCAATAGTTTTATAAAAGCCAAAATACCGATGCCTATCGGTAAACCGAGACAAATAAGAAATGTAATATCAAAAGATGTTAAAGCCTCATAGAAACGTTCATAAAGTCCGAAGACAAGAAGCATATGAGAAAAGCTTATTCCCGGAAGGATAAGCGAAACCGCAAGAGCAACACCGCCTATACAAAATGCAGGTATCTGTGAAGCAGAAAAACTGTCTGAAAGATCAAGAATCCCTGCAGGGATCAGATCAAGTGCAAAAACACAAACAACACCTAAAAGAGCAAATATAATAGATACAGAACTGAATTTTTTCAATTCTGTTTTTTTATACAGCATCGGAACGCTGCCGATTATTGCACCGATAAAGAAAAATCTGACAGGAACAGGTGCAAGCTCAGACAGAAAAAGAATCAGTTTAGACAAAGAAACCATTCCGAGAAGCATCGAAAAACCTAATACGCAAAGAAACAAAAAATTCCTTTTAAGGTCTTTAAAAACCGATGCGATCGAAAAGATCAGTTTATCGTAAATATCCAATATAATGGCAACCGTACCGCCGCTCACACCGGGAACAGTCATTGCAGAACCGATACAAAAGCCTTTTGCGGCATATATACCGTATTCTTTAAGCTTGTTTTTTTGCATTGATTTATCTCCTGTAAATAATTCTACGGAAATAATTAAGTTTTCCATTGAGAAGCTTGAACATCTTTCTGTTTAACACAAGGAAAAATTCACCGGGCATCTCAACGAATTCGCCGCCGTACTGTTTTTTATACTGATAAAGCTCATACATTTTATCGTCTTTGATGTTTTCTGTGTCAAGACGAAGAGTTCCTCCCATATTAAACGAAGAAACTTTTCCGTCAAGAGAATCATCAAGCATATCGGCATAGTTTGCTGTAAGCTTAAGTTCACGAAGAGCCGCAGAGTTTGCCCCATAAAAATTGTATGCCTTATTGCCCATTTTTATGAAAAATGAAGCACTCAGATACGGACAGTTCTCATATTTTTTGGATATCTCTATACGTCTGACAGTAGCATCGATCTGTTTGTTTGCTTCGCGTATCTTAGGTTCAAGACGAAGACGCTTTTGCTCTGTTGTATTCGGATCTTCATGCTCGTCGGTAAGAGTTTTAAGACGTAAACGAGCTTGTTTTAAGATCTCATCGGTATATGCTTTATCTTTTTCGTAATCATATTTATAGAGGTATATTGAAACAAAATCCTTGAGGGAATCGGCGAATGATCTGTAATAGTCAAGATTTCTTCTGCCAAATCCTTTCTTTTCGGTCGTTTCAACTAAAAGGTCATAAAAGATACGGACTCCCCTATCGAGATCCTCGCCTTTACAAACCTCAAGTGTAACACCTCTGTCATGAGAAAACTTTATATCGTTTTTTAAATGAACGGTAAAATCGGAATACATCTTTTTACGTTCGGCAGTGATATCGTTTTTGGGATCGAGAAGAAGCCGATAATTTGTTCTGGGTTGAAGAACACCGACCGTATTTTTCTCAAAACCGAGAGACTCGAAAAACGAAGAGATATTATTATCCGAAAGTTCCTCAAAATCAATTCGGTAATCACAAAAAGGATCAAAAATAACGTATGCTACATGTTTTTTTGAGCAATATGCCTTTAAATAATCGGTAAATTCTGAAACAAGCTCCCTGTTTGTATAATCGCAAACAAATCCTCTTGTAATGTAGCCTACAGAATACGGAGTAAGATACACGGGAAGGCGGAGCATCAGACAAGTTAAGACTGTGTTTCCGTTTTCATCAAATCCTATAAATGCATCCGGTTTCATAAATGAACGGAATGATGCCCAATAAGAAGTTTGTTGAAATATACCGTTTTCAACGGCAAAGGCATCTATATTTTTTACATCTGTTTTTTCAAATCTGTACATTTCAATTCCTGTTTCTTAATATTATTGAGAAATAGCATCGAAAACGGCTGCATTGTCTTCACAAATAACGAGGACAAGACTGTTTCCGAACTTTTTGAATTCATAATTCTGAGCAAAAGAAGTCTGCTCCGGATCGTAAGGCATGAGCGCAGTTATGAGCGCTTGAACATAAACATCAGTAAGGAGAGTCTGAACAGAATCAATTACAGAAGAATCTGTTCCTTCTTTAAATCGGATAACTGCAAAAGTTGCGGCAAACATACCGGAACGCTGAGATAAGACAAAATCCTCAATATTTGCAATAAGAGCTTCGTCCTCAACACCGTACATATACATTAAAACTTCTTCGGAATAATCATCCTGCATATATGTAAAAGATACGGATGAAAAGTCTGCAGCGGAGCATGCTTTATCAGCAACTTCAGAAAGGTCATCAGAAATAACAGCTTTTGGCTGAGAACATCCTGCAAATAAGATCAACGAAAAGACAAGAACAAAAATAAAAGTGATTGCTTTTTTCATAATATCTCTCCATTCTGTTTATTAAAGCTCGGGAGCATCTGTAAATGTTGCGGTAAGAGCTGTTGATGAATCTGTTTCAAAAATTACAAGCTCATTTTTACCTTCTTTTAAAAGACCTGCCGGGATATAGAATGTTTTTTGCGGACCCACAGTTACCCAATAACGGGAAAGATTAAATCCGTTTATCCAAATCTGGCCGCGGGCAAAATTATCAAGACGAAGATATGTATCAACGGGAGACTGATCAATGTTAAAAGAAGAACGGAGGAATGTGGGTCCGTTTACATTTTCCGAGCATTTTTTGAACGGTATAACAGATATGTCTTCAAGCTCAATACAATTAACATCCCAGTCGAAAAGCTCCTGAAAACCTGCGAGAAGAACGGGGCAGTCGAGTCCTTTTCTGTCGTAAATATGAGGACCGTAATTTACTCTGCCCATTGTATCAACAAATATTTCAAGAACATTTTCTTTTTCGGGGAAAGATACCTTCACAGACTTATTTTCATCATTTCTGTAGATAATAGACTGGCGTTCACCGTTAATAAAGATATGAGCTCTGTCGTGAGGAGCTTCGATGAGAAGAGTAGTTTCTTTATAGTACGGTACGGTGGTCTTATAGCAAATAAAGCCGTAATTCTGACCGTATTTTTCCATTGTCATAGCAGAGGCACTATGATGTTTTGTTGAAACAATATCCATACAGTCGAACAAACGAGCCTGTTCATCAAAAACAATATCAGAATATGCCTTTGCGTGAGTTTTCGGGAACTCGGGAGATTCAAAATCACCAAAATATTTTTTAATTAAACGTTGAGTGATGCGGTATTTTTCGGTAATATTACCTGCTTCATCAAGAAGCGCATCATAGTCGTAACTCGAAACATCCGGCTCATATTTTCCGCCATGGTTTGCACCCGCCATCCAGCCGAACGATGTTCCTCCGTGGAACATATAAAGATTGATATGTCCGCCCAATTCAAACAGACGGTCAAGACATTTCTCGTAATCTTTAAGATCACGGACATGATGTTCTTCTCCAAAATGGTCAAACCATCCGTTCCAGAATTCACCGCACATAAGAGGCATATCGGGCTGAAATTCGGAAAGACAGTTAAAATCACCATCAGGCCAACCGCCGAAATTGGCAACTTTAAAAACCTCAGGCAATGAACCGCCGTTGAGGTGTGCAAAAGTGCCTCCGTCAGAGGTAAATAACGGAACATTTACACCAAGTTCGATCATAAGATCCTTTAAAAATCTGAGATATTTTTTATCGTTTCCGTAACTGCCGTATTCATTTTCAATCTGAAACATGATAACAGGTCCGCCGTTTGTGCACTGATGTTTTGCAAGACGCGGAATAAGTACATTATAATAATTTTTTACTTTCTCCAGATACAACGGACAAGCGCAGCGTAATCTCATATTCTTATCGGCAAGCAGCCATGCAGGCAGGCCGCCAAAATCCCATTCGGTACAGATATACGGACTCGGACGAAGAATTACAAAAAGACCGAGGCTTCCTGCGATTTCAATAAAACGTTCAACATCAGCAATACCCGAAAAGTCGAATTCGCCTTCATTTTTTTCGTGGACATTCCATGCAACGTAAGTTTCAACAGTGTTAAGACCGCATGCTTTAAGTTTTCTCAATCTATCCTCCCAATATTCAGGAAGGGTTCTGAAATAATGCATGGCACCTGAAAGGAGCGGCATTTTCTTATTATCAAAATAAAAACCGTCATTTTTTACTTCAAATACAGACATTATTATCTCCGTTCTGCCATAAATACGGCACGTAATTATAAATAATATAATGCTACACTTCTAATAATAACATTTTACCATACACTGTTGATTTTGTCAATAATAAAACAGTTTTGAGATATAATATTTTAAGCAGAGTAAAAATAATTTGTTCGATAAATAAAAATCGCATACGAAAAATCCACTTGAAAAGAAATTAGGTTTATGATATAATAATATAACAAAACATAAATATTTCGGAGGTGATATGATGAAAGAAAGAACATATATAGCAATAGATTTAAAAAGCTTTTATGCATCTGTTGAATGCAGGGAAAGAGGGCTTGACCCGTTAAATACAAATCTTGTTGTTGCAGATGAAAGCAGAACAGACAAAACCATATGCCTGGCAGTTACACCATCAATGAAAAGCTTCGGTATCCCCGGCAGATGCAGACTTTTTGAAGTTAAACAAAAGATAAAAGAAGTAAATGCGGAAAGACGAATAAAAACGAACCAACGAAAACTCGAAGGCGCCTCTTATTTATATTCAGATCTTCAAAATGACCGGAACCTTGCTATAGACTTCATCATCGCACCGCCGAGAATGGCATACTATATGGAATACAGCAGCAGAATATACGGTGTTTACATGAAATACGTTGCTCCGGAAGATATAGTTGTTTATTCAATAGATGAAGTTTTTATGGATGTTACAGATTACCTTAAAACATATGCTGTATCTGCAAGAGAACTTACAATGAAAATTATTCTTGATGTTCTTAACACAACAGGTATCACTGCAACTGCAGGCATAGGCACAAACTTATTTTTAAGTAAAGTTGCAATGGATATCGTTGCAAAGCATATACCCGCAGATAAAAACGGAGTAAGAATAGCCGAACTTAATGAAATGGAATTCAGAAGATCGTTATGGGATCACAGACCGTTGACTGATTTCTGGAGAGTCGGTCCAGGCTATACACGAAAGCTTGAAAAAAACGGACTTTACACAATGGGCGATATTGCAAGATGTTCCGTTAAAAACGAAAATATACTATACGATCTTTTCGGCAAAAATGCAGAACTTCTCATAGACCATGCATGGGGCTGGGAGCCCTGCACCGTAAAAGACATCAAAGCATATAAACCGAGTACGAACAGTTTGGGTTCAGGACAGGTTTTACAGCAGCCATACAATGCTGACAAAGCAAAGCTTGTTTTAAGAGAAATGACGGATTTTCTCGTTCTTGATCTTGTTGAAAAAAGACTGGTAACCAATCAGATAGTTGTAACGATCGGATATGATGTTGAAAATTTAACAGATGAAAATAAAAGCATGGAATACACCGGAGATGTAATTGTAGACGGTTACGGAAGAAAAATCCCCAAACAAGCCCACGGATCGGCAAACCTCGGAGAATACACGTCGTCTACAAAAAAAATTTTAACCGCTGTTTCGGAGCTTTTTGACAGAATAATCAACTCCAAACTGCTTGTCAGACGCATAAACATAACTGCGGCAAATGTTGTAGACGAAACGACCGCATCGCAATATCAGGAATGCGAGCAATTAGATTTATTTACAGATCAGGCAGAAATTGAGCAAAAGCATCAAAAAGAGACAGAAGATGCCGAACGAGAAAAAAAGATGCAGAAAGCAATGTTAAGCATAAAAAATAAATTCGGGAAAAACGCCATATTGAAAGGAATGAATTTGGAGCAAGGTGCAACCGCCAAAGAAAGAAATGAACAGATCGGTGGACATAAAGCATGACAAATAAATATGATGACATAATAAATTTACCGCATCATGTGTCCCCTACCCGACAGCAAATGCCAATGAGTGACCGTGCAGCGCAGTTTTCTCCGTTTGCGGCGCTTACAGGATATGAAGACGTGATTTCCGAAACGGCACGGTTGACAGATAAAAAAATTGAATTAAACGAAGAAGCATTGAACATTCTTAATATAAAATTTCAGGCATTGACAGAAAAACTTAAAAATGAGCCCGATGTTGCCTTCACTTATTTCAAACCCGATGAACGAAAAGACGGCGGTGCGTTTATCGAAATAAAAGGGAAAGTGAAGAAGATCGACTGTTTTGAACGTCTGATAACAATGAAGGACGGAACGAAGCTTCTGATGGATAATATTATAGATATTGAGGCGGAATAATTCAATATATTATAAAAAAAGAAGGCATTTCAATAATGCCTTCTCTTTTTTACAAGGAATATCGGTTATTATGAAAATTTATCACATATCGATCTGTTACATCTTTACCGTTTTTCATTACGACAACGTTTAAGAGCTTATCGTTTTTCACAACGGCTTCAACAGTAATGCCGCCTTTTGCTGCTAATTTAAACGACACATCCATGTTATTCGGAAACGCAGGTAAAATATCAATCATGTTATCGTTGCACTGTAAAATCATATCGTTTACTGTAGAAATAAAGATACCTGCCGCAGTTGCAAACCATGGAAGAGAGTCGAACGTTTCCTCATTTATCTCAAACATTTCATCGAATACGCCGACAGATCTGTAAGACTGTTTTAATGCATAATAAGCTTTTTCTGTCATTTTAGCTCTTGCGTATCCCGATGCTTTCCAACATGCATACCAAGGAGAAATACCGCTTCCTCCGGGATACATATTACCGTAGGGACCCCCGTTTATTTCAAAATCGGCCCAAGCGTTCCACATTTGATTATCGTCATGAGGTAAGACATCAAACGGAAATTTACAGGAAAAGACAGCAATACTTTTCTGTTTACAGTTCAGATAAGGAACATACATCTCATCTGTTTGAGGAAGATTTTCTCGAAGTTTCTCGGATATAAATTTACATTCCTCAGCATATTCTTTATCTATCCCCAATATTTCCGCAGACTTACTGCAACATTCCAATAATTTAATCGAACCGCAAACTGTCATAAACGGATTCTGAACAGAAGAGCCGAGACGTTCAAGATCGGTACATTTCCCGATATAAAATTTTTCTCCATCTCTATAAAGCATATGTTTAGTTATAAATTTAGAACAAGCTCGAATCAATTTATAACAATCTTTTAAAAACTCTATATCTTCCGAATATTCATAATAATTAAAAGCCCCAATACCGACAAGAGGTATATGGAAAACATGATCAAGCCAATTACCGTCAGGTGAAAGCTCCATTCTGTCATTTTCACCTGTTTCCCAATGAAAGCGTGCCATATCTTCCGTTTCGTTGTTTCTATGGCAATCACTTGCTCTTTTAATTGCAGTATTCAAGCTATTCAAACGATAAATGGGAACTCTTTTAGCAAAATCCAGACGATTTGAGCCAAGAAGTCCGATAAATGAAGTATATTCGTCAAAAGCAAAAAATCTGCCGTCCCAAGCCCCGTTATTAAAACCGACCGAGATAGAATATTTTGTCGTATTACATTTAACAGAATAAAGAGATGTTTTGTAAATACTGTTTAATCTTTCATCAGCGGTTTGTACATATCCTGAACCAAAATATTCACTAAAATGATCTTCGCAATCTTCCAACAGACAGTCAAAGCCCATTTCATCAATTTTTTGTTTATATACTTTAAGTACCTCAGAAAAATCAACATCACCGAGATCATCTTCAAGATAATAGTAAAATGTTACTTTTTCGCCTTCCGAAGCCTCAAAAATGATCTTTGCGCCATGATCGGTTGATTCAAAAGTAAAATCTTTATCAACCTTAAAATGTATTTCACCCGAAAAAACATCCATACCGTACATTTTAAAACCTATACAGCACACATCTTCGAGTCTATTCACATACAAAACATTTATATACTTATTTATATTAGCATCATATCCGCAAAGCTTAATATCATACGAAAACTTTTTTGACCCGTTTATGTTTTTAAACGTCTTTTGAAGAGCATAGATATTCATATCAGGATGAATAAATCCTTGAGAATGAATATCGTTACCGTTTTCATAAGAACAATCACTTTCAAAAAAACCTTTTTCGGGACAAAGAGTCTGAGACCAAGTTTCCACATTACTTCCGGCATCAAAAGTAAATGAACCAAACGGAAACAAACGAGCTTGCAAAGAATTACACAGTGCGGTCCTTCGGGCAGAACGTACAACAATACCGTCAAAAGCAGAAAAACCGGATTTATAGGAATCTGCTTTTGTATACCCAAGCATTCCTTCTTTATCAGGGGCAAAAGATATATCTCCGTTAGAAAGCAACGGTGGGAAATAATATCTTTTATTTTCGCAACTGTTATATGTCATAGAATCATCGCTCCTTAAATTTCAAAGTCCAAGCAGATGTCAACTGATTTTATTATACATTGCAGATCATTGTTTGTCAATCCGGATTTCAATTATTTTTTTGAATTTTATAATTGATTTGAACGTCTGATAACAATGAGAGACGGAACAAAGCTTCTGATAGATAATATTATGGATATTGAATGTTATAATATTTCTGATATATAAAAAGAACCCCGAAAATTTCGGAGTTCCTTTAATTTAAGTTATATTAACTTATTTAACAAAGCTTACAGCAACGTCAGCAGCGGTAGCAGCATCGGGAGTATAAGCGTCAGCGCCGATCTGTTTGCAGAAAGCGTCGGTAAGGGGTGCGCCACCTACCATGATCTTAACCTGATCGCGGATGCCTTCAGCAGTTGCAAGGTCAACAACTTCCTTCATGGTGCCCATGGTGGTGGTAAGAAGTGCGCTGCATGCGATGATCTGGCAGCCTTCAGCCTTTGCGGTCTCAACGA
>JAEIGA010020422.1_pt1 | contig 10101 bp, 7 predicted proteins | sample 9270691 | NCBI WGS metagenome assembly JAEIGA01 (sample SAMN17057246, study PRJNA624740) | gut metagenome | biome: biome; isolation source: fecal sample | host: Bos grunniens | place: China: Xizang | collected 2019
AAACCACTAAAGCCGATTACATCACCATTGTTAATTAATTCAGCTGCTTGTTCAGCTGTAAGAAAATTGTAAGCCATTTTTTTATGTATATATGATTATAATTTAATTAATCGGTTGCAAAGTTAGCAAAAATCTAATTAATACTACCTTTCTTAAGAAAAGAAGTAAGTTCTTCTTTGTTTACACCTAAGTTTAATGTGCCTTGTTTCATACAAGAAACCTTTCCTGTTTCCTCAGATACAATAATAACTAGCGCGTCAGTTTTCTCTGTCATGCCAAGTCCCGCACGGTGACGAAGACCTAGGTGTTTAGGAATATCTGTTCTATTTGATACAGGTAAAATGCAACCTGCCGCCATAATTCTATCTTTGGAAATAATCATTGCACCGTCGTGTAGAGGTGTATTTTTAAAGAAAATATTTTCTATTAGTCTAGATTTTATCTCTGCATCAATTATTTCACCGCTAAGTCCGTAGTGTGAAAGTTCTGCTTGTTGTTCTATTACTATTAATACGCCGGTTTTGGTCTTTGCGCAATTAAAAACAGCTTGAGTGATCTGCTCAATACCACTCATGTGAGTGCTATCATCTGTTTTTAGGATTAGTCTTTTAATCTTTCTTACTATACTATTAGTGGCTGTTCTGTTGAATAATTTGCTTATGAATGTTCTGATTTCGTCCTGGAATAGAATTACAATAAGGATTAAACCCACATTTGCCACCCTATTAATAATAGAACCTAAAAGTTCCATATGGAAAACGCGTGAAACTAGGAACCAAATTAATACAAAGGTTAATAGCACAGTAAATATATTCATTCCAGATGTACCTTTTAATAGTCGGTATGTCTGGAAGAATAAAAATGCAACTATAAATATATCAAGTAAGTCTTTGAAATGAAATTCTATCATAGGTCATTTATACATTTGTATATACTTATAACTTCTTTTGCTTCTTTTGTGTCGTGAACTCTTAATATGTTGGCTCCTTTGTCTAAAAGAAAACTATTAAGGGCTGTGGTGCCGTTTAGAGCTGTGTTTGCGTTTGTTTTGGTGGCAAACTGAACCATAGATTTTCTAGATATTCCTACCAAAACAGGAATGTTGAAACATTTAAGACAGTCTAGGTTTCTGGCTATTTCATAGTTTTGCTCCATTGTTTTGTTGAAACCAAATCCTGGGTCTAGAATAACATCGGCTACGCCCAATGAGTATAATTTCTCTAGTTTTTTAGAGAAAAACAGCATCATATCGTGAGAAAATCCACCTTCTGGATATGTAAGAACATATGGAACATTGTATTTTGCTACAGTTTCAAACATATTGGCCATGCCGCCAGATACATCATTTATAATGTCAGCTTTCCCTGTTTCAAGTGCCCATTGGGCAATAGTCGGTCTAAATGTATCTACAGAGATTATTGCTCTAGGATATTCTTTTTTTAATAATTCCAATCCTTCTTTTAAATCTCTTTTCTCTTGTGTTTTATCTATGGCTTTTGAACCAGGTCTAGTGGAACATGCACCTATATCTATTATATCTGCATATTTTAGTGCTTCTAAATTTCTTCTGCTCTTTTCATAAAAAGAGTCTGTGGTAAAATTAACTATCCCCATAATTTTGGGAGTAGAGAAGTCTAATAATTTTCCTTTAATGCAAATAGTCAAGTCCTTTTCTTGTGGCATTTCCTTAGTTTTTTTGCAAAAATAAAAAAAATATAGACCACTTTTTGAAAAAAAATGATTTTTTTTTGGTTTTCATACAATATCTATGCAAAAAATCTGTTATCTTTGTGGGCGACAAAAATGTAACCTCAGAATTTAACATATACTATGAAGATAAAAAACTTATTATTTACTGTTTTAGCTGGTCTAGTTTCACTAGCAGTAACTTCTTGTAACAAGAGTACTTCTAATACTACAGGTTGGAATTATAATGACGCAGAACATGGCGGTTTCCAAGTAGTGGACAATTATGAACAAGACACCCCTCCAGGAACTGTATTAGTTGAAGGTGGTACTTTTACTATGGGTAGAGTTAATGAAGATACTTATAGTGAATGGAATAACTATCCACGTCGTGTGACAGTAAATACATTCTACATGGACCAATATGAGATTTCAAACCGTGACTATAGAGAGTATACATATTGGATGGGCTTTATGTATGGAAAAGAAATTGCTGACAAATGCCGTCCAGACTCTACAGTATGGCGTGAAGAATTGGCATATAACGAACCATATCTAAATTACTACTTTACACACGTTGCATACGATATGTATCCAGTAGTAGGTGTTTCTTGGGAACAAGCTACTGACTATTGCGTATGGCGTTCTGACCGTGTAAACGAACTTAGACTTAAAAACGCAGGTGTTATCGACTTCCCAGATTTTGAGGCTATCTATCGTGACTCTGCTCGTTTTGAAAACGACTCTATCGCAACAGCAAAAGTTTACAATACAGGTAAATACCTAAAAACAGAAGAATACGATCCTGCTGCTGAAAATTCAACTCAAAGAAATGCATTCGGCGATGCTCGTAAAACTAATATGTCTGATGGTATTCTTCTTCCAAACTATCGTCTTCCTACCGAAGCTGAATGGGAATTTGCTGCTTATGGTATCACATCAGACGAAGGTATGGAAAACTATGACGAACGTCGTATCTACCCTTGGGATGGTTCTCAAACACGTAACCCTTCTCGTCAAGCTCGTGGTAAAATCATGGCAAACTTCTCTCGTGGTAGAGGTGATATGATGGGTGTGTCTGGTGACTTAAATGATAAAGCTAATATCACAGCTCCTGTAAACTCATTCTGGCCAAATGATTTTGGTTTGTATAATATGGCTGGTAACGTAAACGAATGGACAATGGACGTTTATCGTCAAGCTAGTAGCGATGAATATTCTGAATACAACCCATTCCGTGGTAACGTATATGTAGCACCAGTTCAAGACTCTTTAGGCGTATATCAATTAGATAGTCTAGGTCGTCTAGCTTATGACGTTCCAGTTTCAAAAGACAGTTTAGCTGCTTATAATAAACTGGACGTGCGTAACTACAAAGATGGTGACGCTCAATCTCAAGTAGATCAAAATAAATGGAAAGAAGTTTTAGATCCAGATGCTGCTACACGTCGTCTATATGACCCAGATGCTTCAAATGAAGGTGACCCAGAAAAATATCTAGCTACTCAAATTTCAAATACCACTCGCGTTTATAAAGGCGGTAGCTGGAAAGACCGTTCATACTGGTTGAACCCTGCAACTCGTCGTTACAAAGAACAAGCAGAAAGTAGCAACGATATAGGTTTCCGTTGTGCAATGGACCGCGTTGGTTCAGACAAGGGTAACAACAATAAATAAGATTTAAATTATCCAATAGATAAAAGAAGCTGGCTAAAAAGTCAGCTTCTTTATTGTAAATTACTAGTTAAACTCTTTAATTCTTTAAATGAGAATACTTCATATACCAACAAAATCTGATGTGGTGTATTGTGGCGTAATAGCAAATACAGGTACTAGAGATGAACTTCAGAATGAGCATGGGATGGCTCATCTTCTGGAGCATTTGTTTTTTAAGGGAACAAAAAAGAGGTCTCAGTACCAGGTGATGAATTGTCTTGAGACTGTTGGTGGGGAATTAAATGCATATACCACCAAAGAGGAGACGGTGGTGTATTCGATTGCTCTAAAAAGGGATTTTTCAAGAGCGGTGGATCTGATTATGGATATAATCTTTAATTCCACAATAAATGAAGATGAACTTCAAAAAGAAAAAGAGGTAGTAAAAGACGAAATAGATTCGTATCTAGATGCTCCAGCTGAGTCTATTATTGATGATTTAGAAGAAGTATTGTTTGATAGAACATCACTAGGTAGAAATATATTGGGAACAAAAGATTCGTTAGATTTAATAACATCAGATAAACTTATTGATTTTTATAAAAGATGTTATACCACAGATGAATTACTATTCTTTTCTATGGGAGATTTTACAGTTTCTTATGTAGAAAAATTGGTTGGTAAATATATTTCGCACATTGTTCCTAGCACAAGAGAGTTCGCAAGAGTATCTCCAGCGGAATATATTCCTAAAAAAATGGAAATAATACGCAATACAGCGCAGGCACATTGCGTTATAGGAGGTAGAGCCCCTTCTATTTCAGAAGATGAGAAGTATGCTTTCTTCTTGCTTAATAATATATTAGGTGGCCCTAATATGACAAGTAAGTTGAATATGTCGCTCAGAGAGAAAAATGCTTTGGTGTATCAAGTAGATTCTCAATATCAGACATATTCAGATACAGGATTATGGTATGTATATCTTGGCACAGACCACGAAGACTTGTCAAAGGCAAAACGTTTGGTGTACAAAGAGATGAATAAACTTATAGATACTGAAATATCTCAGAGTTTATTAAATAGAAGCAAACGTCAAATCATAGGTCAATTAATATTGAGTCAAGAAAATAGAGAAAATACTATTCTTTCTTCTGCAAAACAGTTTATGGCATTTAACAAGGTGTCTGATATAGAAGAGGTGAAAGAAAAATATATGGCTGTTACTGCAAAAGAAGTGTTAGAAATGGCTCAAAAATATTTTGTAAAAGAAAATTTAAGTGAGATAATATATTTATAATGAAAGAATTAGAAAATTATATAATAGAACATTCAGAGCCAGAGTCAGAGCTTTTGCAAAAGTTGACTCACGAGGCAAATGTGAAACTTCTACATCCTCATATGCTTTCTGGTCATATTCAAGGCAGACTGCTTAGTATGCTTGTGGCAATGATTAAACCAAAAAGAATTCTAGAATTAGGCACATACGTGGGCTATTCTGCAATTTGTTTGGCAGAAAATCTTCCAGAAGACGGCAAACTTATCACTATTGACATAGATGATGAGATAGAAGATATGGCTCGCGAATATATCAATGCTTCGCCAAGTGCTTCAAAGATAGAATTTATAGTGGCAGATGCACTTAAATGGCTAGGAGAATGCAACGAAACATTTGACCTTATATTTATAGATGCAAATAAGAGACATTATATAGAATATTACAATGCAGTATTTGATAAACTTACTCCAGGTGGGTTTATATTGGCAGATAATACACTTTGGGGCGGGAAAGTGGTAGAAAAGGTGGCCAACAACGATTATCAAACCAAGGGACTACTTGTTTTTAACGATTATTTGAATACTCAGCAAGATAAGATTTCTTATTTTATATTACCTTTGCGTGACGGACTTACATTTATTCAGAAAAAATGAAAAAGATATTATCATTAATTTTATTTTGTTTAATAGTAAATAATATTTTTGCTATAGATTCTCCATTCCATAATAAAGAATCAAAACTTATGGAACATGCAAAAGAATTTTTCCATGACAAGAATTATTCTGCAGCATATAGATACACAGAAGAATTATTAGCCGAAGGCATAGAGAATGACGAAGAAAAACGTGAAGCAGAGTCTATTTCTGCTCTTTCTTCTTATTATTTAAGAAATGCTGAGGCAATAAATAAATTGAAAGCGTATGTGGAGGAATATCCATACGCTTCTGAACTTGACAAATTTAATCTTTATATTGGCATTCTTGAGATAGAAGCAGGCAAAGAAAAAGATGCTTTGAAGAGATTGGAACAAGTGAGAAAAGAAAACTTATCTGATGAAGATATAGATGCACTTTTCTTCTATCGTGGCTATGCTTATGTGGATAGAAAAAAATATGAAGAAGCATCTTATGAGTTTGGAAACTTGTTGAAACGTAATTCTGAAAAATATAAAGTTCCAGCACATTATTATTATGGTTATTGCCAATATAGACTAGAGAATTATTCTGTTGCTCTAGAAAATATTTTGGTAGCAGAAAATGACCCAAAATTCAAGGATGAGACTCCACTTTTGTTGTGTAGATTGTATTTCTTGCTTGATAATTGCGAGAAAAGTACTCAGTATGCAGAGAAAATTATTGCCTCTTCTCAAGTGAACAAGGAAAATGCAGAGGTGTATAAAATGCTGGCTGTGTGCAAGTTTAACAACAAAGAATATGCAAAAACTATAGAACTTCTAGAAAAATATCAGAAGTTGAGCAAAAAGATGACCCGCGAAGACTGGTATGTTTTGGGTATGTCTTATTATAATACTGAAAAATATGACAAGGCTGTAAAAACACTTGCAAAATCTACAAGTGAAAAGGATAAACTAGGCCAAAATAGTTATTTCCACACTGCAATGTCTTATTTGAAACTTGCTGATAAGAAAAATGCTCGTATGTCTTTTGACAAGGCTTCTCGTCTAGATTTTGATAAACAAATACAAGAAGATGCACTTTATAATTATGCACTTTTGACTTACGAACTTTCATATTCTGCATTTAATGAATATGTTCAGGCCTTTGAGCGTTTCTTGAAGGAATTCCCAGATTCAAAACACAAAGAAAAGGTGCATGAATACTTGATTTCTTCTTATTTAACTACAACAAACTATTCTCAAGCGTATGCTTCTATCAAGAATTTGAATTCAAATGACCGTGTGGTAAAAGAAGCAGAACAGAGAGTGCTTTTTGGTATGGCAACAGATGCAATTGCTAACAGGAAATACTCTGATGCTATGGCAAATCTTAAAACTTTGATAAGTGAGAAGTCATACAATCAAGATATTACAGCTCGTGCACATTTCTGGTATGGAGAATGCTTATATCGTAGCAAAAAATATGATGAAGCAAAAGAGCAATTTGATTTATATCTTAAAAAGACAATTTCTATAGACCAAGATGAATATCGTTTTGCTCAATACAATATTGCGTATATTTTCTGGAACAAACAGGAATATCAAAATTCTGCTTATTGGTTTAGAAAATATGAAAAGATAGAAAAAGTTAATCCAGTAATGAGACTTGATGCATTGAACAGAATAGGTGACTGTTATTTCTTACAAAGAAGTTTTGATCAAGCATTAAGTTCTTATAATCAATCTATTGAGATAGGTGGCACATATGCTGGAGTTGATTATGCTTTGTATCAAAAAGCGTTTGTGTTGGGTCTTCAAAAGAAATATAACGACAAGATTGCCACTTTAAAAGACTTGCAAACTCGTTTCCCAAAATCTGATTGGAATGACGATGCAATGTTTGAAATAGGTAAGGCTTATATTGCTCTAGACAAGAATGATGAGGCTATCTCTACCTTTGGTGACATTGCAAGCAAGTTCCCTGCATCAAATCCAGTGGTGAGAAAAGCACAATTGCAAATAGCTATGCTTCAATACAACTCTGGAAAAGTGGCAGATGCCACTGCAACTTATAAAAAAGTGGCTGTAAGTTATCCAAATACAGAGGAAGCCGCAACAGCTCTTTCTGCTCTAGAAAGTATAATGGTGGATAGTAATAAGGTAGATGAATTTAACCAGTTGGCCCAACAATTGGGCAAATCTTCTACTACAAAAGAAGACTCGCTTCAGTACAAAGCTGCAGAGAAAATTTACTTTAAAAACAACTATGCCGATGCTAGTACTGCTCTAGAAAAATACCTTAATATGTATCCTCAAGGAAAATACAATGCCTTGGCACAATATTATTTAGCAAATAGTTATTATCAACAAAAGAAATATACTGAATCGTTAGGTATTTATGCAAAATTGTTAGAAAGTTCTGAAAATCCTAATGTTGAATTCTCTCTTCAACGTGCTTCTGCAATGGCATTTAGCATGGGTAAATATGAGGATGCACTAAATTATTACACAAAATTGGACCAAATAGGTAGTGTGGAAAATAAACAAACTGCTAAATTGGGCATCATGCGTTGTGCTTACAACTTAAAAGACTATAATAAAACTATTGAGGTAGCTTCTGATATTATAGGTGCATATTCAGATGAAGAAATTATTACCGAAGCTAGATATAATAGATTTAAATCTTATCAAGCGCTAGCGGTCACTGAGCGTGTCGACGGATTGATGACCGGAGGGAATAACGTGCCCGCATCTGCGATAGAAGATTTAGTCGCACTTGCAGCAGATACACGTAATATTTACGGTGCAGAAGCAAAATATGAATTAGCAAATTATTATTATTCAAAGAATCAATTGGATAAGGCAGAGGCAGAAGTGTTCTCATATATTGAGAAAGGCACTCCTCACCAACATTATTTGGCAAAATCATTTATTTTGCTAGCAGATGTTTATATCCAAAAAGAAAGATATTTTGAAGCGAAACAATATTTATTGAGCCTAAAAGATAATTATGTGGCAGATGATAAAGAGATTTCTGAAGCCATAGCATCTAGATTGGAATTAATTAATACAAAAGAGTCTGAAACAATTTCTAACCAATAATAAAATGAAGAAATTATTAATAATAGCATTAGCTTTGGCTTCTGTTCCTGCAGTTTATTCTCAAGAAGAAGTTTCTAGAGACTTAACAGTGGAGAGAGAATACGACCCAGTGGTGGCAAATGCAAAAAAGATTAGTCCTACTCCACAAAAAGAAGTAATTGAAGTAGAACAACCAGAAATTACTTACACCACATGGTCAAAAGTGGAAAAAACAGAGAAAAATGCGTCTGTTCAAGACCCTACAGAGTTTGAGACAGACAAGGCTACATATGACAGAAAAAAAGGAATGTTCAAAGCAGGCTTGGGCTTTTATTGGCAAACCTTAGGGGAGTTTTACTATCCATTGCTTGAAAAAGAGAAGCATTTATTGGACGTGTCTGTAAAACACCATTCTGCTTGGGGTAATATTGAATTAGAAGACGGAACCAAACCTCGTGCATTTGACCATTTAACAGATTTAGGTTTAAATTATGAAACTAGTTTCAAAAAATCTAAGTTGGAAATGGGCGTTTCTTACAAATATAATGGCTACGATTATTATGGTATGAGTAATGTGGCAGATGATTATATGAAAAATGCAACAGGAAGTAATTCTGATGTAGATGCTAGTATTAAATTTTATTCTACAGACCACAAAAGTAAATTTCATTACCATATTCATGCCGGATATAAATACTTTGACAGAAACTATGATATTTCTGCACATATGATTAAGGCGGGAGTAGAACTAGCTGGTCATGTTGGTAAAGGGGAATTAGGAGCTGAGGTGGATGCTGATATTGATGTGCTAAATATGCACAAATCTGCATTAGATTCACATCCTCATACCGCAGGAATTATGAAAATTAATCCATTTTATAAACTGCACGGAGAGGAGTGGGCTGTAAATCTTGGTGGAAATCTTTTTGTTGACTTCAACGAACATGCAAAACGTCCAGTAACTGGTTCTGCAAAAATAGAAGCTCATGTGGGCATTGTTCCAGATTTGTTTTATCTATATGGTGGCATAGGTGGTGATTATAACCCAAATTACTACTATGAAATTTCAAGAGAAAACCAATATATCACTCCAGATTTGGAGGTTTCTCCAACTTATACTCCATTTGATGTGAACTTAGGATTAAAAGTACGCATTATGGAAGGCTTAATGTTTAATGTTGGTTTTGATTATAATTTAATTTTAGACCAATATTATTATGTTAACCGTGTGGTTATGAATGAGTCTTCTGTTTCTGATACACTTGGTTATGCTAACACTTTTGATGTGGTAACAGAAAGTACTACACACAATGTGAATGTAGAGGCAGGTTTGTACTTTGACTATGTAAAAGGTTTAAATTTGGGTGTGACCGCGGGTTATAGCTATTGGGGTGTGAAAGAAAATGAGTACGCTTGGCATAAGCCATCTTGGAAGGTTGAGTTTGTTGGTACATATCGATTCCTAGAAAAATGGGAAGTGGGTGCTTCATATAAAATGTTAGCCGACAGAAAAGCATTAGTAGCAGGTGAGGTAGTTAAAATGAACGATATTCACGATGTGGATGTATGGGCTTCATACAAAGCGTTAGACTGGCTAACAGTGTTTATAAAAGGCAAAAACCTAGCAAATCAAAAGGCAGATACATATTATGGCTACCGTAATTTTGGTATAAATGGTCTTGCTGGCGTAACTATGTTGTTTTAATTAAAAAAAAATAATAACTTTGCGACTCAATTTTAGATTATGAGTGTAACAAGTAGAATTAAAGTGGCTAAGGCATTACAA
>JAEIGA010020423.1_pt1 | contig 10101 bp, 3 predicted proteins | sample 9270691 | NCBI WGS metagenome assembly JAEIGA01 (sample SAMN17057246, study PRJNA624740) | gut metagenome | biome: biome; isolation source: fecal sample | host: Bos grunniens | place: China: Xizang | collected 2019
AAACAGCGCGGGCGTCAAACTTTATTCCATTGGGTGTGTTCAGAAAGTGTCCAAGTTTCAGAATCCCGAAATAAAAGCTAACGCCTTTTATTTATATGTCTTTAGTTGTTATTTAATCATAGGCAATTTGGTTTAGATTATCACAAATATAACAATTCTATTCCGAAAAACAAAACTATTGCGTCGTGTTGGCGGCACAAGACAATGGTACGGTGGTGTTGGCGCAGGGCGTTTGAATGTTTGAAAGATTAGTAGAGGGGGATACCTTATATATAATATAAAGAAACGACTTTTTATGGTGATTCATCTGGATCTACACCCCGTTATCATGCACAGATTCCTCCATGCCTTGTCGCTCTCATGGCTCCGGTAGTTTGTATGCAGTTGCCAATGCGCTGTTCCGTTTCTGAATTTTTGGTGGTTTTGATTCGTCAGTAAAAAAGCCCTTGTGGTATTATTTTGAAGTTTTAAGTGCCGTTGGCCTTACATTTTGTTATTTGAGGGGGGGGGTAAAAATTATTATAAAAAAGTGGAAAAATGTTGTGTAATCTAGAAAATTATTATAATTTTGCTAATTGTAAGAGATAGAAAATAAATTGTACTACACTCAAACTCAATCCTCAAAATTCTGTAAGAGTTAAGTATCAATATTTTTTTAACCTAAAAAACTTTTTTTATGTATCTAAAACGTACAAACACATCACTGCGTCAGATGTTTGTCGGTGTTCGCTATGCACTGATACTCATGATGTTAGTGGGGGGGGGTATCTCCGCTGCTATGGCGCAAAATTTAGTGAAGGGTAATGTAGTAGATCAGAAGGGTGAGCCCATGATTGGTGCCACCGTTGTTCTGCTTGAGGACACTACAAAGGGTACGATTACAGATGCCGACGGTAACTTCGAGTTGCCCGCAGCTGCTGGTCAGACTTTGCAGTTCTCATCAATTGGCTACAAGACTCTTGATGTTAAGCTTGGTAGCCAGACTACTATTAAGGTTACCATGGAGGAGGACCTCAATCAGCTTGAGGACGTTGTGGTTATCGGTTACGGTACCGCACGTAAGGGTGATTTGACCGGTTCTATCTCAAGTGTAAACGGTTCATTGCTCTCTAACCGCTCTACACAGCAGATTTCTACTGCTATGCAGGGTCAGATTGCCGGTGTTCAGGTTACCCGTTCAGACGGTGGTCCTGGTGGTGGCGCATCTGTTCGCGTGCGTGGTGTGACAACCATGTCAACCAACGACCCGTTGGTAATCGTTGACGGTGTTCCCTCATCATTAAACGATGTATTGGCATCAGATGTTGAGACCATGACCGTTTTGAAGGATGCTGCTTCTGCTGCTATCTACGGTGCTCGTGCTGCTGCCGGTGTTATTCTTATCACCACCAAGCGTGCGAAGCACAACGATTTCTCACTCGACTACAACTACGAGTTCGCATTGGATACTCCTACCACCCGCGCAAAGAACGCCGGTGCTGTTGAGTGGTTCAAGATGTACAACGAGTTGAAGTGGAACGACGGTGCTGCAGAGTTCGGTACCTACTCTCCCGAGTACATCGAGTCTTACGCCGAGAACCACGCCAAGGATCCTATCCACTACCCCGATGTAGACTGGGTTGACCTCGTACTCAAGGAGACTACTACTCACCAGCAGCACACATTGTCATTGTCTGGTGGTACCCAGAATATCCGCACCAAGTTTACCTTCAACTATCAGGATGGTAAGGGTTACGTTGCTAACAAGGGTTATGAGCGTTATACTGGTCGTTTGAACAACGACTGGCAGATTACCAAGTGGATGCGCGCTAATGTAGACATCGATTTCTCTGCTTCAGAGTCTACTTCACCTGCTTTGGGTAACGCCATCTATTGGGCATATCTTATTTCTCCTATCTACACTCCTTACTGGGAGGATGGCTCTTTCGCCGACGTTAAGGATGGTGGTAACGCATTGGCAGCTTTGGCTAATGGCGGTAAGTCAACTACCAACTACTATAAGTTTGGCGGTAAGGCTCAGTTGGATATCACTCCCGTTAAGGGCTTGACTTTGACAGCTATCTTTGCTCCTCGCTATAACTTCACCAAGGGCAAGAGCTTCACAAAGGCAACTCCCGTTTACTACGAGGATGGCCGTTCTATCATGCACCAGTCTTTGAAGACCACAAACCTTTCAGAGAGCCGCAACGATGGTAGCAGCCTTACTTACCAGTTCTATGGTAACTACGCAAAGCAGTGGGGCGACCACTCATTCAGCGCGATGGTTGGTTACGAGGCATTTATGAACAAGTGGGAGAACTTGGGCGCATCTCGTAACAACTACAACCTCGACACATTCCCCTACCTTAACGTAGGTCCCGAGGACTTCCAGTACAACTCTGGTTCAGCAGGTCACAACGCTTACCAGTCTGTATTCGGTCGTTTGATGTACTCTTACAAGAACAAGTATATGATTCAGGCCAATCTCCGTGCCGATGCATCTTCACGTTTCCACAAGGATAGCCGTTGGGGTGTATTCCCTTCAGTATCTGCTGGTTGGGTAATTTCAGAGGAGAACTGGTTCAAGAATAACGTAGTTGACTACATGAAGATTCGTGCTTCTTACGGTCAGTTGGGTAACGAGCGTATCGGTTCAGAGTTCCCCTACATGGCAACTATGTCAACCGGTAGTAGCTACATGTATGACAAGTCAGCAGGTGCTTTGACCGCTGCTATGAACGCTGCACAGGTTTACTACGCATTTAAGGATATCACTTGGGAGACTACCACTACCTATGGTGTTGGTGTTGATATGTCATTCCTCGACAACCGTTTGCGTTTGACTGCCGACTACTATCACAAGGCAACAAAGAACATGTTGCTTACCCTCGGATTCCCCTCATACGCTGGTTTCTCTGCTCCCCAGCAGAACGCCGGTGATATGTACACCAATGGTTGGGATCTCGAGCTCGGTTGGGGTGACACCGTAGGTGACTTCTCATACCGCATCTCTGCCAACATCTCTGACTACCGTTCACGCATGGGTTACTTGGGCGATCGTCGTACCATCTCTGGTAGCAACATCACCGAGAAGGGCTCATACTACAACGAGTGGTTCCTCTATAAGAGCGACGGTTTGTTCGTAACTAAGGAGGACCTCTACGACGAGAATGGCAACAAGTATCCTACTTTGTCTGCTAACGATAAGGAGGGTAACATCAAGTTCATAGATGTGAACGAGGATGGTGTTATCAACGAGGACGATAAGGTTCGCAGTGGTAACTCACAGCCCGAGTACCTCTATGGTGGTAACATCTCAATGGGCTATAAGGGCTTCGACTTCAGCTTGTCATTCCAGGGCGTTGGTCACCAGAACTCAATGTTCAACTACTACTGGGTACAGCCTTTGAAGGAGCAGTGGGGTTCACTTCCCGAGTTGCTCGTAGGTAACTACTGGAGCCAGTACAACACTCCCGAGCAGAATGCCAAGGTTAAGTATCCCCGTTTGACTTATGCAAACACCTCTAACACCTATGCTCGTTCAGACTACTGGTTGTTCAATGGTGCTTACTTCCGTGTGAAGAACATCACTTTGGGTTACACATTGCCCGAGAATATCATCAAGCACATCCGCATGAAGTCTTTGCGCTTCTATGTAAGTGTTAACGATCTTCCCGCAATCAGCAACTATCCCAAGGGATGGGATCCCGAGTTGGGTTGGGGTAACAGCTTCATCTCTACTTCATTTATCTTTGGTGTAAATGTTAAATTCTAAAAGCGTAAAACGGTATGAAAAAGATATTATTAGCAACTATTGCATCGGCGTTTGCGCTAACATCTTGCGTCGATCTTAATTTGGCTCCGCTTTCAGAGGGTTCAAGTGAGACTTGGTACTCTACCCCTGCGGAGATTGAGATGTCGGTAAACGACTTCTATCGTACTGCGTTCTTCCCTATCAACGATAAGTGGTGGGGTGACGATGCTACTCGCCGTGGCCAGCTCAATATCATGATGGACGGTTCAATGACTGCCGAGAATGGTACAACCCGTGGTCGTTGGGAGAACTACTATAAGGGTATTGCCCGCGCATTGCGTCTTATCAACAAGATGGATGCTGCTCGTGCTATGGGTGTTCCCGAGGCTACTGTTACCCAGTATGAGGGTGAGGCTTACTTCTACCTCGGTTTTGCTTATGGTAACCTTGCATTCCACTGGGGTGATGCTATCCTCGATAAGAAGGGTATGACTCTTGAGGAGGCTTACACTATGCCTCGTTCACCTCGCTCAGAGGTTTTGGCTTACGCTTACGACTGCTTCGATGAGGCTGCAAAGCGTCTGCCCGAGAGCTACGGTGGTCTTCAGCGTGCTACCAAGGGTGCTGCTTATGCTTTCAAGGCTCGTACAGCTCTCTGGTGTGGTGACTATGCTATTGCCGCTACTGCTGCCAAGAATTGTATGGATTTGGGCGTTTACGAGTTGCACGACAACTATCAGGACCTCTTCACTGCATCATGGTCTGACGAGTGGATTTTCTTCTTCCGTGGTGATGTGGCTTTGAAGACTTATCTCTTTGCTGCTGCTGACGTTCAGAACGTAATTACCCGTCTTGCCGGTGGTTGGGGCGGTGTATGGGCTCCCTCTTATGAGTTGATTTGCGCATACCCCTGTATCGACGGTAAGCCTATCGACGAGTCACCTTTGTACAATCCCAAGGATTTGTTCGAGAATCGTGACCCCCGTTTGGCTATGACTGTAGTTCCTTTTGCAACAGCTCACAACAAGTCAGTTCTTGATGGTACTTACAACCCCGCCGACTACGAGTGGTTGGGTATCGAGCATACTCCCGATCCCTCTCGTATCGAGGTTATGAAGTTCGCCACAGGCACAAAGGTTGGTAACAACGATTCAAAGGCTCGTGCCGAGCACGCTGCTTACAACGGTTTCAACGTTAAGAAGTTCGTTGATGCTTCATGGTTGGAGAATGGTTTCAAGGGTGCTCCCACAACATATCCCTACATGCGTTATGGCGATGTATTGTTGATGTATGCCGAGGCTATGATCGAGCAGGACCAATGTTCACAGGAGGTTTTGGATGCTACTGTAAACAAGTTGCGTGAGCGTGCTTACGCAGGCACAGGCATCGACTACCCCAAGGTTGTAAACGGCACTCAGGCTGCTATGCGTACAATGATCCGCACCGAGCGTTTCATTGAGATGGCTTTGGAGGGCTGGCGTTATGAGGATGTTATCCGTTGGCGTATTGCCGAGAAGGTATTCAATTCTCCTTACTACTACTTGCCTCGTACTTGGTCAGGCTCTACTGCTTGGGATGGTGACATCAGCAAGGTTCCCGATACATTCAAGAAGCTTATCCAGAACTGGAAGGATGGTAACTATCCTCTCGGTGGTGTTCCCCAGATCGACGAGAACGGTATTGCCGACCTCTCGGAGATGGTTGAGAAGGGTTACATCGAACCAGCTATCCAGCGTAACTTTAACAAGGATCGTGACTACTTGTGGCCTGTTCCCGCTGCAGACCGCTTGATCAACGAGAACTTGAGCCAGAACCCCAACTGGTAAAAAATAATCCGAATACTTGCGGAGGCCCGATCATATCGGGCTTCCGTAGTATAGGGAAATATGTGATATTTGATTATATGCCGCCTGTTCGCTGTGAGTGAAAGGGTGGTTTATTAGAAAACAGAAATTTATGAAGATAACAAAATTCTTTATGCCCTTGTTGGCAGCGGTAGTGGCTGTGGCATGCGCCGAGAAGCCCGTAACAGCTGTTGATGAGACAGGTTATCCTTGTTATAGCGGTATCTATCCTCACCTCTCGTACTACAACTCGAATGGCGAGTGCGGTACAGGTGCTGTGGTGCCCTGGGCCAACCGTTTGTGGGTAGTGAGCTATGCTCCTCACTCGCCCTATGGCTCGGATGACAAACTCTATGAGATTACTCCCAACCTCGAGCAGATCGTGCGCGAGGAGAGTATTGGTGGTACCCCCGCCAACCGTATGATTCACACACCCAGCCAGCAGCTCTTCATCGGCCCTTATGCTATCGATGCCGAGGGTAAGGTGAGAACTCTTCCATATGACCGTGTTCCGGGTCGTCCCACAGGTAATGCATACCACTTGACCGACCCCGAAAACCGTATCCTGCTTGCAACAATGGAGGCAGGTTTCTACGATATTGATGTTAAGACTCTCGAGGCAAAGACCCTCTACAAGGATGGTAACGTGTTGAAAGCAGAGGGTACATCAGATAAATTTAGCACAATATTGCCAGGCTACCACGGCAAGGGTTTCTACTCGGGCCAGGGTGTTGCCATATACTCTAATAATGGCGAGGAGGGTGAGTTGGCACAGAAGCAGTTCGACATCCCCTCTGGCTCACTCTCGGAGTGGAATGGCAAGGAGTGGAAGGTTATCCTCCGCAACCAATTCACCGAGGTTACAGGCCCCGGCGGTATCGAGGGTAATGCTTCGGTGAATGATCCTATCTGGGCTCTTGGTTGGGATTACAAGTCGGTAATCTTGGCTTGCCGCGAGCCCGAGATTGGTTGGACTTTCTATCGTCTTCCCAAGGCCAGCCACGCCTACGATGGTGCACACGGCTGGAATACCGAGTGGCCTCGTATCCGCAACGTGGGTACGAAGGAGCAGCCCGACTACCTGATGACTATGCATGGTATGTTCTGGCGCTTCCCCCATACCTTCACATCGGCCAACACAGCAGGTATCACCCCTCGTGGTGCTTATCTGAAGGTTATCGCTGACTTTGCTAATTGGAATGGCCGTTTGGTATTTGGTTGCGACGACTCTGCACAGAGCGAGTTCCTTAACAAGCGTGCCCAGAAGGGTAACATCGGCGGTCCTGGCCAGTCACACTCTAACCTCTGGTTTGGTGATATGTCAACTCCCGATAACGTAGGTCCTACCACTGCTGGTGGCTCTATTTGGCTCAAGGAGGATGTTAAGGCGGGTGTAGCTTCTGATCCCTTCCTCTTCCAGGGTTGGGCTAACCGTTGTGCATGGATTGCCAACCGTTCAAAAAGCGATGCTATTATCACTTTCGAGGTTGATAAGAAGGGCGATAACAAGTGGAGCGAGCTTCGCAAGGTGGAGGTTCCCGCTGGTTCGTCAAAGTTTGTTGCTTTCGAGCCCACCGACGAGGGTGTTTGGGTGCGTGCCACAAGCTCGGCTAATATCAACGCCGACCTTACCTTCGTTCTGGCCGAGGAGGAGACTCGTACCAACGAGCCCGATGCTATCTTCAATGGCTTGGCTACTGTTAAGAATGCTGGCGATTCAGAGGGTCTGATGTATGGTCTGCCCGACAACCGTCGTGCTTTGGGTCTGTTGGCTACAACTGCCGATGGTCAGAGCTACTACGAGTTGGATGCTGCCATGAATCTTACACCCTGCCAGGATGAGGATATGAGCGAGTATATCGCCGATAAGTTTGCTATTCCCGAGGATGTTGTCGAGATCGATAATGGTTCGGTTCTTATCGTTGATGCCAAGAATCGCCGCTGGCGTTTGCCTTTGGGCAATAAGGCCTACACCAAGTTGGTTGCCGATGCCAAGCTGCGTTTGTGCCGCGAGGTGGCTACCGAGCGCGACCTCTTCTCTTGCCACGGTACATTCTATGAGCTTCCCGCCGAGAATGCCGATGGTTATGCCAAGATTCGTCCCGTATCGTCACACAACTTCGCTATCAACGACTACGCTTCATATCGTGGTATGATGATGTTCACAGGTATCGACCATAGCGCTGCAGGTGAGAACCCCCACATCGTTTTGTCGGAGGATGGCAAGGCTGCTGTTTGGGCTGGTGCTATCGACGATTTGTGGAAGATGGGTAAGCCCGTAGGTCATGGTGGCCCATGGGTAGAGAGCGCAGTTAAGGCAGGTGTTCCTTCTGATGCTTTCCTTATCGGCTTCTACGATAAGCGTACCATGTCGTTGTCACATTCAGATTCTGGCAACGTAACCTTCACCGTAGAGGTTGACCCCACAGGTGATGGTCAGTGGTTCTGCTATGATAAGTTCGAGGTGGTTGCAGGTCAAACTCTCGAGCACCGTTTCCCGAAGGCCTTCCAGGCTCGTTGGATTCGCGTGACTGCCGATTGCGACACCAAGGCTACCGCATGGTTTGAGTACAAGTAATAAAACCTAAACTAAATAGGGCCTGTCTAACAAAAAGTTAGGCAGGCTTTTTATTTTTTACGAAAAAGTTATTATATTTGTGCATCTAACCATTTCTATGGGTCTGTGTTGATGTATCGCAGATTTTTGGATTAGAACTATAAACCAAAATGATTATATGAAGAGAGTATTTTTTGCATTCGTTGCGTTGCTTGCCTTCGTGGCATGCTCTACTGGCCCCAAGAGCCCCAATGTGCTTCTCGAGGCCGAGAATTTCGACAACAAGGGTGGCTGGAGCGTAGATCAGCAGTTCACCTTTGAGATGGGTTCGCCCTATCTTATTGCACATGGTATGGGTACTCCCGTAGCCGATGCCTCTACCACTGTGAAACTCCCCGCTGCAGGTACCTATCATGTCTATGCTCGTACCTACAACTGGACCTCTCCATGGACCGACAAGACAGGCCCTGGTGGTTTTACCATTAGTGTAAATGGTACTGCGTTGGCCAATACTCTCGGTAACGAGGGCAATAGCTGGATGTGGCAGTATGCTGGTGAGGTGGCAATTGACAACACCAAGGCCGAGGTTGCCCTTCACGATTTGATGGGTTTCGATGGCCGTTGCGATGCCATCTGGCTCACACCCAACAAGGGCGAGCTTCCTCCTGTTGCTGGAGAGGAGTTGGCAGCTTTCCGTGCGAAGCAGAATCCCAAGAAGGTGAAAGTTGTTAAATATGATTTCGTTGTTGTAGGTGGTGGTGTTGCAGGTATCTGTGCATCGGTAGCTGCGGCACGCATGGGCACTGATGTAGCTCTTATCAACGACCGTCCTATCTGGGGTGGTTGCAACAGCTCGGAGACCCGCGTTCACCTCGGTGGCCACATCGAGATGGAGCCCTACACCAATCTTGGTAATATGATTAAGGAGTTCGGTCCTCTGAATGGTGGTAATGCAAAGCCTGCCGAGAACTACGAGGATGACAAGAAGCGTGCATTCCTTGAGGCAGAGAAAGAGCACCTTGATCTCTATCCCTCATATCGTGTAGATAAGGTTGATTGCAAGGACGGTAAGATTCAGGCCGTTTATGCAACTCACATCGAGACTGGCGAGGTTGTTAAGTTCGTTGCTCCCATCTTCTCTGATTGTACGGGTGATGGTACTGTTGGTTACCTTGCAGGTGCCGACTATCACATGGGTCGTGAGGGCCGTGCCGAGTTCAACGAGCCTTCAGCTCCCGAGCAGGGCGACAAGATGACTATGGGGTCATCTGTTCAGTGGTACTCTCTTGAGAAGGATGCTCCCGTTGAGTTCCCCGTATTCGAGTATGGCTTGAATTTTACCGAAGAGAACTATCAGCGTGTTAAGATGGGTGAGTGGACTTGGGAGACAGGTATGAACCGCCATCAGTGCGACGAGTTTGAGCGTATTCGCGACTATGGTTTGATGGTAGTCTATTCTAACTGGAGCTTCGTTAAGAATCGCCTTGAGAAAAACGAGGGTTTCAGAAATCGTGAGTTGGCATGGGTTGCCTACATCGCAGGTAAGCGTGAGTCACGTCGTTTGATGGGTGATCATGTTTTGACCGAGAACGACCTTGTAAACGAGACGAAGTATCCCGATGCATCATTCACCACTACATGGAGCATCGACCTTCACTATCCCGATCCCAAGAACAGTGCGCATTTCCCCGGTAACGAGTTCAAGTCTATCTGTGTTCATGGCAAGACTAATCCCTATGCTGTGCCCTATCGTTGCTTGTATTCTCGCAATATCGAGAACTTGTTCATGGCGGGCCGTAACATCAGCGTTACCCACATCGGTTTGGGTACTGTTCGTGTAATGCGTACCACAGGTATGATGGGTGAGGTTGTAGGTTTGGCAGCTTCGCTCTGTGACGAGCACGATGTTCTGCCTCGTGGCGTATATACCTCTCATCTCGAGGAGCTTAAGGCTCTTATGGAGAAGG
>JAEIGA010020424.1_pt1 | contig 10101 bp, 4 predicted proteins | sample 9270691 | NCBI WGS metagenome assembly JAEIGA01 (sample SAMN17057246, study PRJNA624740) | gut metagenome | biome: biome; isolation source: fecal sample | host: Bos grunniens | place: China: Xizang | collected 2019
AATCAATATCTCGAACAGTTTGGTATTCCGGGCTTAAATGCAAACAGCTACACATGGATAGACGGCAACTATTATGACTCTGTATATCCGATGAGCGTTAAGCCTGACAGAGATTATATCTTGGCAGCTGTCGAAACAGATGCTGACAAGAACATAATCGGTGAAATCACCTACACTTTGGAGTTCAGAACGCCTCCGACCGCTACTTCCGAAGCCGGTGTGCAGACAGTCTTTTCCGACATCACCTCTACATCGGTGACGATTTCGACTACACCCGACAGTTCGGTTAAGTCCTACTATGTATATGTACGCGATAAGGCATGGTATGACAGCATTATTTCCGGCTACGGCGAAAGCATGCTTATGACGCTTATCAAGTACCCAAGTGCAGGATCATGGTATCTCAGCGGCAGCAACACCGACACATGGAGCGGACTTATTCCAAGCACAGAATATTGCATCGGAGTGTTGGCAGTAGACAATAACGACGCCGAAAAACTTGAGATTTACAATTTCACCACTCTCGAATCATCAGGTCTCCTCCCAAGCGTCGACGTGGTATTGAATCCTCACAGCACTAAGGGACACAACACTTTGACACTCAACCTCAAGGGCGAAAATGTGGCTAACCTCTACTACGCATTTACAGCAGATGCCGATATTAAGGAAGAATTGAACAAAGGATTTACTGTTGCCGAAGTGGCAAAGAATCGCGGTGCGCAACTTTCAAGCGAACAAATTGCGATGTTGACATCAGGAGCGGGCGTTAATATCGAGTTTGACAACCTCTGGCGTAGCACCGACTACACTTGCTTGGTATGCGCTATCAGTGCCGAACAGATAGAGACATCTGCAAGCATCACAACCACTACCGAGCCTGAGCCTGTACCGACCCGCGTAGAGTCTGAACTATTCGAAACACTTGTCGGCGAATGGGAAATCTCTTACGAATTTATGGACTACAATTTCCAACCACAAGTCGTCGAAGGTGCAGTAGTCAGAATCGCAGCAGGCGTTGATGAAGAAAGCACTCAAGAATATCGTTCGCTCAATCGCCTCGTAATTCTCGATTATCCATTCCAAGCAGACTGGGAACTCAATCCTATCCCATCGTTCTTGCCTGAAGACTTGTGTGCATACACTTATTGGAAGGAGAATAAATCGTTGGCATATCGCGACTACGGACCAAAATTCTTCTTGGAAATAGATGCGAATGGCAATATCACTATCCCTACTGCACAAAACTACAACTTCTACGGTTGGGGCGACAATGTGATGCAATTCTACGGTTGCGACTACGACAACCTCATGACTGCTCCTGCCACATTCCCTGTGACTTTGTCTGAAGATGGCAACACGCTTACCATCAAGGCTCATGTAGCCGGTCCTGAATTCGACAACGGCGTCTATCGTCCTGCAGTATTTATGAAGCAAGGCGACGGCGACAAGATGTGGAATGCCGCAATCACCGACATTGTACTCACCAGAGTAATCAAATAACCGAGTATCATCAGATTAATGTTTTACGAATCATAACGCAAACAGTATGAATCTAAATAAGAAAATAATCCTTGGCATCGTGTGCCTTTCATCTCTTGGACTGAAAGACGCCTCTGCCGGTGTGATGCAGATACACTTCACCGAAGACAAGCCCATGATCGAAACCGATCTAAGTGCAATCGATAAAATCACCTTTACCGATACAAGTTTTTCGATTCTATCGACCGACAATGCTACTACAGACTATAGCTATGGCGAAGTAGAGAAAATCACATTTTCCGACTTCAACAGCATTCATAAAATTGGCAACGAGGACAATATCCGACTGCTGATTTCGCCAAATCCGGTCGACGACATCATTCGTATCGTAGGCTACAACACCTCGGAGCCTGCGCAACTCTCAATCTATTCGCTCGACGGAGAAGAGATGATGCGAATCGACAATTGGCAAGGCGAGCCTATCGATGCGTCGCAACTCTCAGCAGGCATTTACATTCTAAGAATCAACACCCACACAATTAAATTTATCAAATCATGAAAAAGCTATATACAATATTGGCAGTGCTGATGACATTCTTCTATGTCTCGGCACAAACCGCAGAAGAGAGAAATCGTCTGGTTGTCACCGAAAAAAGTGGTACGCAGACAGCGTTCAAAGTAGAAAATATCGAAAGCATCTCGTTTGAATATGTCAACGAATCGACAGACGGATTCGGTGTCGACATCACTTGCTCTTCTATCGATATCACCGGCGCCACCATCACATTTACGCCTAACGAAGCTTCGACCTACTACATCGCTCGCGTAATGTCGAAGAAAGACCTCCAATCATACCAATGCTATGACAAGAACGGCAATTTGGACGATGCGGCAACGCTGAAATATGTGACAAACAACCCTTATATCGACGACTATGCGCACACAGGCACATACACGATGACATTAACCAATCTTATCCCTGGCACAGAATATGTCGCTTTGGCATTCGAATATTACACCGATGTTGACAAGGTTGACCACAAAGAATTCAAGACTTCGGAGGGGGAAATAGATGCTAAATTCGTGGCGTCGGACATTGTCACCGATTACAGAAAAGCCACTGTGAACATCACAGCCAAGAATGGCGGTGAGGCATGGACTTACTATCTGATGGAAAAAGAGTGGTATCTCACCTACGATGAACCTGTCCAAAACTGCTACTATGGCCTTTACAACACTTTTGTACTCGACCCAAGCAGCTACAACAACTCTTTCAGCGAATACCTCAAGTCTGTAGCCCTCTACGGCGACCAAACCATCACGCTCAACAATCTTGAGAGCGACAAGGAATATGTGCTCGCAGTGTTCAATATCGACATCAACACTACCGACCCTACTCAAGTCTATGACTGGTATTACTTGCCGGTAGAATTTAAAACACTAACTCCGAGCCAAGACAACAATCCTGAAGTAGATGTATTCGTAGAACGCATCGAACAAAACACAATGAACTACTACATCTATTTCACTGTCCACCTAAACGAGGCTGCAACTGAGGCTTACGACAAGTTGCTCCCTTACAACACCTTCGGCTCATACTACCAACAAGGCGGATGGGATAATGTGGGCGACCTCTTCCACTCACCTTACGGCACAAACCACTCTTTGACAGAATACGACTCAACAGCTATCGAGCAAGCCAAGTCTCCTGAAGGCTTCACCTTCGTATCCGTTTGGCCTAAGAGCAGCCACGAATACTACAAGAGCGAAGGCAACTACAACTACGGTCTATGTATCACCATTTTCAACGAGCAAGGAGTTCGTGCTCAAAATGGTGTAATCGTGACAGCTAATGACCTGGAAAATTCCGACATTAAAGAGGACACAACAGACGGTGGCACTCTTAAGATCGACATCTCAAGCGTGTCGGTAAATCCTACCAACGCAACCATCAAGTTCTCTCCAAGCGACCCGAATACTGAGTATGTGGCTCGAATGATCTCAAAATCTGAAATGACTGCTTCCGGACTTATAAACGCCGATGGAACTGTCGATGAATTGGCAACACTTGCTTACCTGCTTAGAAATCCATTTATTGACACATACAAACACGTTGGCGACTACGAAATGTATATCAACAACCTTCGTCCTGAAAGCGAATATGTGGCTGTAGCATTCGAATATTTCACTGATGTGATGAATCTCGACTACTTCTCATTCTCTACTCCTAAGGGGGATACAAAGGTGCAGTTCGCTGTAGAAAGCATCGATGTTGACTACACTAAGGCCACAATTGATGTGACTGCACTCAACAACGGTGGTGCATGGACCTACTATCTGATGAAAAAAGAATGGTACATCACTTACGATGAGCCAATCCAAAACTGCTACTACGGTCTTTACAACACATTTGTAATCGATCCGGGCAAATACAACAACTCATTCAGCGAATACCTTCAGAGCGTGGCACTCTACGGTGACCAAACCATCACGCTGACCAACCTCGAAAGCGACAAGGAATATGTCTTGGCATTGTTCAACATCGATATAAACACTGCCGACCCAACTGAAATTTACGACTGGCGTCATTTGCCGGTGGAATTTAAGACACTCACACCGGGCGCTGACAATCAGCCTACAGTAGATGTCAAATTAGATAGAATCGAACAAGATGATATCAACTATTACATCTATGTCAACTTAAAGGTGAATGATGTAGTGACTGAAGCTTACGACAAGTTATTGCCTGACAACAACTTCAAGAAATATTACGAAGAAGGCGGTTGGGACAATATGGGCGACATCTTCCACTCACCTTCAGGCTGGGGCAATCACAACTTGACCGCTTACGACCCTGAAGCTATCACAAAAGCCAAGTCTGCCGACGGATATACTTTCAAATACACATGGCCTAAATCTTACCATAACGAATTTGTGAAGTATGGTGATGTATCAGAATACTACGGATTGTGTGTGACAGTATTCACAGAGCAAGCTTCTCGCGCTCAAAACGGTCTGATCATCTACAAAGAGGATTTGGAAAATTCAAATTACGCACAATAATGTGTCGCTAATCCCGACAATCGGATAAACGAATCTTGACCATTAAGGTCAATTGCAGGCTGCGATATGCCCACACTCCCTACAAATGCGGGGGTTGTGGGCATATCTATTTATCGGGAGAGTGATTTCTATTTTGGGATCGCTCGATAAGTCATTTTTCAACTCTACTGACGATGAGACATATCATTACAACTCTCTTAAACAACTGTCGACGACATGACGAAATTTAAATCTGCATTCAGCATTGTGGATTGTATAAATTTTGTTAACTTTGCAGATTGAATGGTGTGTTCCGTTCAGTACTAAAAGTTTGCAAATAAAAATTTCATTATATGGAAACTAAATACATATTTGTCACCGGCGGTGTAGTATCATCACTTGGTAAGGGTATCATCTCATCATCATTGGCACGCTTGCTTTTGTCACGCGGCTACAGAGTTACAATCCAAAAGTTTGACCCGTACATCAACATTGACCCGGGTACACTCAACCCTTACGAGCATGGCGAATGCTATGTGACAGTCGATGGTCACGAAGCCGACCTTGACCTCGGTCACTACGAGCGTTTCACTAACACTCAGACCACTCGCGCCAACAACGTCACTACAGGTCGCATCTACCAAAGCGTAATCGACAAAGAACGCCGTGGCGACTATCTCGGCAAGACAGTGCAGATTATCCCTCATATCACCGACGAAATCAAGCGTAATGTGAAGCTTCTCGGCAACACAGGTCAATTTGACTTCGTCATCACCGAAATCGGCGGTACTGTGGGCGACATTGAGTCGACTCCTTACCTCGAGGCTGTGCGTCAGCTCCGTTGGGAACTCGGCGACAACTCGCTCTGCATCCACCTCACTTATGTGCCTTACCTCAAGGCTGCCAAGGAACTCAAGACCAAGCCTACTCAGCACTCTGTGAAGCTTCTCCAGCAAGTCGGTATCCAGCCAGACGTGCTTGTATTGCGCACTGAGCAAGACATTCCGATGGGCATGCGTCGCAAAGTGGCTCAATTCTGCAACGTAGCTCCTGAGGCTGTAATCCAATCGCTTGACGCTCCGACCATCTATCAAGTGCCTTTGATGATGCACGAGCAAGGTCTCGACGAATTTGTCATCAAGAAGATGGGCGTCGAATGCCACCAAGAGCCTAACCTTGAGGCTTGGAACAACTTCCTCGCAAAGCTTTCTTCGGCTACTAAGGAGGTAAAAATCGGTCTCGTAGGCAAATATGTTGAACTCCAAGATGCTTACAAGTCTATCAGCGAGTCGCTCTCTCACGCTGCTACTTATAATGACCACAAACTCAAACTCGTCTATATCCACTCAGAAAAGTTGACCGACAAAGATGTCGAAGAGAAACTCTCGGATATGGATGGCGTGATCATCGCTCCAGGCTTTGGTCAACGTGGTATCGAGGGCAAGTTTGTCGCTATCAAGTGGTGTCGTGAGAACGATATCCCGACATTCGGTATCTGTCTTGGTATGCAATGCATCGTCATCGAATACGCTCGCAACGTGCTCGGTTTGGCTGACGCAAACTCTACAGAAATGGACACTGCCACAAAGAACAATGTCATCGACCTCATGGAAGAGCAAAAGGGCATCAGCAACATGGGCGGCACAATGCGTCTCGGTGCATACGACTGTGAACTCCACCCTGAATCAAAGGCAGCGAAGGCTTACGGCAAGACTCTCGTCAGCGAACGCCATCGCCACCGCTTTGAGTTCAACTCCGACTTCCGTGCACGCTTCGAAGAGGCCGGCATGAAGTGCGTAGGCGAAAACCCTAAGACTCACCTTGTCGAAGTGGTAGAAATCCCTGAAAAGCGTTGGTTTGTCGGTACTCAGTATCACCCTGAATACCAAAGCACCGTGCTTGATCCTAACCCACTCTTCATGGACTTCATCAAGGCTGCTATCGCATTCAAAGAAGAAAAGAACAAATAAAACCAAACATTATTCTGATATAACAAAGTATGGATAAAAACACGATAACCGGGTTAGTGCTAATCGGGCTTCTATTCCTCGGTTTTATGTGGTTGTCGCCGGAACCTGAGCAGACTCAGAGCTCAAACGACATCACCACACAGACAGAAACGACTGCCACCGCTATGGGTGTCGACTCCTTGTCGGCTTCTGAATTGGGCTGGCTCAAGGAAAACATCCGCACAGCAGGCGCTGTCGCAGTAAAAGACTCTGCTGTCAACTACAACCTCAAGGGCGCAGGCTACGACCTCACTCTCAGCGGCGAGGCTATCAGCGGTACGCTCACTCTCGACGGCAAAGATGTGGTCAACTACGACGACGTGATGGCTAAAGACCTCACCAAGATGACAGCCGTGCAGCAACGCAAAGCCATCGACATGCTTCGCAACACTATCAACACGCTTGGCAAGTATGGCAAATTTGCACAATTCCTCAGCGGCGATGAACAGACAGTCACTCTCGAAAACGATGTGCTCGCTCTCCAACTCAACTCTAAGTCGGGCTCAATCAGCCGTGCAGAACTCAAGCAATACGAGTCGGAATACAACGCCGATGAGACTGTCAGCGACAAGCACAAAGTAGTCTTGTTTGAAAATGGTTCAAACAACCTCAACTTTGTCATCAACACTCCTCAAGCCCTCAACACAGGCGACTTCTATTTCCGTCCTCAGCAACTCAACGACTCGACTGTCCTTATGACACTCGACCTTTCAGAAGATGCTTACTGGGGTATCAAGTACACCCTTCCTAAGGGCGAAAACTATGTCGTAAAGGTCGACATCGTGCAGCACAACATCGGCAAGGAAGTACTCTCAAATAGCCCAATCCTCGGCATCGACTGGAGACAAGACGTGCGCCGTCAAGAGAAGGGTCAGATGTTTGAAGAACGCAACTCGGCTCTCTACTACAAGTTTGCCGGTGGCGACGTAGAAAACCTCAGCGAAATGGAAGACGAGAAGGAAGAAAAGGTGGCTAAGCTCGAATGGATCGGCTACAAAAACCAATTCTTCTCTTCAGTACTCATTCCGACTAAGACTATCAACACAGCCGACTTCGAATCGACTATCATTCCTCGCGGCACCGACTACCTCAAAAACCTCTCTACTGTAGCCGAATTCAACGACTACGATTGGCAATCGGAAAACCCTGTGAGCTTCGACTACTACCTCGGTCCGAACCTCTATCCTCTTCTCTCCGACCTCGAAGACACTCTTCGTCCGGAACAAGACCTCGAACTCACTGAGCTTATCCCACTCGGATGGACATTCTTCCGCTGGATTAACACCATTATTATTATACCGGTGTTTGACTTCCTTGGCGGATTTGGTCTCAACTATGGTATTGTAATCCTCTTGCTCACCATCTTCATCAAGCTCGTAATCTTCCCATTCACATTCAAGAGCTACAAGAGCCAAGCCAAGATGCGTGTGCTTGCTCCGGATATCAAGGCCATCAACGACAAATACCCGGGCAACGAAAATGCTATGCTTCGTCAGCAGAAGACTATGGAACTCTACAGCAAGGCGGGCGCATCACCATTCTCGGGTTGCTTGCCAATGTTGTTCCAAATGCCTATCCTCTTCGCCATGTTCACATTCTTCCCATCATGCATCGAATTGCGTGGCGAAAGCTTCCTTTGGGCTCACGACCTCTCAGCTCCTGACGCTATCATCTCATGGTCGGGCAATATCCCATTGATTACCGAATATTTCGGCAACCACATCTCACTCTTCTGCTTGCTCATGACAGTTACCAACATCATCTATACCCACATCACAATGCAAAGCCAAGGTGGCGCACAAATGCCGGGTATGAAATGGATGATGTACTTGATGCCGGTGATGTTCATGGTATTCTTCAACAACTACGCATCAGGTCTTAGCTACTACTACTTCGTCTCATTGCTCATTACAATCCTCCAGACTTATGCATTCCGCAAAGTCATCAAGGAAGACGCTGTGCGCAGAGAGATGGCTGAAAACGCTAAGAAACCTCGCAAGAAGAGCGGATTTATGGCTCGCCTCGAAGAAGCACAACGCCAACAACAAGCAATGCTTCGCGAGCAACAAAAACGCAACCACAACGGCAAAGGTCGTCAATAATCGACACCGATAATCCGATAGATACTTGACGCAGAAGTTGATAATCGGCAACTCGTCAGAGATACTCGGGGGATAGTCAAGCATAGACTTGATTGTCCCCCTACTTTATTCGCCTTCGCTACCTTGAAGTGAAGAATTTTAGGGTGCATAGCAGCTATAGTATCAATCACATCGAAACCAACTCACGAAAAGCCTCAAACAACAACCATCGCTCACACCATTGATTTACAGAGAGTTAAAGCATTCAGCGAAAAATTTCGCAAAAATTTAGTCAAAAAATTTGGTGGTTTCAAAAATAGTGCGTAACTTTGCACTCGCAAATGAGAAACAACGTCTCAAGAGCGACTAAACGGTGTGGTAGTTCAGCTGGTTAGAATACCTGCCTGTCACGCAGGGGGTCGCGGGTTCGAGTCCCGTCCATACCGCCGAGGAGAGAGTAATATAGCGATACAGAAACTTAGTTTTCTTATCGCTATATTTGTTTTATATACTATAGTGTTTATAGCGACTATAGTATTTATAGTAACTATAGTAACTGAATCTATTACGAAAGTCGGGGAAGAGGACTGCATCAGTCGGAACAGATGGTGACAGCGAAGCAGATGGTAGCGTATCATCTCACACTGATAGAATCAGTCAGAGCCGACAATAGTGTAGCAGCTCGCGAGGATAACGTCAGTCGGTGATGGTGTCGGAGCGGTAGAGTGGATGGTAGTGTAGCAGCTCGTCGTGGAGCTGTTGACGATCAAAGTGAAGGTAAATCTCCGTGGTAGAGATATTTTCGTGACCAAGCATCTCCTGGATTGCCCTGAGATTGGCTCCACCTTCAAGCAGATGCGTAGCAAAAGAATGGCGCAGTGTGTGCGGACTGACGTTTTTGCCGATACCGGCTTTCTCTGCAAGGTCTTTTATGATGTAGAATATCATGACTCGCGTAAGCTTGGCTCCTCTGCGATTGAGAAACAACACATCTTCGTTGCCGGGTTTAATGTCGAGGGCACTTCGATCGGGTAGATAAGCCATGATTTCGTCAAGCGTCGCCTTACACATTGGCACCAGACGCTGCTTGGAGCCTTTACCCTCTACGATAGCATAGCGTTCATCGGCATAGATGCGACTTAGACGCAGTTCGGTCAGCTCAGAAACTCGCAGTCCACAACCATACATCACCTCTACAATCGCCCTATTGCGTTGCCCTTCAGCCTTACTAAGGTCGATAGCGGCTATCATGGCATCAATCTCTTCGACCGACAACACGTCAGGGAGAGTGCGCGGAAGCCGTGGTGTGTCGATGTACTGCATAGGGTCGGTGGCTATGTAACGCTCCATTCTCAGGTATTTATAAAACGACCTCAATCCGGCAATCATGCGAGCCAACGAGCGTGGATGCACACCCATCTCAGAAAGCATAATCAGCAACCCATGCAGGTCATCTTCTTCCACCTCTACAAGGCACTTGTTGACACTAT
>JAEIGA010020425.1_pt1 | contig 10100 bp, 7 predicted proteins | sample 9270691 | NCBI WGS metagenome assembly JAEIGA01 (sample SAMN17057246, study PRJNA624740) | gut metagenome | biome: biome; isolation source: fecal sample | host: Bos grunniens | place: China: Xizang | collected 2019
GATGCCGAGGCGGCAGTAAAGGTAAATATAATCGTTGAGAACGTAATGTCACAGGTAAGCGACGGCAGTATAATCCTTATGCACGATATTTATCAGAGCACCGTTGATGCCGTTGTGAAGATACTTGAGCGCCTTGATGCAGAGGGATACGAGGTAGTTACGGTATCCGAGCTTCTCGGAGATGCAGAAGCAGGGGTAAAATATAGCAAGAAATAATGCGATAAATTAAAAATCAAGGGACAGGATTTACCTGTCCCTTGATTTTTTATGTTATTTCGCACCCTTTACGATGTCACCTACACCGTTCAAGATATACTTGGGACGGTAGGGGAAGTTGTTTATGTCTTCCATAGCGGTAACTCCGCTGAGCACGAGAACTGTGTCTATATTTGACTCAATACCCGCAATGATATCGGTGTCCATTCTGTCGCCGATAAATGCGATATCCGCACTGTGACAACCAAGCTTGAGAAGTCCGTGACGGAGCATAAGAGGATTGGGCTTTCCTACAAAGTATGCCTTCTTGCCCGTTGCTATCTCAATAGGAGCAACGAGAGAGCCTGTGGCAGGCATAATGCCACCCTCAACAACGCCTATTGTGTCGGGGTTAGCTCCTATGAGCTTTGCACCCTTGTTTACAAGAGCGATAGCCTTTTCTATTTTTTCAAAGCCGTATGTTCTGGTTTCGCCGATAACCACGTAGTCGGGGTTTACGTCATTCATATATATCTTGTGGTCGTAAAGCGCTTTGGAGAGAGCCGCCTCACCAATAACGTAAGCGGTACAGCCGGGTGCTTGGCTGTTGAGAAACTCTGCGGTAGCCATAGCACTTGTATAGAAATGGTCGGCGGAAACAGAGAGTCCCATACGCTCGAGCTTCATTGAAAGCTCGTGGGGAGTTTTCTCTGGGCTGTTGGTAAGGAAAACAAATTTTTTGTCGTTTTCGATCATCCAGTTTACAAATTCTCTGACACCGTCAAGTATTTTGTTTCCGTGATAGATAACACCGTCCATATCGCAGATAAAGCCCTGTTTATCCAAAATGTTTTTTATATCCATAGCAAAAAGCTCCTTTAGATGTATATTTTACTTCATTTATTATACCAAGTTATCTTCAAAATTTCAAGTACTTATTTAATATTTTGAAGGTTGCTTTTTGGGGTAATGTATGATATAATATCCCCATAATGAAATTTAAGAGGTTTTTTATGAATTATCGCCTTGATAAATACGGAAATAAGCTGTCTGTGTTGGGCTTTGGCTGTATGAGATTTAAGCGCAATATGGGCAAGATAGATATGGAAGAAACCGAAAAGCAGATAATGTACGCCTATGAGAACGGCGTGAATTATTTTGATACTGCTTACATATATCCCGGAAGCGAAGCGGCGCTTGGTGAGATATTTGAGAAAAACGGGATCAGAGATAAGGTATATATAGCCACAAAGCTGCCTCATTATCTTATCAAGAACCGAGAAGGTCTGGATAAGCTTTTTGCCGAGGAGCTGAAAAGACTTCGTACAGACCATATAGATTATTATTTTATGCATATGCTTACCGATACGGCGACTTGGGAGCGCCTTAAGGCTATTGGAATTGAAGAATGGATAGCCGAGAAAAAGGCAAGCGGTGCTATCGGACAGGTGGGATTTTCCTATCACGGAAGCTCTGATGCCTTCTGCAATCTTGTGGACGCTTATGATTGGGACTTCTGTATGATACAGTATAATTATATGGACGAGCATTCACAGGCAGGAAGACGCGGACTTATGCACGCAAACGCCAAGGGACTTCCCGTTATGATAATGGAGCCCTTGCGAGGCGGAAAGCTTGTAAATAATCTTCCCGAGGAAGCAAAGAAGATATTCGAGAGCTATCCTAAAAAGTACACCCCTGCCGAGTGGGCATTCCGCTGGCTTTGGAATCAGGGTGAGGTCACGGTGGTGCTCTCGGGAATGAACTCGGAGGCGATGGTAAAGGAGAATATAAAGACCGCGTCAACAACGACCGTAGGCGAGCTTGGAGAGAGCGAAGAGGAGATGCTTCGTCAAGTCGTAAATGCGATAAATTCCAAGATGAAGGTAGGCTGTACGGGATGCGGTTATTGCGTTCCTTGTCCAAAGGGAGTTGACATTCCCGGAACCTTTGCCGCATACAACAGACGATTTTCCGAGGGTAAGTTTTGGGGGCTTGTGGATTATTTTATGTGCACCGCACTTCGTAAAAATTCCACCGCCGCATCGTCCTGTATCGGTTGCGGTAAATGCGAAAAGCACTGTCCGCAGGGAATACCCATAAGAGAAAAATTGAAGGACGCCGAGCGTGAGCTTGAGGGCACGATCTATAAGGGTGCTAAAAAAGTGGCGTCATGGATAATGAAATTTTAAAAAAGTAAGGGATCTCAAATGGAAGTTTTAAGACTTGAAAATTTGTCTAAATATTATACCACTGCATCGTCTGTGGTAATGGGACTTTCCAATATAAGCCTTTCCTTCTCAACAGGGGAGTTTGTTGCCATAACAGGCGAGAGCGGAAGCGGAAAATCAACGCTTGCGCATATTCTTGGCGGTATCATTCCCTATGAGGCAGGAGAGCTTTATATTTACGGAAAGGCTACCTCACATTACGATGCATCGGATTGGGCGGACTACCGCCGTGATCTTGTAAGCTTTATATCGCAAAACTACGGTATCCTTGCAGGAAATACAGTAAGGGAGAACGTTGAGAGTGCGCTGATATTAAGCGGAGCGGATAAGCGCGAAGCAAGAAAGAGAGCAGAGGAGATACTTGAAGCTGTTGAGCTTAGCGAATTTAAAATGCGCAAGGCAGGAAAGCTCTCAAGCGGTCAGAAGCAAAGACTTTCGATCGCAAGAGCACTTGCCAAGCCGTCAAAGATCCTTATTGCAGACGAGCCTACGGGAAACCTTGACAGAGAAAATAGCGAGAAAGTAATAGCTCTTCTGAAAAAAGCCGCAGAGGATAGGCTCGTTATTCTCATTACCCACGAGTTTGACGAGGCAAAGGACGTAGCTACCCGCCGCCTTATACTTTCAGACGGAATAGTGGTAACAGATGCACCGCTCAGAGAAAAGGCAGAGCCTGCACAGAAATCCGCAAAGACTGACACAGTGCGGACAAAAAAAGCAAAGCGCACAGGTCTTGCCCCATACGTTGCAAGGCTTACCTTCAAGGCGCGCCCTATGTTTTCCACGATAATGTGCTTGCTTTTGGCGTTCACGTCATTTATTACATTTTCACTTCTCGGTACCTTTATCGTATCTCTCGATGATTCCTCCACAAGAATATATAATTCAAATGCTTTCCTCAACGGAGATTCCGACAGAATAGTTGTCGTAAGACAGGATGGGGGACTTCTCACAGAGGAGGACTATAGGGAGATAGTATCTGTAAAATATGCAGAAACCCTTGAGAGATGGGGATACGTCAACGATATAAGCTATTATTACAGACCCGACGTCGACTATTACATTCACACAGAGATAGTAAACGGTCCCAATTATCACTCCTTGCTTAACCCCGATGATTATCAGGTTACAAACGTAGCTAAATTTTTAGAGCAGGATCTTTATTTCAGAACAGTACCCGTCACAGCCGAGGGACTTGAATATAGCGGAGAGCTGCCTTGCGGCGTTTACGAGGTCCTCTCTGCCGATTCAAACTATAAGATCGGTGACAAAATAAGAGTGTTCTTCAGAAACAGAAGCGAATGGAGCGTATCCTCTTATATCGATATTACCCTCACGGTAGTTGGTGAAACAGATGTAGGAAGCGGACTTTATTTCTCTGATAGTCTTGCGGCTGCCTTGGGAAACTATTCAAGCTGGACCTCGCCCGAAAGTGCTATCTTTATTCACGGATATGAGAGGATCATCGTATTGCCCTATGATGCTGATTCTTATACTATCGCAGAATATTGGGAACCCTCCGAAACCGGTGTACCTCTTGTAAAGAAGTCAGAAGATGGAAAGGTTGCGCTGGGGGATAATGAAATATGCACGTCAAAGTTTTTGGCAGGAAGAGCATATATCGATTTGAGTGGGGATACAATTATTGAAGCAGCGGCAGATGGCAAAAAAGAAGTTGTTACGCTGAAAGCATTTGTGGAATCACAAAATTCAAGACTTGTGCTTGTAAGCGACAGAATATTTGAATCGCTTAACGATATGACACCCGACAATCAAGCATCTCTTTACATAAAGGATTATGCTTATACCGACCGAGTTGTAGATTCGCTTGAGAGCAAAGGATATATTGCCATATCTCCGTTCAGAATAGGCGCAACGTACATAGATCCCGAGCTTGCCTCCGAGAGAATGACCACCCTCGGTGTCTGCCTTGGTGCACTTGTTCTCATAATCGTGCTTCAGCTCATACTCTTCAAGGCGATGTTCTCGTCACTTAACGAGCATTTCCGTCTTATGTCAAACATCGGACTTACCGCAAAGACCGCATATGGTGCGTTGTCTTTGTTGCTTGTAGCCTTCGGCGTTATAGGCGAGATAATAGGTGCATCGGCAGTATTGCTTCTCAACGAGGCAGGTGTTCACAGGATAGTGAGCATATTCAAATTCCTTGAAGCAGATAATATTGCGGCATTGTTTGCGGTGCATATAGTATCGGTATGCTTTGCCTTTGTATCGGTTGTGTCTGCAATGAAGAAAAACGTTTTCACCGTTGCCAAGCACACAACGGATATCGACCTTTCCGATATGGAGGAGGCGTAAATTATGATAAAAATAGAAAATCTTAAAAAGACCTATGACAAAGGCTCAAGACACGCCCACGAGGTCCTTCACGGACTTTCCTTTGAGCTTCCCGATACTGGATTTGTGTGTATCCTCGGTGCATCGGGCTGTGGAAAGACAAGCCTTCTCAACGCCATTGGCGGACTTGACCTTTTTGATAGCGGAAAAATAATTACAGAGAGGGCAAAAATAACCCGTGCCTCCTCTCGCGTTATGGAGCGTGAGCGCAACGCGTCCTTTGGATATATCTTTCAGAATTATTATCTTCTTGCGGAGCATTCAGCGGCATATAACGTGTATCTCGGTATGCACTCTATGGGACTTTCGAGAAAAGAAAAGCTTGCAAGAGTAAGGGACGCCTTGGAACGTGTCGATATGCTTCGTTACCGCAAGCGTCCCGTAGGTGAGCTTTCGGGCGGACAGATGCAGAGAGTTGCCATTGCAAGAGCAATTGCAAGACGTCCGAGAGTTATATTTGCCGACGAGCCCACGGGAAATCTTGATGAAGCCAATACAATGAATATCTGTTCTATTCTCAAGGAGCTATCCCGTGAGAGCCTTGTGGTAATGGTAACTCACGAGGAGAGGATAGCAAGATTTTTTGCGGATAGAATAATTACTCTTGACGAGGGAAGAATAGAATCCGACGTTACCGAATGGGATAGAGGAACTATCGATGCAGGTGCGAAGGATACTGTTTATACAGGAGATTACGTAGAAGAAAAGCTCGATGCTGATACAGAGAAAATATCTCTGCGCCTGCTTCACACCGAAAACGCCCCCGCGGTCAAGCTTACGGTAGTTGCAGAGGCGGATAGAATTATTATAAAGGTAAACGACCCAAGAGTCGTGCTTTGCTCCGAGCCCGCATCGGCACCTTTTATTGCCGAGGGAAAACGCCCGATACTTGATGCGGGTAGCTTTGACAATATACAGCCTGATGCCACTGCTTTTGACGATTCGGAAAAAACACAAAAAGCAGGCAAAAAACGAGGACTTGGATTTTCAATGCTCTTCTCGGAGGCGCGCAGTCTTGTTTCAGAGAAAAAGCTGAGAAAGTTCGGAACGAGCGTATTTATTATACTTCTCACGCTTATGCTTTCCTTCTCGGTAGCGGATTTTATTACCGTTGCACGTATAGACCCCGAGGACTTTATAACCACAGATTCTCATATTCTCGGTTTTAAGTTTGAGCGCGGTCCGCTTATGGATAAGTATATGTCAACCTCATCTAATATAAATGAGTTCAGAAAAACGCTGAATGACTCGGGGGTAGATATCGATTATATTCCCTCAACAAATACTATGTTAAAATACTACGACAGCACTGTTTGGCAGTTTGGAGAGCTTTTTATTGAGATAGGCGGTAGCAGAGCAGAGCTGTCAAGGCTTGACGAAAGCACTATAATCAAGGGAAGAGCGCCTGAACGCTATGACGAGATAGTTGTGGACCGTTGGGTGATCGATGACATTCTTGAGAGCGAAGGTATAGTGCAGAACGTAATTCCAAGTGCAGACTATCTGCTTGGAAAAACTCTTACTGCGGAAAGAAAGACCACCAAGCTTAAGATCGTGGGAATTTGTGATTCGGGAGAGCCAACTATATATATGAGTCGTGAGGCACTTCTGTCATTTGGAACCTGTGGCTCGGAGATAATAACTCTCTCGGAATATCAAAGAATAACAGGAGAGCTTTTAGGTGAAACACTTTCACTGAATGTGTGTATAGTTATAAGCGATAACGTGTCGCGCCATACAGGAAGCACCATTGGTGTCAGCACCTACGTGGGAAGCGGTTATAAGATGGAAATGAAGAAGATGATAAATACTCCGGATAACACCATCGGCGCAAAGCTTATAATTGCCGACGAAGCTCTTGATCCTCTGTATGATTCAATGATAGCATCTCTCAATAGCTTCAGCATATGGTGTGCCGATAAGAGCGAGGTATATTCTTTCCTTGACGAGAGCATTTCAGAAAACGTTAAGAATATGTTAAAGATCGAGGTAAACGATAAATATGCAAGGGATATTGCTGAATATGAGGAAAAAACAAGCGTAAAGCTTGATGCAAGAACTATCGTGACCTTCACAGTCATTATATCCTGTGTGTTTATGCTCTATCTTATGCAACGCTCAAAAATAAAGGACAGAATGGACCTTGTGGCAGTATACAGACTTCTTGGAATACCGAAGCGAGATCTTATGTCGATATTTGCAATGGAAAGCATATTCCTTACCTTGCGCTATGCACTTCCAAGTGTTGCTGTGGCTTGGGCATTGATGCAGGTGGCATCAAAGATAAGCTTCTTCTCGGCGATAGCAATGTATTTTCCTGTTTGGGCGGCAGGGCTTACACTTGTGGCGATCGCACTTTACAGATTGCTCGTGGCTATCTTACCTGTCTTGCACCTGCTTGGTCAGCCCCCTGCAAGACTTGCATCAAAATATGATTTCTAAAATTCAAATAAAAAGCTCCGAAAATTTTTCGGAGCTTTTTTGCAGGCAGTAGACAGATGCGAAATTATATGGTAAAATAAATATATAAAGATACAAAAGGAGTGAGCTTATGGGCGGTTGCATTTCGGTTGACAGAATAATTTCAAAGCTTGATGGATATTTAGATAAAAACGATTATGCTTCTGCGGAAAGACATATACTGTATTGGCTTTCCGAGGCAGAGGCAGGACAGGATTTCAGAACAGAGCTTCTTATGAGAAACGAGCTTATGGGGCTTTACAGAAAGCTTGGCAAAAGGGAAGAAGCACTTTCGGCTGCCGATGCGGCATTAAAGAAGATAGAGGCACTTGGTATCGGTCATCAGGTGGGCGCGGCTACCACTATGCTGAATGCTGCTACCGTGTATAAGGCTTTTGGTATGGCGGAGCACTCTCTTTCTGTTTTTGAGCGTGCAAGAGCGGTATATGAGAAGGAGCTTGACTTTGGCGACGATCGTCTTGGCGGACTTTATAATAATATGGGGCTTACACTTGTTGACCTTGGAAGATATGCGGAAGCAAGGGAGCTTTATGGTAAGGCAATAGAGATAATGCAAAAAACAGGGGAGGGTGACCTTGAGGTTGCCATAACCTATCTGAATTTGGCAAGTGCCGCCGAAGCAGAGAGAGGACTTGTTGATGCCGATGAGATGATTCAGGAATATATAGAAAAGGCAAAAGCTATTTTGGAGGCACATCAAAAAAGGGACGGATATTATGCCTTTGTTTGCGAAAAATGTGCATCTGTTTTTGGATATTACGGTCACTTTTTGTATGAAGCAGAACTCTTAGAGAGAGCAAAGAAGATATACGCCGGAGTATGATTATGGATATAAAGGGACTTGAACTGGCGGAGAGATTTTATCTTGAATATGGCGCATCAATGATAAAGGAAAAATTTCCCGAGCTTGAAGGTATTATTGCCGCAGGACTTGTGGGAAGCGGCTCGGAGTGCTTTGGCTATGATGACGGAATATCCCGCGACCACGATTTTGAGGCAGGCTTTTGCCTCTTTATCCCCGATGGGTTTATCGACAGTAAGACAGAGTTTGCTCTTGAAAGAGCCTATTCAAAGCTCCCCAAGGAATTTTGCGGAGTGCCGAGAAGCACAATAGATCCTGTTGGCGGCAATCGTCATGGGGTTATAAAAATAGGTGATTTTTTCAAGGACAAGGTGGGCAGAGAGGACGGAGAGCTCTCCTTTAACGATTGGGTATTTCTTCCCGAGCAGGCACTTGCAGAGGCTACGAACGGCAAGGTTTTCCGTGATGATCTTGGGATATTCAGCAAGGTAAGAGAGAAGCTTTCCTATCTTCCCGAGGAGGTAAGGCTCAAAAAGCTTGTAGGAAATCTTCTTATGATGGCGCAATCGGGACAGTATAATTACAGGCGTTGCGTAGGACGCGGAGAGAGCGGTGCGGCACAGCTTGCAGTGTGTGAATTTGTAAAGAGCGCGCTTAATGTCATATTTCTTTTGAACAAGAAATATATTCCGTATTATAAGTGGTGCTTCCGTGCGCTTCGTGACCTGTCGCGTATGTCAGCGCTTGGTGAGCATCTTGAATATCTTATATCAAGTGGCAATGACGAATTTGAGATAGAAAAGAAGAGCCGCACCATAGAAAAGGTCTGCGGGGAAATTATCGAGGAGCTTCGTGCACAGGGGCTCACAAAAGCTATGGGTGAGGATATTGAACGCCACGCCTACTCTGTAAACGACCATATCTCAAACGCCGAAATAAGAAATTTGCATATCCTTTATGCTGTATAGTATCAATTCAAAAAAGATGTTGACAACTCAACTTGTATATGATATAATATAGACAGACGTTGAGTTGTCAACAAGAAATATGGAGAATTGATTACAATGAGAAAAATAAAAATAGTGGCTGATTCATCTGCCGATCTTTTGGCACTTGAGGAGGTAGATTTTGCGCATACCCCTATGAAGATAATAACGGCCCAGAGAGAATTTGTTGACGACGCGTCAATTGATGCCGATGAAATGACAGATTTTCTTGCAGAATATAAGGGAAAGTCACAGACCTCCTGCCCAAATCCTTCCGATTGGCTTGAAGCCTTTGACGATGCGGACGACGTTATCTGCGTTACTATAACAAGTGCACTTTCGGGAAGCTATAATTCCGCTTGTACTGCAAAGAAGATATATGAGAGTGAAAATATCGGAAAGCGAGTGTTCGTTCTTGATACACTTTCCGCAGGACCTGAGATCACTATGGCGGTAAGAAAGCTTGGCGAATACGTAAGAGAGGGCAGAGAATTTGAGGATATCTGCCGCGATATAAAGGAATATATCAAGAATACAGGTCTTGTATTTATGCTTAAATCCTTGAAGAACTTTGCCAACAACGGAAGAGTATCTCCCATTGTCGCAAAGCTTGTTGGTATTGCGGGTATTTGTATCGTCGGTAAGGCAAGTGACGAGGGAACTCTTGAGCCTCTCCACAAAATAAGAGGCGAGAAGCGCACCATTGATGCACTTTTTGAGGAAATGAAGAAATTTGGCTTCAGATCGGGAAAGGTAAGCATAGGTCATTGCCAAAACGAGCAGGCGGCATTAACTCTTAAGGAAAAGATAATGGCGGAATTTAAGCACGCTCGGGTAGAGATACACAAGATGAGAGGTCTTTGCAGCTTTTATGCCGAAAAGGGCGGAATACTTGTCGGATTTGAAAAGATATAAAAACACATAAAAAACACGGGACATATACTTGTGTATGTCCCATGTTTTTTTATATTCCCGCCTTTGACCGTTCGATCAAGGCAATTTGAATTTCCTCAGGAAGCTTAGTAAAGTTTGTGCTGTATCCACTTA
>JAEIGA010020426.1_pt1 | contig 10100 bp, 15 predicted proteins | sample 9270691 | NCBI WGS metagenome assembly JAEIGA01 (sample SAMN17057246, study PRJNA624740) | gut metagenome | biome: biome; isolation source: fecal sample | host: Bos grunniens | place: China: Xizang | collected 2019
ATCTTAGTACTACCTCTGGATATACATTACATATGAAAAGGAGTATTTATGGAGATTTACTACCAGCTGCAATTGGTGGTTCCGGCTCAACAGGTTATTGTGATTATTTTTATCTTTATCCTACTGAATTGTCAATCGTGTATGCAAGATCTGGACATTTTGGACACAGTAACTATGGAATAACTCATTTAAACATGATGGATTTATCTCCTAGTGGTAGTTCTGATGTAACAACTAGATTAACTTATTACGGTGATTATCAAATAGTTACTTAAAAGCTGAGGAATTTCCTCAGCTTTTTTTATTTTTAATTTTTCCTTTAAAAACTTAATAAATAGAGCAGAAAGTGTATAGTAAAGAAGTTATGTTGTTGATTTCTTTTTGCTCTAAAAAATAATTATAACCAAAATTTAAGAATATGGAAAAAGTAATTTATCAAAATTTTAAAAAATTGAGTTTTGACAATAGTCATAAAGTGACTAGTGACCTTTCTTTAGTTAATGATTTTATTAAATCCTGTAATAATGTATCTGATATCTTTTTAGGGGAGTCTGAAAATATTCATTCTTATCCATATAAAGCTGTTGTATACTGTCAGAATATTTATAATCCAGTAACACATGTATTGGAATTTATGTATTGTGGAATATCAGGGTCGACTAAAGAGGGAAAATTACTTAAACGTCCTACAGAGGACTGGTATAATCCTAAAATAAAATATGCAGGAAAAAAGGTTGAGGATATTCGAAAGAAATTATTTCTTGGTGAATATTATTGTGAAACTTCTATTATTCATGAACTTTATGGAAAAGATCAGGAGACATTACAAAGATGTTTGAATATCCTTGAGGTGCATTATATATCAATTATTCCAGAAGGGCAAAAACTTAATACTGCTCTTGGCGGTGGAAATTATATTAAAGGAAGACGTATAGCATCACCTATTTTCGAAAATGAGAATTATATACCGGACGAAGAAGAAAAAAGAAATGAAACATCTTATTGGATGGTAGATAAGAAGGATTTAATTGAATTTAAATATAATGATCCAGGTTATTATTTTGCAAATGAAGATAACAATCCTAGATCTTCATATAGAAGAGAAAAAGTTAGAATAAGAGAGATAAAATACAAAAATCTTTCAGATCACGGAAAGAAACAAGTAAAGGATAAATATCTTACTGGAATTTATTATCTTGATGGTAGTAAAGAACAGAGAGATTGCTTTGTGGTAGATTCTAAGAAAAAAGAAGAATTGGAAAACATTATAAAATATCTTGATAGAAGATCATGGTATGATCATCGTAGTGTTGCATGTGTTTATATTAACTATGATAAGAATAATTTTATAGATTTTTCAAAATCCTCAGGATATTTTACAATAAAAGAATGCTATGACGAGTCTTCAGAAAATTGTTATGCGACTGTAAGAAATTATGTGAATGAAGGATGCTATGGATATCATAAAACTAGTGATTTTATTAAAAAATATTTAGGATTAAATTTTAAAATCTAGGTTAAGGGAGCAATTTTTGCTTCCTATTATTTTTATCCCATATTTTCCTCTTATATATATATATATATATATATATTAAAAATTATAAAATTATGAAAATAAATTATGTAATAGTTGATGCAAGTGAATTTTTAAGAGAAAATATAATAGAACATATTAATAAATCATTTACAGAAAATGAAGATGAAGATGAAGTAAGAGGTTTGGGGCATCCTTTGGAGATTCAAGGAAAAATGCTAATAAGTGATTTAGAGGATATTTGTAAAGAGAATCAAAGAGATCTTATTTTATGGGGGTATTGTTTAAATTTCTATATGACTGGATATATACAACTTAATTTATGGTTCGCTGGATATTTTACGAGCTTAGTTGAAGAATCATTAGATTGTATAAATATAAGTTTTGATACAGATACAAGTATCGGAGATTCTGAAATCTTGTTGCATATAACAGAGGATGAAGAAATAATAAGTAATCTTTTAATTTGGTTAAAAGAGTTCCCCACTCTTATTGAGAAATCAAAAGAATATAAAGAATTAATAAATAATTTAACAAAACAATAATTATGGTAAATGTTTGGAAAATAGATTTTAAGAGTAGACTTAAGAAGGCTATTCAAGATTTTAAGAAAAGAAATCCAGAACCAGAAGATTCAATTGAATATAAAAAACAATTAGATAATTTTGAATCTCGTTGGAAACCTAAAGCTCAGAGTCAAGTTGAGACTAGAATTCTTCAGAGAGAACTTAATAAATTGAAAGCATGAAAGTAATATCAGAAGTAAAAGAGATCACCTGTTCTAGTTGTAAAACTAAACTTGAATATGAACCAAAAGATATACAAACAACATTTATAATAAATCAACCTTATGTTTGTTGTCCAATTTGCGGACATAAAATTTTCATATTATGATTAAGAAAAATGATTTAATAGCAATAATTGGAAGTATTTCAAGAGGAGATAAAGTCATAGAAGCTCTTGAATCTTTAGGTGGCAAGAATACATTTTCATTAAATGGAAATGAAATTCAGGCAGTCTATTATATAAAAGTTCCAGGTATTGATAATACTATTATGAAAACTTATAATCCAGGAGATAGTCTTTCTTCTGGTGTAAAAATTTATTCTTTAGAAGCATTCTTAAATGAAGAAAAAGAAGATGGTGTTATAATTAAAAAGGAAGAAAAAGTGGAAGAAAACGTGGATAAGGCATTTGCTCCAGATCTAAAAGGGCAGGATTATTCAGGGAGAAGATATGGATATAAAATTCCTTCTGGATATGAATTCGATAAAATAGATAGAGGTGAAATTATCTTAAAGCCGAAGGGTCCATTTATCCCTAAGACTTTTGAAGAGTGTTGTGAAGTTTTAAAGATAACGCCAAGTAACTTATTCAAAGAGCATCATGAGAATGTTCCTTTGGGTTATGTAAGTAAAATGGATAATTTATACAAATTGATTATTTGTAAAAATGCTTATGATAAACTTTTTAAGAAAGACATTGACCCTGATTCAGAAATTATTTGTTCTGTTACTATACCTATTAATTCTGAACTCACTTTAAATTTTCCAAATTCTTGGGTAATGGATGAATTTTATAGAAACTTTAGAGATATTATTGAAAAACTAAAAAACCTGTGATTTCTTTATAAATGTAGAAATCAATTAACTTTTTAAAATTATGAAAACACAATTTATTAGTTTAGATGAAGCTTATGAGCAAGAGTTTTTAAATGAGTTAAGATGCGGAATGTATGAGGGAGTTCTTCATGAACGAGAATACGTTGATGAAATTCCAATGTCTGATGTATTAGATATTTTCTTACAAGAGAAGTGTCAAGAAGATCCAGAGGAACGTTATGAAGAATCATGTGGAATCTGGTAGTAGTTTAGTTGTTATGTTAGTGAAAAACTGAGTGGGAAAATCCCACTCAGTTTATTTTCCTATATTTGCCTTATATATAATATATAATATATAAACAAATAAAATTATGGAACAACAAGAAGAAAGATTAAATGATATAGTTCCTCCAGAAGCAATAATTAGAGGGCTTATATTAGAGATAAAGAGAACAAAAAAATTATTAAAACAAAAAGAAGAAGAAATAAAAGATTTATTAGATGAGAATTTGTTATTAACAGAAAGATTGAAGGAAAGTTTTTTTGAAAAGAATCAAAAACTATTAAAAGATAATGAAAATTTGAGAAAAGAACTTCAAAAATCTAATGATTCTCATAAAGAGAAAAATCAGAAAAATAAAAAACAAAACAAAGAAAATTATTTATTAAGACAAGAAAATTCTTTTTTGAAAGCTCAGAATAGAACTCAGATAGGAATTATAAGTAGATTAAAAGACAAATTAGAAAAATATGATAAATAATTTTATAATACGTGTGCAGAAGGCACATAAAATTGCAAAAAATGAATGTAAGTGGGCGTTAAAAGAAGATAAAAGATTTATTTATATATACCCATTTGCATATATGGTATGTTTATTTTTTAAAGTTTTATAGAAAAAAGAAGAAGGATGATAAAAGTCATTCTTCTTCTTCTTTTTTCCCATATTTTCTTTATTTATGTAAAACTAATATAAAATGAGTAAAAAGAGAATAGCAATAAATATTATTTTAGTTGGAATTATATCGGGATTATCAACATACCTAATTGGAAATGGTATAATAGGAATAATTTTAGGAATATTTATTGGACAAATATTTCATTTGGGTTTATTATATAAAATAAAAATATATAATATAGGAATTACAAGTAAGAATATTTGTTTACCTAAAGAGAGTGAAGATTATTTTATTTTTAAAATTAATTGTGTAAGACACGATATTAATAGAATATCTGTAGGTTTTAGTAGTCCACATTCAGTTGAACAATTTCCTTTATTTGTTCACTTTTACATAAAGTTTTTCAGTGGATATCATAAAAATAATTTAGTTAAGGTTAGTAATAGTAGACCAATCTTTACTAAAAGCTTGGGATGGTTTCCAGTGATATATAAAAGAGGTTATGAAGAAAAAGAACCTTTTTGTTGCGTAGTTCATAAATTTTGGGGAATATATAATAATGAAAAAGGGCCCCTATATAATATAAATGTAGAAAAAGTAAATTCATGTTTACAATATACTTTAGAGGATAAAATTTTAAAGAAAATATCAAAAATAATTGAATCTGAAGAATTTACTGAGGAGTTTAATAAAGCTTTGCCTAAAATATGAATTTGATTGTATTAGGAATAGATAGAATAGATCCAGAGAAATTTAGGACGATTAAGAATATTCCAACTAGAAATAAACCTTCAGGAGGATTATGGACATCTCCTGAAAACAGTAAATTAAGTTGGAAAGATTTTGTAATTAATGAAAGTTTTCAAGAAAGTAGATATCTTAATAAATTAACATTAATTACCTTAAAGTCTGATGTTAAAATTTATAAAATACAGAATAAAGATGATTATTTTAGATGTCCATTAAGAGATAAAGAAAATGATTTTTTTGGAGGACTTGAGACTTTTTATTCAAAATTACAATTTATTGACTTTGAAAAACTATCTAAAGACTATGACGCACTATGGATAACAGAAGAAGCCCTAAATGTTTTGGGCACATTTGAGATATTAGATGATTTTGTTTTAGGTCCACTTTATGGTTGGGACGTAGAAACTGTATTATTGTTTAACTTAGATTGTATAAAAAACCATGCTTGAAGAATTTAATAAAATTGCAGATGATTTTTTAAAAAAATTAGACATATTAGAAATAATAATAAAAAATTGTTATGGAAAATAAACAACAGATAAGTATTATAGAGTTAGATGGCATAGAAAATCTCTACATCTGTGGAGATATTCATGGAGAATTTGCCGAATTAGTTATGAATCTAGAAAGATTTGAAATAAAGAATTCTGCAGTAATTATTTTAGGAGATTGTGGTTTCGGTTTTGAAAAACCTGGACATTATCCACATATCTATAAAAAGAAATTAGAAAAGAAATTAGATAAATATGATAATATTATTTTATGTATTCGAGGAAATCATGATGATCCTCGTTATTATGATGATCCAGAGTTTATTCCAGATCTCCTAAGAATTAAAACATTACCTAGTAATACTATATTAAATGTACTTGATTATAATATTTTATGTATAGGTGGAGCAATTTCTATTGATAGAAAAGATAGAATAGAGAGTAACTTAAAAATCAAATCAAATCATCCTAAATGTTATTGGGAAGATGAGAAAATTCTATATGTAGAAGATATAGAAAGAATTGACTGTAGAGTAGATATAGTATTGTCTCATACTGCTCCAATATCTTACGATCCCCCATTGTTAAGAGACTCGAAAATGGATGAAGGGCTTTGGGAAGATATACTTGAATCGAGAAATTATTTAGAAAGAATTAATTCAGGTATAAAACCAAAAAGATGGTATTATGGACATTTCCATAAAAGCCTTTCTGGATCAACTGGATGTACTATTTGGAGAGGATTAGCTGAAATGGAAATTTTAGAAATTCCCCCAAAAGAAAAAAATATTTTAGGAAAATTAGAAGATTAATAAAATCCTATAGTTTTCTTATAATTGTGATAAAAATAGAATTTTATTTTGCTCATGGTAATATTATATTAAGTTAATTAATTTTGTAAATTTGGTCTGATCGTGAGATTAGACCATTTTTCTTTAAAAATTACTTTTAATTAGCTATGATCCCTTATAAATGATTTTAAAATTATTTATTATGATAGCTAATGGAATTTTATTTACGGCTGATTTTGATATGTCAAAATATACTAAACAGGAAATATTAAGACAATATAATCCAGTCAAAATAGATGCAACAAATGAGGATATTCAAGCAACTTCAAAAGCACGAGTTACTAAAATAGTTTCAACAGGTGATAATTTTAAGTTTATTGGATATAAGAGTGAAGATGAATATGTTTTAAATCAAGTATTGGAGTCTTCATTATATATGCAAGAAGTTGCTCCTAGATTATTAAAAGTAGTAGAAATAAGTTCACACTATTTTATAGTATCTTATCCATATTATCCTACTTCATGTGATTTAAATAATTTTGACTGGAAAGATGAGATTAGTGAAGAAGATGAAGATAGATTTGAATTGAGTAATAAAATTGAGGATACTATCAAAGAGTTAGCACGGGTTGCAATGTTTTTATCTCACGAACATTCAGATCCTTCGATAATCAAAGAAAAGCTTGATAAGTACGTATCTCTTTGTTTTAAGTTTCTTGAACCTGAAATAGAAGAGGAAGAACTACTTACTATGGAGGATATTGAAAAAGACTTAGAAGAAAAATTAAAAAACCTTTGTCTTGAAGAAAATAAGAAAAAAGATAAAGGGGAAGATAATAACAGTAAAGATTAAGAATTTATGATTCAAAAAATTCAAAAATTAGAAGAAGTAAAGAGTAAATTAAAAAAAGATTTCGTAGGAATTGATGATGTAATTGATAAAATTATTACATCAGTAAGCCCATGGTATCTTACTCCAGAGGTAATAGAGAGACCACTTGTTATTTCACTTTGGGGATTGACTGGCACCGGTAAAACAAGTCTTGTCAGAAAACTTGTTGAATACTTAGATCTTTCTGAGAGAATGGTTTATTTTGATTGCGGAGAACATGATAAGGATTCAGGACAAACTATTTCAGATATAATTGATAATTCATTTGGAGAGGAAGAATTCTTAGGCGGCCCTCTCGATAAGATTATCTTCGTATTTGATGAGTTCCAATGTGCTCGTACAATTAATCAACATGGTGAAGAAGAAAGCAAAGCAAATCTTCGGGCTGTATGGAGTATTATGGATTCCGGAATTCTTAATATAAATGATTATCGTTATGATGTAGTTAAGTTCTCTAATTTCGTAGATGATCTTGAACAATTTGTAAAAGATCATCCAGAAGTAACTATTAATAACGGTTATTATGATCCTCAATATATTCCAGAGGTGATGAGAACTTTAGGATTATTTCATTATGATTCCAAACTGGAAAGCCCCTTTTCTGAAGAATATGATGATGAAGAAGATGAAAAAGAAAAGAAGAAATTAGAAATTCTTCCAAATTATATGAGAAGAACTTTAATTTCTTATCTTACTAAATATGAATCAGGTCTTGGGTTTAAGACAATGAAGGAACTCTTAGGATGTAAGACACTCGGTGATTATTTTACAATTATCAAGGGAGCTGATAAAATTATCAGAATGCCTAAGAAAATTGATTGTTCCAAGGGACTTGTTTTTGTTCTAGGTAATCTCGATGAAGCTTATGGTATTCATGATGATATTTCTCCAGACGTAGAAGCTGATATGTTTAGATCTATTACTGAGGACATTGGTATTACTGAAGTAAAGACAGCCCTTCAGGAAAGATTTAGAAATGAACAGATCGGTAGATTTGGTAATAATATTATCACTTATCCATCATTAAGTAAGAAGAATTTTCAAGATATTATTGAAAAAGAAGTTTTTAGAGTCTTTGATAAATTCAAGCCTTTATCTGGATTACAAGAAATAAAGGTAGGTAAAAATTTTAAAGATCTGATTTATGCTGAGGGAGTATTTCCTGCACAAGGAGTGAGACCTGTACTTAGCACTATCGGAAATCTTTTGACTTCACGCTTATCAAAGATTATTCAGGAAAAAACTTCAGATACAGTTTCAGTTGAAATTGAAACTAAGTCTAAAATATTCGATAAAGACTATGTTGATATCTTTATTACTTTTTACGATACTTCAGGTAATATTCTCAAAGAAGTCAAAGAAAAAGAAAATCTAAGTCTTGGTAAACTTAGAAATGTAGATAATTGTGGACGTATTGCTGCACAGGCAGTTCATGAAGCGTCTCATTCAGTTGTTTACTTGAAACTTATGAATAGGTATCCTTCTTCTATCGTGGCAGTGTCTAGTATGGGTGGTGGTGTAATGTATATGGACTATAAAAAGTTTGATGATATTACCTCACACCAAGAAGTAGATAATAATGTTAAAGTATCTCTTGCCGGATATCTTGGAGAAAAACTTTTCTTTTCAGAAGAGAAATGTCTTATGGGATCGGGAAATGATATTAAGAGTGCTTGGGAAGAACTCAGTGATGCATTTTATAGAAGAGGTTATGTAAGTCCAATGTTCTATACTTCATCATTTTCAGATATCATCGGAGATGGATTGCCGATCGGTATGATCGATCAAGAAAGTTCTGATTGGAAAAATGAAGGTATCAGAATTGCCTTGAAAAATAAATTCGAATTATTGATAAAAGAAACGGAAGAGTTGCTTGGATCTGAAAAAGAATTGATCAAGGAAATGGCCCTATATCTCGTTAAGAATAGAACAATGTCTACTCAAGTATTTAAGAATATGGTTAAGAAATATTCAAAGACAATGAATATAGATCAGATTAAGAAAGATGAAAAGAATCTTAATAACTATTACTTAGATGCTTTGAAGAAAGGATAAATAAAAATAGAGAGTGGCATTTGCCACTCTCTATTTTTCACACCAAGATTCTTCAATTAATTCGAATCTAACGCCTAATATGTTATTTATATAATTAAACATTTCATTATCTTTAATTTCACACGTAAAATCTACTAATTTATCATAGATTTTATTATTATTGTCTTTTATTTTAAATAAATAAGAGTCAATTTCTTCTATTGCATATTTTGAGTTTTTTAATAACTCAACTTCGATGTCTTTTTCGGTTAATAATCGAATGTCGTCTGCTTTAGAAACATACTCATACTGCCCTCGTTCTCTCTCTAAGAGAGAACATTCCCATTATAACATATTTTTCTCCATTTCTTAATATTTCTGAGATTATTTTTCCCATTCCAATTAAGATTTTATTATTTTTTAGGAGACTAATTTTTATAATAAAATCTCCTTCTTTAAGTTTTAATAAATTTAAATCATTTTTCATATTCTTTTCTTTTTTTTAGTTAATAATTCTTGTTATCTCTATATATAAGGCGAATAAAGGAAAAATAGAAGGAGAAAAATTAAGAGGACCTTTCGGTCCTCAAGTTATTGCTCACCGCGTTGAAGCTCAATGGTCTCTTTGCGGTATTTTTCCTCTAGATTAGAGTGCTGATCTGCACAGCACTCTAAGAAATACATAGTCATTGTTATACCTAAAATGGTATAAGCAATAAATTTAAATATTGTTTTCATAATTCTTATTTTTTTTTAGTTATTGATTTCTTTACATATATAAGGCTAACATAAAGAAAATGAAAGGAAAAAATTAAAGCGGGATTTTCCCGCTTTTTAATACCTTTAACTTTGACTTAACCTAGATATACTGTCTGCTAATACTTCGGATTTCGTCAAACTCAATAAATGTTGTAGTTGAAGGTGTTTTGAACTCTTTTACCACTATCCCCTCTTCTGTTAACTTAATTGAGGTTAACGTATTCAATTTGATTTCAAATTGTTCACCATTTTTGAAAGTGATGAAGATTTTCCCCGTTTTCGTTTGGGTGATTTCTTCCAATATTCTTTTAATTTCTTTTCTCATAATTTTTATTTTTTTTTTAGTTATTG
>JAEIGA010020427.1_pt1 | contig 10100 bp, 5 predicted proteins | sample 9270691 | NCBI WGS metagenome assembly JAEIGA01 (sample SAMN17057246, study PRJNA624740) | gut metagenome | biome: biome; isolation source: fecal sample | host: Bos grunniens | place: China: Xizang | collected 2019
CTAAACACTAAACACTAAACGCAACAGACAACTGACGTTGGAGTAGAGAGAGTAAAGAGGGTAAAGAAAGTTCTGAAGGTTATGAAGTTCAGAAGGTTCTGAGGTTATGAAGGTTATGAAAGTCTAAAAGGTTAAGAGCGTTGAGAACGTTGAGACAAAAGACCATTGAACCTATACAAACAAAAAAACGCGTGTGGAATACACGCGTTTCTTTTGTGCGCCTGATAGGACTCGAACCTACACGTATCACTACACCAGATCCTAAGTCTGGCGCGTCTACCAATTTCGCCACAAGCGCAATGTGTCATACAAATCAAAGAACGCTTATCGGCTACCGAGGTAGCCCGTTTGCATAACGGGTGCAAAGATAAGACAATTATTTGATTTATGATTTAGAATCTGTTTAAATTTTACCGTTAATAGGTTTTTGTTATACTTTTCTGTTTATTTGAGGCTCTTTTTGGCACCTTCACACTCTTTGTTCTTGCAAATAGACCACTATTTGCTACATCCAAACAGTGCCAATCTGCTCAAAAATATCTCTCAACTAAACTTGAAATAAAATCCAAACAGATTCTTATGATTTATGATTTATTTTTCTCCGTAGGCGGTTTTCGTATATTTTCACTATCGGGTCAGTAGCTTGCGGGCGGTCTCGATAATGGTATCGACCCCACGAGCACGATCCTCGTCGGTCATATCGACACGCACATCGGGGGCGATGCCAAACTCGGTATGTTGCATATCGACATCAAACGAGGGACAGGCCGAGAAGCGTACGCTCCAGCCATTGGGAAGCTCTGATGAGAAGGGAAGGCCCGAGCCTCCACCCGTGCGATCGCCCACAACGGTAACGAGGGGAAGGGTACGCATAATCTTCACAAAGTCGTTGGTCGCACTATACGAGCTACGGTTGGTGAGCACGCACACGGGCTTCTGCCAACGTATATAGTCGGAGCTCTCGAGGTATACGGGCTGGGGCGAAGAGAAATCGCTATGGCCAGTGCCCGTCTTGTGGCAGACGTAGCCCGTGAGCACACGCTCGTTAGTAAAGCGGGCAGCCAAGGTCTCGGCAGAGGAGAGATTACCACCTCCATTGCTACGGACGTCGACGATGAGCCCACGGCAGAGGGCAAGGGCATAAAGGCACTCGTCAAGGTTGCCTTCACCTATACCGTTCGAGAAGGAGGGCACATAGATATATCCTATATTGTCGGGCAGGATGGTATAGTACAGCCCCGAGGCTATCTTGTAGTCTGTGCCGAGGTAACGAGCCTGTATCTCTTCACTGAAGTTGGTGGCATAGCCCTCGCGGAAGTCCCAATAGCGAGCCACATCATGTGCCGCATAGAGGTTTACATGTCCGTCACGAAGCTCGTCGAGCATGTCGCCCAACACCTCGAAGAGCCCTGCATTGCTCATGCCATCGGCAACCCTTAGCTTATATCGGCGGTAGATGGTGTTCCAGTTGAGTCCGTACTCCTCGGCCTTATAGTCAAAGAAGCAGTAATGATCGTCAATGATATTCCACAGGGCTTCAAAGTTTCCTGTGGCGGTATTGTCGTACTCTTCAACTTTGGTGCAAGAGGCAAGCATAACACAGAGTGCGATGATGAATTGAAAATTGAGAACCGACGACAAACCAAGAGCAGAGATAAGCCTGCTTAATCTTTGCCGAGGTGCGAAGGAGGAAAAGAAACGAAGTTTATTAATTGAAAATTGAAAACGTTTATGGACCGGCATAATAAAAATCTGTTATATACTATTTTCTGAACTCCTATACTCCTGAACTCCTGTAACTCCTTCAATAAGGAATATGCCGACTTGACTCTTCATCCCGTACGACATGATACAGGTTCTTCACATAGCCGAGCATGATGCTATGGGTAAACATGCGGTAGTGCTGATTGCCGAGCGTCCACTGATAGAGGTCGTTGGCAAGGGTAACACGCAAGGTACAAGGACGGAACTGCACGTCATAACTGAGGTTGGCACGCAAGGAGAGGTTATTGTGCAGGGAGGTCATGTGTACACATCCTTCGCTCTGACCAAGGTAGAAAATCTCGTAGTAGGACTGGCCATAGTCGGGAGCAAAAGCAACGCCCAACAAGGGGAGGTCGGTCTGCAAGCGTACATTCATGGGAGTATCCCATAAGGTGAAGGCATATTTGGCCATGGCCGAAGCTGCAAGGTTTACGCCCAGTTTGAGTTGGGCCGGATTGTTTGAGTTACGCAGGTTATAAATACCCCCTATACGCAATTGTGCTTGCGGACCTACTAACAGTCGGAACCGCCCTCCTTGGGGGGATAAGAGGGGGGCTTGATAATAATAGGTATAGCTATAGTCGGCCATGCCACCCACCGTGAGTGCACTACCCGCAGCTGAGGTGACATAATCGCCATGCAGGGCAAAGAGCGATTGGCTGAACCAACGACCACCAGGGATTGTAGCCTGAGAGAAACCTTCACTGAGCAATGCCACATGTGGGCCACCATAGCGAAGAGGGGACAGGTAGGTATCAATCAGATTTGTGTAGCCTCCACCCAACGAGAGGCTTCGCTCTTCGAAGCGATCGCTCGCAAGGGACTGGGCAGACAGAGGTAATAGCCAACTTGCTGCTATAACGAGAGAAAAGATATATTTCTTCATATTTCTATACCTCACCCTTTAGTGTCATGTTGAACGCAGTGAAAAATCTCGCTATGCCTCTTGCAAAGTTTTACTATGGGATCCTTCGTTACACTCAGGATGACAAAAGTGAGTAACCGTTTGTTCTTGTTCGTTTCGGAAGACAAAGTTCGCTAAGTTTCTCGAACTATGCAAACGATTCTGTGGGATTTTTTGTACCTTTGCCGACTGTTTGAAATAACAACCAACAAAAGATTGAATAGATGATAACAACTGTAATTATTCTTCTGATTTCTGCAGCCCTATTCGTTAGTGGCAAGGTGAGATCAGACTTGGTGGCATTATGTGCCCTACTGGCATTGCTGCTGTTCCAGATATTGGGACCGAGCGAGGCATTGGCAGGATTCTCCAACACTACAGTGATCATGATGGTGGGCCTCTTCATCGTGGGTGGAGGTATCTTCCAGACGGGTTTGGCCAAGATGATTGGTGGACAAGTGATAAAACTGGCCGGAACAAGCGAGACACGACTCTTCTTGCTCGTGATGCTCGTGACAGCCTTGATCGGTGGTTTCGTGAGTAATACAGGCACCGTGGCTCTGATGTTGCCTATCGTGGTGAGTATGGCCGCATATGCCAATACATCGGCCCGTCGCCTGCTCATGCCCTTGGCCTTTGCCAGCAGTATGGGTGGTATGATGACGCTTATCGGTACCCCTCCAAACCTTATCATCCAGGAGACATTGGCCAATGCCAAAGCTAATGGACTGGTTTCATCCTCGTTGCCCAACATCGAATTCTTTACCTTCCTGCCGGTAGGTATCATCACTTTGCTTGTGGGCATACTGGTACTTATGCCATTGACCAAGATATTCCTCACTCCCAAGTCAAGCGAGAAGAGCGGCAAGCAGGGTGGCAAGACTCTCAACGAACTGGTGAAGGAGTATGGATTGTCAGAAAACCTGTTCCGTGTACATATAAATGAGACCGCTAAGGTTATCGGCAAGACCATCGTTGACCTCGACATCTATCGCCAATATGGGATCAATGTCATCGAGCTTCGTCGTAGTGCCGGTCACAACAAGTTTGTGCGTACGGTAAACCAGCAATTGGCATCTCCCTCACTGATGCTCCAGCAAGGTGACGTATTGTACCTCTCGGGCGAATTAGAGAAGGTGCAGCAGTTGGCCGATGACTTCTCATTAAGACTTATCGACAACCATACCGACGAGATTGAGGGTAGCTCATCAAATGCATCACTCGACTTCTATGATATCGGTATTGCCGAGATCCTTATCATGCCCTCATCTTCGATGACCGGACGTAAGATTATGGAGATAGGCCTGAGAAACAAGTTTAACATCAATGTGCTCGGTATTCGTCGTGATGGCCAGTACCTGCTCCACAACTTAGGCAACGAGAAGATACACGAATCTGACGTACTCCTCGTACAAGGTGCATGGAAGGATATCGCCCGCTTGCGTACCGAGTCAAACAACTGGGTGGTACTGGGCGAGCCCCTGCAAGAGGCAGCAAAGGTCACCTTAGACTACAAGGCTCCCATTGCAGCACTAATCATGATTGGCATGATCGTACTGATGTGTATCGAGTCTATCCCCGTAGCTCCCGTTACAGCAGTGCTCCTGGCTGCCGTGATGATGGTCATCACAGGATGTGTCAGAAGTGTGGAGGCTGCCTACAAGACCATCAATTGGCAAACAATCGTGCTCTTCGCAGCCATGCTCCCCATGTCTACAGCCTTGGAGAAGACAGGAGTATCGAATATGATTGCTGACTTTATCGTCAACACGTTTGGTGAGAGCAGTCCCCATGTGGCATTGGCAGCAGTATACTTTGCCACATCAATCATGACCATCTTTATCAGCAACACGGTTACAGCCGTACTCATGGCTCCCATTGCCCTGCAGTGTGCTATCGGCATAGGAGTAAATCCTATCCCCTTCCTCTTTGCTGTATCTGTAGCTGCTTCGATGTGTTTTGCATCACCCTTCTCTACCCCACCCAATGCCCTGGTATTACCTGCAGGACAGTATACCTTCATGGATTTCATCAAGGTGGGTCTGCCGCTTCAGATTATCATGGGTATAGTGATGATTATATCGTTGCCTTTGCTGTTTGCATTCTAAGAGCTATGAGCTTTGAGTTAATTTCGTTTAGAGTTTAGGGATTAGAGACTGCAATCCGGAGTGTGTCATCCTGAACGGAGTGAAGGATCTCGCATAAGGATGATACTCCTTAGAACATAAAGAATGGTGCTTAAGCCACTCCTTTGTAAAGCTAAAGCTTCAGTCGTCGCAAGTAGCGCTTTCATACCGCGCTACCGTCGCAACCGACGCTTTCATACCGCGTCGGCAATTATCAATTTATAAAATAAGCGCCAGAAGTGAATCTGGCGCTTTTTCATATTACTCCTCCTCGAACAGGTTCAACTGTTCAGTCGCTGGTTCCTCGGGATTTTCGACCTCTTCGTTTTCTGGTTCTGGAACTTCATCCTCCACGGGCTCGGGCTTTCGAGTGGGTTCCAACTCTACGAAGTCGGCCACCTCGAAGGTGGTCACACGCTTACCGATAGCCTTGAAGCCTTTGATAAGAGCAAACTCCTCGGCATCGATAACGAGCGGTTCGCGGAAGCTGTCGCCACCACCAAAGTTGACCTGAATGAGCGGATATGCCTCACAGGTGAGCAATGCCATGGTGCTATCCTTATGCTCGTCGACAAAGGTATTCTTCTTAGGTGTAGCCTCCATGAGGAAGCGCTTGATATAGTAGAATCCCTTCTGTGAGGCATTCTTCACGATAGCTGTCCACACCTTATCGGGATTGAACTTCTCGATATGAAGGATATCGGGCTCGTAATGGTTATTGGCATCGAAGTCGGTAAGGTAGAACTCACCATTCTTGAGCACAACAAGGATGCGGTCATCACTATGGAACTCGCCCAGGTATTCGCCATGCCCGTCAAAGTCGAGACGTAAGATATCACGGTCGAACCACACCTTACGGCCACCCAACGTAGATGCTCCATGGGCCTTAAGACCGATGCGTTGTACCTCCAAACGAGTGAGCAGGTTACCCATAGATGAGCGTCCCTTGATGCCGATCTCGCTGAAGTCTTTCTCGATAACGGTCTTGCGAAGATTGGGAACAGGCTTCAGCTGCACCTTGATAATTTCGGCCTCACCATTGGGGTTGGCAGTGAAGTAAGCGATACGTGAACCAGGCTTACCTTGTGTGAGGTTATACTCGCGATCACGATTGGTGCCAGTGACAGCAAAACGCTTGATATAATGAGGACCTCCACGACCATCACGATATACCACATTGTATATGGTGCGCTTATCGTTCTTCTTATAGATACCCACATGCAACACGCCCGGACCTACGAACATCTTTTCAGCCACACGTACAATCTTATAGCGGCCATCCTTATAGAAGAGGATGACATCATCAATCGATGAGCAGTTTGACACAAACTCATCTTTCTTCAATGAGGTACCGATAAAGCCCTCATCACGATTGATATAGAGTTTCTCGTTGGCCTCGATAACCTTGGCTGCTTCGATATTTTCAAAGTTACGCAACTCGGTCTTACGAGGGAAGGTTGCTCCATACTTGGTCTTAAGCATGGCAAACCAACGGGTAGTAACACCTACCATATCGGACAGTTCCTTGTCGATCTCCTCAATCTCGGCACGGATACGGGCAATGAGCTCGTCAGCCTTATCCTTGTTGAACTTGAGGATGCGGGCCATCTTGATCTCCATCAAACGAAGGATATCGTCCTTGGTAACCTCACGCACGAATGTGGGGTAATAGGGGGTCAAGCGATCATCGATATGTTCGCAAGCTGCATCCATGGTGGGAGCTTGTTCAAACTTCTTGTCTTTATAGATGCGTTCCTCGATGAAGATCTTCTCCAATGAGGCAAAGTGCAGTTGCTCTAACAGTTCGCCCTTACGGATCTCCAACTCTTGACGCAAGAGGTTCAACGTGTTGTCTACCGACTTACGCAACACATGACTCACGCCTAAGAAGTGAGGTTTATTGTCGTCGATGACACAACAGTTGGGCGAGATACTAATTTCACAATCGGTAAAGGCATAGAGCGCATCGAGCGTCTTATCTGATGACACACCCGGAGCCAGATGCACGAGAATCTCGACATTGGCAGCCGTATTATCATCTACCTTACGAATCTTTATCTTGCCCTTCTCGGCGGCCTTGAGGATAGACTCAATAAGGGTTGTGGTGGTCTTACCATAGGGAATCTCGGTAATGGCCAGTGTCTTATTGTCAACCTTGTTGATGCGGGCACGTACACGCACTGCTCCTCCACGTTCGCCATCGTTGTAGCGAGCCACATCGATGAAGCCTCCCGTCTGGAAATCGGGATAGAGCACAAACTCTTCGCCTTGCAAATAGCTGATGGCAGCATCACACAATTCGTTAAAGTTATGAGGAAGAATCTTAGAAGAGAGACCGACGGCAATACCCTCGACACCCTGTGCCAAGAGCAAGGGGAACTTTACGGGCAATGTGATAGGTTCCTTATTACGACCGTCGTACGAGAGTTTCCATTCTGTGGTCTTGGGATTGAACACCACCTCGAGAGCGAATTTCGAGAGACGTGCTTCGATATAACGAGGAGCTGCAGCCGAGTCGCCAGTGAGGATATTACCCCAGTTTCCCTGACAATCGATGAGCAAATCCTTCTGTCCCAACTGAACCAAAGCATCACCAATTGATGCATCACCATGAGGGTGGAATTGCATGGTATGTCCCACAATATTAGCCACCTTATTGTAGCGGCCATCGTCGAGACGCTTCATCGAATGCAGGATACGACGCTGCACCGGCTTGAAACCATCGTTGATATGTGGAACTGCACGTTCGAGGATTACGTACGAGGCATAGTCGAGAAACCAATTCTGATACATGCCCGAGAGCAGGTACTTCACAGTATCTTCACCATTATCATCCTTCACAGGATGGTAGTCGCTATGCACGCCACTCTCCTCTACATTTTCATCGACATTCTCTATCTCGTCAACTTTATTGATATCTTCTTCGCTCATAATATATGGATTATAGCTACAAAATTAGTGCAAGGCGAGCGAAAAACCAAAACTTGTATTGGACATTTTAGCAAAAAGTATTACATTCGCATCAGATTTATCGTTAAAACAGGAGATAAGATGAATAGAAAAGTGTTGTTCCCTCTGATGGCACTCCTTTTGGGAAGCACCCATGTAAATGCCGAGAATTGGATGAGTAGACTTCCCGATAGTACGTATGTGGCAGTAGTATCCATCCCAGGAGCACATGACGCCGCTACAGGAAGCGGATGGGCCAGTGGCAGTGAGCAGATAGGACAGATGTTCGGCCAAACACAAGATCTCAGCCTCTCAGAGCAGTGGAGTGTAGGTGTAAGAGCCTTTGACTTACGCCCTTGTGTGAAAGATGACTACTTGAACATCAACCATGGTATCGTTGCTACAAGCGTACGCTTCGACGATGCACTCTGCTTGATTCGAGACTCGATAGCTGCTAACCCTTCGGAATTTGCCATCATCCACCTACAACACGAAACTGATGGTGACGACAACAATTCCAGTTACAACAAGATGCTGCTTGAGGTATTGAAGCGCGAAGACATCAAGGAGTATTTGATGGACTTTAAGAGCGACCTACTGGTAAGCGAGATGCGTGGAAAGATTCTTATCTTGAGTCGTAACGAATATGCCAGCACTCCCATCGGTGGTTTCTTCAGAGACTGGAGTTTCGGCACCGAGTGGAAGACTTCAAAAAAGATTGCGGGTCCCAAGAGTAAAACGGGATCATATTTCCAGCAAGATTTCTACAACACGGTAGATGCCATTGAGACCAAAGTAAGAGTATTTACAGAGTTGCTCGACTATGGCGTAACGCGCAAGACTACCAAGAGAGCTGAGATTCGTTGGATATTCAATTTTGCTTCCGGTTACAGCAAACTCGGCCTGTTCAACTACCCTTCGAGCGATGGCTATCGTGACAATGCGACCTATACCCATGCAGCCTTGCTCGAATACTTGAACAATAGTCCTGGAGGCCCCACAGGCGTAATCATGATGGACTATGTAGGTACAGACAAAAGCGACAAGTATGAGGTAAACGGCCTCCAAGCTGTGCGAGCTATCATCGAGAACAACTTCAAATACCCCAACAACGACTCTACCGCAATAGTCCCTATCGAAACGATATCGGGCGGAGACGCCAACATCTATTCACTGAGCGGCACTCCCTTAGCCCAACCTCAGGAGGGTATCAACATCGTGCGTGAGGCAGACGGGACCATCCGAAAAGTGCTCTACAAGGAATAATCGCGCACAACCAATTTCACATAAAGATATCGCATCAGAGAGACGTCATCCTACCCATGGCGTCTCTTTTATTTCACTATAAGGTTTTCAAGCATACTTGCCATGCAAAAAATCCCTAATATCTCGAAAAAACATGACATAGAACATCGGCATTACGTGGAAAATCCGTATCTTTGCGATGAAATCGCGAAGATATACTACACGCGCTGTAAAATATTGAAACAAGTTTCATCTATCTTGCTCGTTTGCAGTAGTCTTGGCGGTAATCTATGTATTGTACACTAACAAGATTTTAAAGATATGGCACAACAAGAAGAAACATTTAAAAAGATTGTATCGCATTGTAAGGAGTATGGTTTCGTATTCCCCTCATCAGAAATTTATGACGGCTTGGGCGCTGTGTATGACTATGGTCAGATGGGCGTAGAGCTGAAAAACAATATCAAACAATACTGGTGGCAGTCAATGGTGTTGCTCAACGACAACATCGTAGGTATTGACTCTGCCATCTTCATGCATCCTACTATTTGGAAGGCTTCAGGTCACGTAGATGCATTCAATGACCCCCTCATCGACAACAAGGATTCTAAGAAGCGTTATCGTGCAGATGTTCTCATCGAGGACCAATTGGCAAAGTATGACGAGAAGATTGCCAAGGAGGTAGCCAAGGCTGCTAAGCGCTTTGGCGAGGCCTTTGACGAGGCTCAATTCCTTGCTACTAACGGCCGTGTACTCGAGATTCAAGCAAAGCGCGATGCGTTGCACGAGCGTTTTGCTGCAGCTCTCAATGCTTCGGACTTGAACGAGCTCCGTCAGATCATCCTCGACGAGGAGATTGTATGTCCCATCTCTGGCACACGCAACTGGACAGAGGTTCGTCAGTTCAACCTTATGTTCTCTACCGAAATGGGATCTACAGCAGATGGCGCGATGAAGATTTATCTCCGTCCTGAAACTGCACAGGGTATCTTTGTAAACTACCTCAATGTACAGAAGACTGGTCGTATGAAGGTTCCTTTCGGTATCGCTCAGATCGGTAAGGCTTTCCGTAATGAGATTGTAGCTCGTCAGTTCATCTTCCGTATGCGTGA
>JAEIGA010020428.1_pt1 | contig 10100 bp, 24 predicted proteins | sample 9270691 | NCBI WGS metagenome assembly JAEIGA01 (sample SAMN17057246, study PRJNA624740) | gut metagenome | biome: biome; isolation source: fecal sample | host: Bos grunniens | place: China: Xizang | collected 2019
AACGAAAACTTTTATGTTGATGCAGACGGGAACATCACCACGAACGGCGATATTGACGCAAGCGGAGATTTGACCGTTGGCGGCTCTCTTACGGTGTCAGAGGATATAAACGGCGTTGACATTACCAAAGTGCTCACGCGCTCCAATTTTGTGTTGGTAAAACACACCACACAATCTGTAAGCGTGAACGCAACCACCACCGCAGCGGAACAAGCGGAAACATTCACGAAAGCCGGTTATTACCCGTACGCGATCGGGGGCTACTGTTTCCACGGGGCTAATTTGATGTATCAAAATCTGTTTGAACTGTTCTTGTCCGCTCAATCAGATGGTTCAGCAACCGTGACATACAGATTCAGAAACAACGCAAATGCGACCGTTAATATTACGCTTGATATCTATATTTTGTGGATAAAGGTTTTGTGATATGAAAATCAATAAGTTACACGGCAAATACAACATAAGCAAACGAACACAGGCGATTCGCTATATTGTTCTGCATTACGTTGGAAGCGGTACTCCTACCGCCGGAAACGCGAAAAACAATTGTCTGTATTTCGGGGGCGGTGACAGACAGGCAAGCGCACACTATTTCATCGATGACGGGGGTATTTATGAGTATGCCGACCCGTCAACATATTACACATGGCATTGCGGTGACGGGCACGGAAGATACGGAATCACAAACGCCAATTCCATCGGTATCGAAGTTTGCCAGGATGGGGACAGACCATACACGCAAAAGGAAATCAAATTCTTAAAGCAGCTTGTCCCGTATCTGATGACTAAATATCAGATTCCCAAAAGTCACGTTGTAAGGCACTATGATGCGTCCCGCAAACTTTGCCCGTACTACTATGCCAAAAGAACAGATAAATGGGTGGAACTGCGGAACAACATCGCAAAAAAGACAACCACCACGAAACCCAAGACTATAACGGAAATCGCACAGGAAGTGATAGACGGAAAGTGGGGGACGGGTGAAGAAAGAAGAAAGAAACTGCGTTCCGCCGGTTATGACCCCGATGAAGTGCAAAAGGATGTCAACGCGATCCTAAAGGCGAAAACTCCTAAAAAGAAATCGAACACCACGATTGCCAAAGAAGTTATCGAAGGAAAGTGGGGCACAGGCGCGGAAAGAAAACGCAAACTCACGCAAGCGGGCTATAACTACAACGAAATCCAAAAGTTGGTCAATAAGTTGGTGAAGTAAATGACAGATACATTGATTATTGAAGCGCTGGGGTTCCTGGTCGCGCTTGGGGCGGTAGTTGCTCCCATTGTGCGTCTTAATTCCAATATAGCGACATTGAACGCGACATTGTCAGAGATGCGCAAGGATTACGATAGCCATGACAAGCGGATCGAAAAGCACGGGGAACAGATTGACGAACTAAATACAACGGTTGCCAACCACGGCGCAAGAATCGAAATTCTTGAGGATAGAAAGGATAGACAATGAGAAACAATTTTAAAATGTGGCTGAAGTGCGCTTTAGTCAGATGCGCAAAGACATTTTGCCAAACGGCTATTTCCATGCTGACAGTAGGACAGGCGGTTATCGATGTGAACTGGGTGAATGTTCTTTCGGTGTCTTTTGTGGCGGCGGTCATTTCTCTTTTGACATCCGTTGCGGGGCTTCCCGAAGTGGATGACACCAAGATTTATGAAAAATAGTCATGTCGGTTTTCTCCTTCATATAGCGCATAGCGCACAAAAATCGGGCGGTGTAAAAACCGCCCTTTTTTTGTACTCTTTTTACATTATGGAACAACTTACCCGCAAACCATACAAACACCCCTTAAAACGTAAAATAGAGGCTTGTAGGGGCATCTATTTATAACAGTTACGGAAGGGGGACAGAAAAATATTTTCGATGCTATATTGCCAACTCTTATTCGGTTGTGTATAATCATTGCGTAAGGGTTGATAAAAAGGGCGTGCGATTTCATAAGGCACGCCAAGTTATAACAGGCTAACTAATCCTAAAATCATAAGTTTGGGAATGTGCTTGAACCTATCTGAATGAGCGGATAGGAAACTGAATACCGAATGATACAACCCTTGCAGAAAGTGAGGGTTTTTTATTATGAAGCAGAAAAACTACAAGCAATATGAAGGGATAAAGACTCAAGACCTTCAAGCGATGTTGGACGCGATGAATTTTTCAATGCGCCAGCACGCAGATGAAAGCCCGCAAGGGCGATGGGAGATGATGGGCGAATATTTCGTGGGGGTAGTGGAATACACCGTCCAAACAAGAGTGCCCGAAACAAGGTTGGAAGAACTGGAGCAAAAACACGGCTCGCACCGTTGCTGGGAATGTCCTTGCTTAGACCAAGACACAGACAAAAGGAGAAAATCATACCCGTGTTTAAGGGGCGGTGAGCATCGAACAGACACCCCGTGTTGCGAATGGTTCTACGAACAAGTGGAAGCGGGAAAAATCAAAGTAGGTGATTAGATGGGCAAGGCAATAACCGCGCTTCTTATATCCGCGTCATTGCTTGCGGGCATGACCTACGTTGGCGATTACAGGGTGACCGCCTTCAACTACTACGAAGGGGGCGGGGAAAACTACTACACCGCATCAGGCGCGGAACCCGTCCCGTATTACACGGTAGCCACTAACGATGAATTCGAATTCGGGACAATCCTATATATCGAAGATATCGGGATTGTAGAAGTGCAAGACCGTGGGAACTTTGAGGAAGGAATCATAGATCTGCATATCGGCTATGATTCCATGGACAGTTTCGAAGACAGAACAAGAAAAGTCTATTTGGTGAAAGGGGATTAGCCATGTATATTGGAACGCTTACACTTTGCGCCGTTATCGCGCTACTTGGAACGCTGGCGCTTATTCTTGGGAAAGTTATTGATAACTTAATCGAATGTGATGAGGTGGAAGATTATGAAAGAGAATAAAAAAGATATTGTTTTCACGCAGCTTAAACTGATGGATTCCGTTCCGCTCACCGCAAAGGAAATCGAAGGGCTTACGGGCGTGGATCCGCGACAGATGCGACACATAGCGAGGGAACTGCGGTTGGAGCATGTGAAACTTTGCTCCGGCGATAAAGGCTACTGGCTATGGGACGGGAAAGATGATTCCTGGAACAGAACCAAGGCAAGGATAAGAAGCCACGCCAAAAGGGAACTTGAACTATTAAAGGCAATGGAAGATGTCTTGGACGGGCAACAGACATTCGACCTTAAAGAGAAAGAAGAAACGTGGCGCGATGCGCTCAAGAATCTTTAGGGGGCAACATGTACGATAGAACATTCGATTATGAATTCGATGAAGCGTTGAGGGATGAAGAACGTTTATTGGACTGGGACGAACGCGAACCAGTAAACCGCCCGCCCGATGACGAAGATTCATGGGAAGAAAACTGCGTTACCGAAAAGGAATGGAAACGCAGAAACGCCATTTATTTGGCGGAATGGAAAAAGGAACAAGAAGCAATCAGAAAAAGATATGAGGGGGTAAAACTATGAAATACGAAATCAAAATCATTCGCACCAAGTATTCATCTTGGAATACAGACCCTTGCATGGGTGCGGAAAACGCGGAGCAGCTTGAAAAGATTTTGGAAGCGATCAAGAGCGGTGGGAACTACGGCGCAATTGTCGCATTTGGTGAAGAGGTAACAGACGATGATTTTTAGGACATTGAGAGCGGACGAAATCGAATGCCGTATAGGCTCTATCAATTCAAGGGGCTTCACGATGCTTCTTTATAAGGACGCAAGATGCGATATGAACATCTTGGATGAAACGGTGTCCCCGTGGAACTGGCAGCGTGACCACAAAGAAATCAAAGGCGTTGTGTATTGCGGTGTTGCCATCAACGGCAGAGGTCAAAGCACACACGATGAATGGATGTGGAAGTGGGATGCCGGTTCAGAATCCTACACCGAAAAGGAAAAAGGCGAAGCGTCTGACAGTTTTAAAAGGGCGTGCGTCAACTGGGGAATCGGTCGGGAACTATACACCGCCCCATTAATCTTTATAAGGGCAAAAACAGAGCCACAGGGCAAGGGATACGCCTTAAGTGATAAAAGGGACGGCTATGGCTATAAAGTCGCTCAAATCGAATATGAGGGGGGCAGAATCAGCAAACTGATTATCACTAAAGACGGGGAACAGAAATTTTATTTTGAAGCGGATAAATTCATGGAACAATCACAAAACACCATTGATGAAAAGATGGCGCAGATGGTTCTTGTTATGGCAGAGGACGAAAAGAACAAATCCGTTCTCAATTCCATGGGGATCCGCACGCCAGCAGATGTCAAAAAGATGACCGTTGCCCAGTATGGTGATTTCGCAAGGCGGTGCAACCAATGAACGGCGCTGACATGATAAATGACCTTCACGCTCTTTTGGATGCTATGCCCGCCGGAATCCATCAAATCGCAAAATGGGGTGACGAATACGCCAACGCTGAAAAGCAATACAGAATGTTGGTTCGTCAAGAGATTCTAAAAGCCCAAACGGAAGGAACACCCGCCACCCTTGTCAAAGACCTTGTAAGAGGAATCGAAGAAGTGGCGGACGCGAAATTCAAAAGGGACAGGGCTGAAGCGTTTTATAAAGCTGCCCAAGAAAGCGTAAATGTAAACAAACTAAAGGCGCGGTTATATGACAATCAGATAAACCGCGAATGGGGGAACAATGGGTAGAAACAAAAAAGGGTTCTTCAAAATGGAACGGAAAATCCTTGATTGGGAATGGCTTCAAGACCCTAAAACGGTTGTGACATGGATTGTCTTAATGGCGTTTGCCGAATGGGACACGGGATGCGATCTGAAACCAGGGCAGATAGTCACCACGCAAAAAGAATTGATGGAATATACGGGGCTTTCACGGCAAGAATTGCGCACGGCTTTATCGCATCTTGTATCAACCAAGGAAATAACCATAGAAGCAACCAAGGATGCAACCAAGACCGCAAGCCTTATAACCATTGAAAAATGGGGCGTGTATCAGACGGACAAACGCCAACCAACCAAGGTTCCAACCAAGGATGAAACCAATGATTCAACCTTCCTACCATTATATAAGAAAAATAAAGAAATAAAAGAAATAAAGAAGGGGCAACCGGCACCCGTTGAAGCGGTGCCGATGCCCGATGAATTAAAAACCAAACTGGACACCATGTTTTCATGGAGAAAGGATAACTAACGATGCCATATGTTTACAAGTATGTTAACAGGCAAACGAAGGATGTTGAGTACGTTGGCATTGTGAAGAAAGAATCCAACTTCCCAAACAGATTCCTTCAACATAAAAACGATAGTTGGTACGAATTCGGCAAGTATGACATTTACTTTGCAGAGGTTGAGAGCGGAACAGATGCGGAAGCCCTTGAAGGTCACTTCATTAAACTTTACGGATCTGACAGGTTCCACAACATCAAGAAAACAAAGGATTGGGGTATCTGCTCATTCGCGCCGGAAGTCAAATGGGTTTTGTATGACCCAAGTATGTATTATACGCAAGAGCAAATAGGCGCGTTCAGCAATACCGCCCGTTCGCAGCTTAAATCTCTAATGTGCCGTGTTTCAGATTTTGAAAACGAAATCAACAAACTGTGGGACGCAATATACCACGCTGAAGAGGAAGAAGAAAAGATGAAGCGAAAAAGCGTTCGGGCGTGGTTTAGAGGCAATTTGGAGTTTGCTGACATGAACACAGATGGAAAACGAGCGGATAAAGAAACATTGTTTTCCATGTATTGCGATTTTGCGGAAGATAGCGAAGAGTTGTGGGCGTTTACCGATTCTGATGACTTTTGGGACACATTCGCGGATATGCCTGATTATAGAAGGAGTATCCAAGGCGAATGGATATTTGGAATCGTCACCAAGGAAGAATACTGGAAAACGGTGAACAATGATGTAAGTGAAAAACTTGAAATGTATTACGCGAAAAAGAGCGCATAGAAAGGAACGAACATGTTTAAGACAGATGATACAAGAACAAGCAACGTCATCGAAGCGTTGAGCGATGCACAAATGGACATCCATTTCTTGGCGGTGATGCAGATAAAAGCCATTGCCGAAAGGATGGAAAGAGCCGTTGAGGATAGCGATCAAGATGAATTCTATTGGATGGCGGGAAAAGATGTCGACAAATGGATCTGTGACCTTGAGCGCGTAAAATCATTCCTTAATGATTCTGACGATTACGGAAAATTAGTTAAAACAATCGAAGATTTTGAGGAAGGGGAAACAAATGAATAGCGTAAACCTAATTGGCAGATTAACCAAAGACCCCGAATTAAGATATACGGCAAACAACTTTCCGATGTGTTCTTTCACACTTGCCATCGATGGAAGGGGCAAAGAGGAAAAGAAAACCAATTTCATCCCAATCAAGGTTCTTGGTAAGACCGCCGAGAACGTGGCTAAATTCCTTTCTAAAGGGAAGTTGGCAAGCGTAGAGGGGGAAATACAAACCGACTCTTACGAAGCCAAAGACGGAACTAAAAGATACACTTGGGAAGTATTGGCGTATCGGGTGGAATTCCTTGAAAAGAAAGAAAAGACCCCTGAACAGATCCGCGATGACATTAACAACAAACTGGGAATCAACCCGACATTCCAGGATATTTCCAGCGATGATATTCCTTTTTGATGGTGGCAGCTTATGAGGTTTTTTGATTTTTTCGCCGGAATAGGCGGATTCAGATTGGGGATGGAAATGGCGGGGCATGAATGTGTTGGGCATTGCGAAATCGACAAGTACGCCAACAAATCATACATCGCCATGCACCATCCCAAGGAAAGTGAGGTTTTCTTTAAAGATGTACGAACAATTGACCCTTGGGATATGCCCGAATGTGAATGTTACTGTTTCGGCTTTCCGTGCCAAAGTTTCTCAATTGCTGGAAGGCGGGGTGGATTCCAAGACACTAGAGGCACTCTCTTTTTTGAGGTCATGCGGCTGGCTGAAGTTCGACACCCTAAAATTCTATTCGCAGAAAATGTCAAAGGTTTACTCAACCATGATGGGGGGGGCAACCTTTGGAACCATCATCAGAACAATGGATGAACTGGGGTACGATGTCGAATGGCAGTTACTTAACAGCAAATATCACGGGGTTCCCCAAAACCGCGAAAGGGTGTTCATTGTTGGACATTCTAGAAGAGAACCCACCGAAAAAGTATTTCCTATCGAAGAAGCAAGCATCGAAGATAGTACGGATCTAAAACAAATCGGGATGATTGATTCACACAGGCACAACCCGAACAGATACCGCACATATGACCCAACGGGCATCGCGCCGACGCTGGATGATATGGGGGGCGGTGGGCGCCAACCAATGATTATTGACACATCCTACACGGGATTGGATGAGGGGGGGGCGCCACGGGTGTACAAAAAAATAGCCCCGACATTGGCGGCGCGGATGTATAAAGAACCCCCATTGGTGCAAGAAGTTGAAGTGAAAAACGCCACGAAAACAGGCGGTATCAAAGTCAAATCGGGGGGGTGGTGAACATCGCTAGACCCGAAAGCAAAACAAGAAGGGGGCGCGTCATAGATAATGGGGAAACATCCCCGACGCTGGACACGGGCGCGCATATCGGGCAAGTGCAAATAGAGGGTGACGAAATCCGTATAAGGAAACTGACCCCGAAAGAATGTTTCCGCTTGCAAGGCTTCCCCGACGAATACTTCGAGCGTGCAGCTGAAGTCAATTCAGATTCCCAGTTGTACAAACAGGCTGGAAATAGCGTAACAGTTAATGTCATTTATGAGATAGCAAAGAGATTGAAATGATTAGGCTATCAGACCCGAACGAAAAGATTTTGGCGGAAATGGGAAAAGCAAAATGGGAACAATGCATCTGCGGTAAGTGGTTCATAGCAAGCCACGGAAGGCAGAAATATTGTTGCCCTAAATGCCGGAACAGATGGAATGCCAAAGTAAACAGAGAAAGAAACAAAACAGATTATCACTACATTTCTAAAGGGGGCGTGATGTATGAAAGAAAAATTGAAAGCAGATATTAAACTCGATATTGAATTCGTGGGGGCGTTCGATAATTGCCACATTGGCTGCGAATCATGCGACCTTATCACAAACACCCATACGTTCTACAAAGACGGGAAAGCAACTGGACTTTTGTTAAAGGTGGAATGTCAGAACCATGAATTGTGCGACCATCTGATGGAGCATCTTGAAGGGTTGTTCAGAGAGAAAGTTACAAAACAGATTTCGGGTGGCATTTGATGCGTCAGACAGTAGCCGTAAAAGGGGCGGTATTCGATGGGAAGTACCACCAGGAAGCCATAGAAGTATGGACGGACGGGGAAATAGTTTCATACAAGTACAAAGACATCGTGTTAGCCGCCCCCATCGAACCGATAAAGAAGTTGATAGCACAGGTGAAAAGGAATGGCAAAACCAAAAAGTAAAAGCATCTTGAGCAATGAAAAAGAATGCCTAATCTGCGGTAATACTTACATGCTGGATGTTCACCACATCTACGGCGGTGGGAACAGATCCGTATCAGATGAAAACGGATTTTGGATATATTGTTGCAGACGGTGTCACACTTATGCGATGTATTCGATTCACAAGAACCCCAATGCAAAGTGGGATAAGGAATTGAAACAGCGGTGCCAACAGGAATACGAAAAGACCCACACACGGGAAGAATTCATTAGATTGATAGGGCGTAGTTATCTATGAAATACACACATCCTAAAAAAAGTAAGCTGTTACCATACGAACGCAAAATGGCGCTTGCGCTTGTTCAGGGCTATGACAGTTTGCAAAAAGAGTTAGACGACATGATACAAAATTCCGTTGTAATGGACGGTCAGCCAAAGGGGAATCTAACAGGTGACCCAACGGGCGCAGCCGTTTTAAGACGGGACAGGAAAAGAACAAAGGTCGAAGCCGTAGACAAGGCGCTTTTAATCATTCCGCCGGAACACAGACAAATCGTTTTCGAATGGGTCAAGACAGGGAAAACGATCCGTGAGTGTGGCGGGGATTATGCACACAGGAACACATATTCCAATTGGAAAGAAAGGTTTCTGTATGAAGTTGCCATGAACTACGGGATTCACGAAGATTGGCATTAACGAAGGGGGTAATGCAATGGCACGGTTGATTGACGCGGATGCGCTGAAAAAAAGCGTTCCAAATACACACGTTGACATTTTTGAAAATTGCAGAAACTGCGAATTGCTCGATGACGAACAAGTTGAAGAACTTATCGACAACGCATCGACCATAGACGCAGTACCAGTAGTGCGGTGTGAAGATTGCAAGTATTGGATTGAACTTGAACACGGCACAGGAACTTGCAAAAGGCTTGACAATGTATTGTTTTGGCTCGGCACGGATGCAACCGACTTTTGCAGTTTTGCAGAAAGGAAAGACGATGGCTGATGTATTCAAGCAAGCGATCATTTATATCCTTGCTTTGTATGAGTGGAGAGGGGGGAGAGATAATGACTGACTATATCAAGCGAGAGGATGCGCTCGACATCGTAGCGCATAATAACGTAACTGGTGAAATCACGCTGAACAGGTATGACAAAATCATTGATGGCATATATGAGATTCCGTCTGCCGATGTCGCACCAGTACGGCACGGAGAGTGGATTCACCCAAGAGAATACGGGCTGAATTTACCCGAACATTATTGTTCAGAGTGCAGAGCGTGGGAGTATTCGGATGTAGAAAGCAAGTTCTGCCCGAACTGCGGTGCAAAGATGGACGAAGGGGGAACCGATGGAACTGACTATTAGCGAAGAAATAATCTGTTCAAAGTATATGAACGTTAACGGGGAATGTCATTGCGGTGAATGCCCCTTGAATCTTACATCTGAATACGGCGTTCCGGCATGCTACGCAACCATAGACGGAAGGGGATTGGATATTAAAAGATACAATGACATCCCCGAAAATGTTATCAAAGGCACAAAGGAAATTGCAAAGTATGCCGGTATCAGCGAATACGAAATGACATACCAGCGCGATGAACTGGGAATCCCGTATTATATGTGCAGACACAAAATGTATGCGGTCAAAGAAGAATTGGACGAATGGAGAAATAGAAATGCTTAACT
>JAEIGA010020429.1_pt1 | contig 10100 bp, 12 predicted proteins | sample 9270691 | NCBI WGS metagenome assembly JAEIGA01 (sample SAMN17057246, study PRJNA624740) | gut metagenome | biome: biome; isolation source: fecal sample | host: Bos grunniens | place: China: Xizang | collected 2019
ATACCAACAGATCAAAAGAATAAACGCTACACAGGTAGAAGAAGATAATTAGAAATTAAAGCAAAACAAAATCCCGAAGTGATAATAAAACTTCGGGCTTTTGTTTTGCTATTTTCTTTCTTAGGATTATTAAAATAACTCTTAGGATTAAAAAATTATTCCTTAGGATTTTTTTCAAATACTTTGTTTCAGATTTTTATCCTCCGTTGGTAAAGTTTTATCATCGGAGGATAATTTGTTACCATCGGAGAGTAATAGTGTTACTATCGTAGAGTAATAGAGTTACTATCGGAGCAAAATTTTCTAAAACAAAGCAAGGACTTTTTTTGCCGTTATTAAAAAATGTTTTACCTTTGTAGGCAGAAAGAATAATAACGAAAAATTATGCCTATGGTAATAGAAAAAGAAAGATAATTTAGACTGAGTAAATTTTAATACGACATAAAAAGCGTTTTTGCTTATACTTGGGCGTGCGAAATCTGGAAAATTTCAAGCAAATCTACCTTGGTAAAGCAGTAAACGCTCACGAATCATCTTCGTGGGCTTTACTTGTTAGGTAGATTAGGTATTCCAGAACCTCGCACTCCGATAAGAAAAAAGTCCCACGTTTTTTTATGCCTTTAAGTCAAGAAAGAAAATAAGTAATCGCCATTTGGGACTTGGGCAAAATAAGTTTAATATAATAAAAAGTAAAAAAAATGAGTGGAAAAAAGAATGCAACAAATGAAGAAATAGGAACTTTTGCTAAAGTATTGGTTGAAATAGCTCTAACAATATTTGGTAAAAATAAACAACAAAAATGATAGTAAATAATCCTAAATTAGATCCTAAAAATATTATTTCAACAACTATTGTTAAAGGATTTATAAAAGAAATATTAAAAAAAAAGAGTTATGAATGCGAGAAAAGAACTTCAAATCTTAGTTGCAAGAACGGGAGTGTTCTTTGCAAATTGTGATGGTGAGTATGATAAATTAGAAGATAAGTTTATTTCTGAATTTATCTTACAAATGATTAAAGATGGCATTGAGATAGAAGATTCTTTAAAAGAGTTGATTGACATAAATAGTGAAAAATGCACAATAGATGACGTTATCAATTCTACAAAAGAACTTTTGAATCAAGTAAACGGTGAAGAACGAAATCAAATCGTTGATATGCTAAAAGATTTCATTGACAAAGTTATCAATGCTGACGGAGTTGTTCATCCAAATGAGGTTAAATACTTTGAACAATGGAAAGCTGAATTTTGCAAATAAAGCAATACAATAATTAACCAAAAGAAAAAACGTTCGTGAGTCTTAGTTTTATTTTGACTTGCGAGCGTTTTGTTTTAAAGTCTTAAATCTTCTTTCTTTTATTCGCCTTTTCCGTATCGTCTTGTGCCATGATAGAGTTCAAACTTGCAGAACCTGCATTCAAGATTAGAGTTATAGATTGGAATCTTTTTACTTGGTTTTAAACCTATGCGTTTTAGCGCTTCAAAGTCCGAAGAAATAACCCAAGCTTCGTTACCTTCATGTTTAGATTTAAGAGCTGTTCCTATTCTATCATACAATGCAAAAATATCTTCTACTTCTATTCTTTCGCCATACGGAGGATTTGTAATGATTAACGTTTTTCCTTGTGGTGGTTCTTGTTTTTCTATTTCGCAACGGAAGAGAGTTATATCCTTATGAAGCTTTGTTAATTTAATGTTTTCAGTTGCTTGTGCTATTGCAGAGGCTGAAAGGTCTGAACCCCATATTTCGTAATCAAAATCACAGATTTGTTTGTCTGCCTCTTCTTTTACACGTTTCCATTCAGGCATTGAGAATTCGCTCCATTTCTTAAAGGCAAATTTCTTTCTGTAATATTGAGCCGGAATATTGTAAGCATACATGCAAGCTTCAATTAAAAGAGTTCCGCTACCACACATAGGATCTAAAAAGTTACAATCCTTTTTCCAACCAGTAAGTTGTATTAGTCCCGCAGCTGTTACTTCATTCAAAGGCGCTTGTCCCATATTTGCTCTATAATTTCGCTTGTGTAAAGAGTCGCCTGACGAATCCAAAGATATGGTTACTTGATTTTCCCATATATGAAGATTAAGTTTTATTTCGTATTCGTCTTTTGTAACCGTAGGTCTTTGGTTAAACATCTTACGAAATCTATCGCAAATTGCGTCTTTTGTCTTTTGAGAAGCATAAAGAGAGTGAGTAAATATCTCACTGTTCACAGAATTGTCGATAAAGATTTTCGCATCAGGGTTCATATACTTTTCCCACTTTATTCTATAAACCTCATTGTACAATTCTCTTTCGTTATTTGCCTCAAAATTTGCAATAGGCTTTAAAATACAAAGAGCAGTTCTTAAACAATAGTTAGCTTTGTATAACAAAGTCATATCTCCTTCAAAACTAACAGCTCTTTTCAAAACCTCAATATTCTTAGCACCTAAATTCTTTAATTCTTCTGCCAAAACATTTTCTAAACCAGCCATTGTCTTGGCTGTCATCTTAAAATCCTTACTCGTATTTACGCTCATGACAATTATTTTAAGTTGCTTAGGAATTTTTCTCTATTAACAATAACTCTTGTATGATTAGCCTCTCCAATCAACCCTTCGTTATCGTAAGCAAGAATATTAAAAAATAATTTCTTTCCATCGACTTTAACCAATTCGCTTTTGCAAGAAATCGTATTTCCTATACCCGAAGCTTTTATGTGTTTAGTATTTATTTCTACACCCACACTTACACAATCCGAAGGAAGGAGTTTAGAAACTGAATTATTGGCTGTCTTTTCCATTAACGCAATCATAGCAGGCGTTGCAAACACTTCTACATTTCCAGAGCCTACTGCTGTTGCTACATTATTACTATTTACTATCTCTGTTTCGTTATGACAGATGTTTGTAGGGATATTTATTTCCATTTTATTTATTTGTTAATTTCTTTTTCTAATTCCGTTTGAGCTCTTAAATAATCCTCAGGTATTCCTATGTCTATAAAATAGCCATTTATTACAATACCAAAAAGACTCTTGTTTTTAACCTCTTTTTCCAAAAAGTCCTTTTCAAAAGAGAACTTCTCAGGAAGTCCTTTCCCGTTAAAAACATTTCTATTCAATATATAAACACCAGCATTTATTAAAGCCGTTTCTTTATATTGCTTTTCTTCAAAATCAGAGATTATATTATCTTCCAATACCACAGAGCCATATCTATCAACCTTATACATCTCTTTTAAAACTAATAAAGACTGATTTTCTGCATTAGGAATATTATTGCATATCTCAGCAAGGTCAAATTTAATGAAAGAATCACCATTTAAAACAAGAATATTCTCGCTTTTAGTAAAAGACATAGCCTTTGCAATTGCACCACCCGTTCCCAGAGGTTCGTCTTCAATGCTGTAAGATATAGAAATCCCATTAAATTCGTTACCATAGGCTTCTTGTATCTTTTCATACATATAACCAACCGAAAGAACAACTCTTTCTATTCCTTGTTTCTGCAAATATTTCAATAATAAAGAAAGAAAAGGTTGGTCGCCTATCAAAGCCATTGGCTTAGGCACTTGGCTAACTACCGATTGCAATCTTGTGCCTTTACCACCTGCAAGTATAATTGCTTCCTTTACTATTTTGTTTACGTTTAAATCTGCCACGTTTCTAAGCCTTGTTTAGTAAATTCAAATCGTCTGACTTTTCCACCGAAAGGTTCAAGGGCCTTAATCACATCATATCTTTTTGCTTCTGAGGCATAGAAGAAAATATATCCCCCACCGCCTGCACCAGATATCTTTCCGCCGTTTGCACCTGCACGAAGTGCTGCATCATATACGCTTTCAAATAAATCAGTGCTAATACCTCTTGCCATTTGTCTTTTGTATTGCCAACCAAGATTAAGAATGTCGCCAATCTTATCTAAATCGTTTCTCAAAAGTGATTCTTTCATCAAAATAGCTTGATGTTTTAGCTGTTGCATTGCCTCAATAGACTGAGTGTTGTTTGCAATTACATTCTTTTGCTGTTGTTCTATTATGCTTGCAGAGTCCCTTGAAGTAGCAGTGTAAAACAATATTATATTTCTTGATAGTTCGTTCAAAATTTTATCCTTAATTCGTAAAGGATTTACGATAACCTTCCCTTCGGAATAAAACTCCATGAAATTAAAACCGCCAAATGTTGCAGCATATTGGTCTTGTTTGCCACCTGCAAGCATCATATCCTCTCTTTCTATGCTGTATGCCAATGATGCAATGTCATATTCAGCAAGCGGAAGCTTCAACCATTGCACGAAAGCACCTAAAACCGCAACTACTAAGGTAGAAGAAGTACCTAAGCCACTGCCTGCCGGTGCCTCAACAAAGGTATGTATATCAAAAGAAAGCTTTCCAACATTGAAATCTTTAACAACTCTATTGTAAACTGCTTTTAAAAGATCTATTTCTCCGTTTATTGGTAATTGTTCTACGCTATCGTATTCATATCTTTGATTTTTGTCCTCTAAAAAGAAACGTATCTTTCCATCATTGTGAGGAATAATATCACAATACGCGTATAAACTTATTGTAGCATTAAGAATGCAACCGCCATATATGTCTGAGAAAGGAGAAACATCGGTTCCGCCTCCTGCTAATCCTAATCTTAAAGGTGCTTTACTTCTTATTATCATTTCTTATCTAAGAATTTTATTATGTAATTCCCTAATAGCATTTGTCATGCTTGCCCAAGAGAATTTTTTCTTTTCTTCTATTAAACTTTCGCTAAAATCAGTTCTGTTTTCACAAAAATCAAATAAACTATCTGCAAGAGATTGTGGATTTGGTTGGCAAACAAATCCGCTCTTTCCATGCTTTACTATTTCCGCTAAGCCACCTACGTCTGTAACAAGCATAGGTCTTTCAAAATGAAAGGCGATTTGAGTTACTCCGCTTTGAGTTGCAGTTTTGTAAGGCAAAACTACCAAATCGCAAGCACAAAAATAGTTCTTTACATCTTCGTTTGCTATAAACTTATTATGAATTGTAATATTTTTTAATCCAAGTTGAGAGATAATTTCATCGTATTTACCTTGTGGTTCATAGAATTCCCCTGCCACTGTAAGGTGAATTGGAAACCCTTGTAAACGAGGGTCTGATAAAGCTTTGATTAAAAAATCTAAACCTTTGTAATCTCTGACTAAACCAAAGAATAAAATATTTATTTCTTTGACTTTTAAACCTAAGTTTTGTTGTGCAATTTCTTTCTCTATTTTTTCTCCAAAATTATCAAAGATTGGGTGAAAGCAAAGAGAGCGTAATACCTTCTTATCAAAGATTTCTATATCGTCAAATACGCTTTTGCTCATCGCAATCCACGCATCAACACAGCCAACGAAGTATTTTGTAAGCCAAGAGTCGAAAAAGCGTCTTTCATGAGGGATGATATTGTCGGCAATAGCAATTATCTTAGTTTTTTTGTTGCCTTTTATGATACGAGCCATTGTGCCAAAACAAGGAGACATAAAAGGCATCCAATATTTTATGATAACAATATCGGGATTTTCTTGTTTTATTTTTTTGCCAACACTAATCCAATTAAATGGATTTATGGAATTGACACAGCGTTCTATGGGAAAATCGTTTGAATTTTCACTTGTAGAGAATTGTGTTTTGCCTGGGAAAAGTATTGAGGGATATTGAAGTGTAAATGTTTTGATTTCTACCTCATCTCCTTCAACTTTGAATTGCGACATCAATCTTTCGTTAAATGAAGCTAACCCTCCTCTGTATGGATATGCAGTTCCTATTAGTATTATTTTCATTCCTATTATTTCTTTTTAGCTACGAAAATGTGATGTTCTATATTGATATTTTCTTTTTTTGCTATTGCAAATCTTTCCAACTCTTGCGCTGAAAGAGTTTCAACAAATCTATTTTCTTCTACTACAAAACCAGCCTTTTCCAATACTTTTGCATAATCCTTTCCAAACTCTCTTACATGGTCTTTTTGACCAAAATGTTTTTCCCTTTCTATTGGGTCTGTAATTGAGGCATCCTCGTAAGTAGTTTCTCTGTTTGGATTGATAGGGCTAAGCAATATTGCCCAACCATTTGGTTTTAGCACGCGTTTTATTTCACTCAATGCTTTTGGAAGGTCGTTTACATGTTCAAGTATATGATTTGCCATAAGCACATCAAAACTATTATCTTCCAAAGGCATATTTTCAATATTCAAATGTATATCTGCCCAAGGCGATTCTAAGTCCGCTGTTTTATAATCAAGGTTTGGTAATTTTTTAAACAAAGGAATAAAACACATCTCAGGTGCAATGTGAAGTAAAGAAAGCTTTTCGTTAAATAAATTAGTCTCTTTCTGAAAATAAAGCCACAATAAACGATGTCTTTCTAATGACAAACAATTTGGACACAAAGCATTTTCTCTTGAAATAACGTATCCGTATGGAAGAAACTTGCGATAATGTTTACCACACACGGGACACTCTTTTTTGTTGCCCAAATAAAATAACTTTGCAAAGATTTTAAATACTAAAATTAACTTTTGTAAGTATTTTCGTGGTACTTTTTGTAAAAAAAACTTGATAATCTTTTTCATTTCTTTGTTGCTTGTTTGCAAATTTAAGAAAAAATTAAAGATTTTCAGTTATTTTCTTAATGAATTTCCACTTTACAAAAAATTCTTTGGCAATAATTCTAAATAAAGTATAGACAGGAATTGCTAAAATCATACCTATTATTCCGCCAACTTCACCTGCCATAAGTATTACTAAAAATATTTCCAACGGATGTGCTTTTACACTTTTTGAATAAATAAGTGGTTGTAGTATAAAGTCATCTATAAGTTTTACAATTGCGAAAACACTAAGGAATTTAATGATTATAGGAAGTATATCAAGAGTAGGGTCTGCTCCAAGATAGCTTGTAAGACATACCATTAAGCCAACAACCCCTCCAATCAAAACTCCTATGTATGGAAGTATTACCATGACACCACAAATTGTAGCCACAAGAATTACATTCTTTAACCCAACCAAGTAAAATCCCAAAGACAAAAGAGCAATCATTATTACAATCTCAGAAAATATACCTAAGAAATATCTACTGATTAAAGAGCGTGAAGAAGATATGATTTTGTTGATTTCATCTAAGTACAAATCAGGAGTAACTGCGTTTATGAATTTATTAACAAGGTTATTGTCTTTCAGAAAGAAAAAGGTTATGAAAATAACTATAAAAGTTCCCATAACGATATTGCTTGTTAGATTTATAGTTGCGTCAGCTATGTTGGTAATATTAAGAGTGTTTAAAGTTTCTAAGATATATGAGGAAACAAGTGTTTCTAAATTTTTATCAGGTGGTAGTAATTGATATTCAAGAAGGAAACTTTCTATTTTATTTATTGGTTCGGCATAATAATCTGCGATTTTGTAAACGTCAAGATTGGCAAATTCCATTGCCTGACTAATAAATAACGGAACGATTAAATAACCTAATAAAGTGAATATTGAAATTATAGTAATAAGAGTTAAGATAGTGGTTATCGTTCGCGAAAAATGGAATTTTCCTATGTGGAATTTTTGTAACAGATTTTGAATAGGAGTTCCCATAAAGGCGAGAATCAATGCCAAAAGAATGCAAACTACAAGAAAACGAAAGTACCACATTAAGAAAATTATCAATGCGATTATGGAAATAGAGAAAATCCATTTCGCAACTTGTGGAAATTGAAATTTGTCGTTATTCATATTTTGTATTTTAATTATTCGTTATCCTCCATTAACCATTCAGCAAAAGAAGTCTCTGTTTCATAGAGTTTTATCTTAGCAAGTTTGATTCCTTTTGGTAAAACCTTAGTTATTCTATCGTGAAATTCCATAATTAAGTTTTCACATGTTGGTTGGCAATCAAACATTATCATTTTAGTATCGGTTTCTTTTATAACGTTTGCAAACTTACTATTCTTATATAAAACAACGCTATGATCAAAATCATTTATTACGCTATTTTCTACAAGTTCTTTAACTCGCTTAAAGTCCAATACCATTCCAGAACTATTGCTTTGAGGATTTTTTACATATTCTCCTATTACGGTAACGAATAATTTGTAAGAATGTCCATGAAGATTTCTGCATAAACCTTGATATTGGTCAAGGGCATGCGACATTTCAAATCTAAATTCCTTTGTTAATCTGATTTTCATTTGGCAAAGGTACTATTTTTTCTTTGTTTTAATACGAAAATGTTATTTTTTCGTAACTTTGCAAGCCTATGGACAGTAACAGATTACAAAAAGTAGCCCGTTTAATACAGAAAGATATGGGCGAGATTCTGAGATATGAATCTAAAAACCTATTTAAGGGAGCGATGATAACGGTAACAAGAGTCAGAGTATCATCAGATTTATCAATAGCTAAGATATATATTAGCATATTTGCGCTTGCAGGCGTTAAGCAAGAGGAAGTATATGAATTAGTAAAGGCTAATAAACCTTTGTTAAGAAATAAACTTGCTACTGTGGAAAGAAATCAGTTGAGAATAATACCTGATTTATCTTTCTTTATAGATGATAGTTTGGATTATAGCGAAAACATTGACAGATTACTAAAATCTTAAAACGATACTTGATGAGGTTCAGCTTCTTTATAGCGATGAGATATTTCTTTTCAAAGAAAGAGCTTAAAGTTATTAACATAATATCTTTAATCTCTCTTATCGGTGTAGGAGTTGTAACAATGGCATTGCTTATTGTGTTATCGGTTTTCAATGGCTTTACTTCCTTAGCATCGGATATGTTAAGCTATTCTAATCCTGACCTAATAATACTTCCAAGTAAAGGAAAGGTCGTGGAAGTTGAAGAAATAAATGTAGAGAAGATAAAGTCGCTTTCTCAAATACAGGCTTGCACGCCTGTGATTAAAGAATCGGTACTTATATCGCTTGAAAACTCTCAAAGCATTGTCGATATGTATGGAGTGGAACAAGAATATTTTAGAATATTCAGCATAGATACCACAATGTATTTAGGCAATACTTCTCTCTATACAAAGGAAAAACCTAATTGTATTTTAGGATATTCTCTTATGTTGCAGATGTCGCTTTATCAAGGTGCAGAAAAAATGAATATCCCTATACAATTTTGCATTCCAAAGAAGAATCCAACAAATGTAATAGTGCCAGAGGATAATTTAAACATAGATAAAGCTCTTTTTTCGGGCAGTTTTTTAACTAGAAGCGAGATAGACAATAATGTTGCAATAGTTCCTTTGTCTTTTGCACAAAATTTAATGGAGTTACCTTCAAATCAAGTAAGCAGTCTAAACATCAAATTAAAGAATTCAAAATATGCTGATGATGTAAAGGCTGAAATAGAAAAAATAATCCCTGAAAAATATGTTGTAAAGGATAGATTGGAACAAAATCCTGTTTACTACAAAGTTGTTAAGGCAGAAAAATTAGCAGTATATATAATTTTAGGATTTATTATCTTTATAGCAAGTTTCAATATTATGGGAGCATTATCATTACTTATAATGACAAAAAATAAAGATATAATGATATTGAGAACGATGGGTGCAACAAAAAGAGATGTTCGCAGTATATTTTTCACAACAGGAGTAATGATGAGTTTGTTAGGTATGGTATGTGGGTTAATTTTAGGAATTATATTCTGTCTATTACAACAAAACTTTGGACTCATAAAAATGGGTTCATCTTACATAGTAGAAAGTTTCCCTATACGAATATACTTTACTGATATTATAGCAATATTACTTATGGTAGTTACAATATCGTGTTTATGTACAGGAATAATGTCAAGAAAGATAAAATTTAACAAATAGAAATAAAGAAATATCATGATAGAAAACACAAAAAAAATAGTAGTTTACAATACACTTAGCAGAAATAAAGAAGAATTTCAAGCAATAAACGCTCCTTTTGTTGGAATGTATGTTTGTGGACCAACAGTTTATGGAGATGCACACTTAGGACACGCACGAGCAGCATTAACATTTGACACTGTTTTTCGTTTCCTAAAATATATGGGATATAAAGTTAGATATGTGAGAAATATAACTGACGTTGGACACTTGGAAAACGACGCTGACAGTGGAG
>JAEIGA010020430.1_pt1 | contig 10099 bp, 15 predicted proteins | sample 9270691 | NCBI WGS metagenome assembly JAEIGA01 (sample SAMN17057246, study PRJNA624740) | gut metagenome | biome: biome; isolation source: fecal sample | host: Bos grunniens | place: China: Xizang | collected 2019
AGAGGTGGTAATCATCAAAAGAAAGTTTATGATAATGGGCGTTGTAGAAAACTTACACCGAATGAATATCGTAAATTGCAGACTATTCCAGATTGGTATATGATGAATGAGGCATCGGGACACATATATAATCAATGTGGTGACGGATGGAATATCGAGACCATAAAATTTATATTAAAATTTTCCAAAATATACCACAAAACAGTTGACAAAACAAAATGATTGGTGTATTATATATACAAATAATGAAAGGAGACTAAAAAATGGAAGAAAACAAAGTAATTAATGAAGCAGTTGCCGAGTTAAAAGGTGCTGATGAATCAACACTCAAAGAAACAATTGAAAAGTGGTTTGAAAAGACTAGAACGGATGGTCTCAAGATTGGTGCAAGATTTATTAGTGCTGCAGTAGCTGGAACAATTCAAAAGCATTTAAAAAAAGGTAAAGATGCAAGTAGGCGTGATTATGAAAGGTGTATAGATGACATTATGAAAATTATTGCTGTACAACTTACACAACAAAATGATTTAACTACGGAGAATGAAGTAAATGAACAAGAAAGCAGTATTTAAAGAACTTTTAGATAAGTTCGAAACAGAAGAAATGCGCTTGTATTGTGAAGATATGATTGAGCATATTCCCGATTATATTTTTACGATGCCGAGTTCTACGTCTGGCAAATTTCATAATGCAACTCAATGTAAACCACACGGACAGATTTATCACATTATTATGTTTGGTGCAATTATGAATTATAGACTTGCACTTAAATGTAACAAAGAAAAGTTTAGCAATCCAATTCATAGAGATGCGATGAGATGCGTACCAATTTTCCACGATGCAGTGAAATGCGGATGGAATGGCTCGACGTTTACAGTGCATGACCATCCTATGCTTGCAGGAGCTTGGGTTCGAGAAACAAAAGTAGAGCATGACATTGATTGTGAGATTAAAGAAATGATTGCACGTATGTGCGAAAGACATTCTGGCGAATGGACATCATCGAAGAGAAGTAAAGTTATTCTTCCCGAACCGGAAACAGAAATGGAAATCTTGGTGCACGAATGTGATATTTTGAGTAGTCGTTCAGATATCGATATGCAACCGTCCGAATATTTAAAGGGAGTATTTGACAACGAAGAATCTAATCAACAATTACCAGATATCAATGAATATCAATTAACATTCGGCAAACATTCTGGCAAAACCATTCCTGAAATAGCAAAAGTAGACAAGGGTTGGTTGCATTGGGCAAAAGAAAATCTTACTAGAGAGCCAGTAGCTAGTCTTATTAAACAATATTATAAATCCCAAGAGGAGGACGATGAAATATGAGCAAAGTAGTCGTGGGTTGGACAGATACATATGGAAGCAAACTTCCCACCGTTCCGTTTACAGACGAGCGTAAAAGAGCTTTAGTAGAAAGAATACGTAAGCGTAAATATGATTTTGGATATGACGCGTATCAATTTGTCCCATACTGTTGCCCCGTATATGATGACGGTGTTATATGTTTATTATCCAAACAACAGTTTGATGATGTTATGCAGGAAGCGTGGAAAGATATGCATAAAAAGCATAGATTGTTACCTATGGATGTCATTACAACGCCCGCCAAAAATGGCGTGTTATATGAAAAACCTAAATATGAACCTAAGGAGGGAAATAATAATGTTTGATGAAGAATTTGATTATGAACCAATAGCAAGATGTGAAGAATGCGGAGAGTTAATTTATGATAACTCCGAAGAAATTTATATGGATGCCGATGGTAATTATTTCTGTTCACTTGAATGCTGTCATAACTTTTATGGCATCCATAAAGCAGAAGATTGTTTAGTAGGAGATTAAGATGAGTGTTGTAAGTAATGTTAAAGTATATGGGCTCGAAGAATCTATTAAGCGAGCAAAGTACCCTATGTCTGTAGATGTAGATAAACTCAATTCTGAACTTACAAAGGGTATTAAAGCTCTTGGTAATTCAGAAAGAGGTGCTGGCCATGATCAGTTTCTGACTGGTATTATCGTTCAATTTGATCTTACATTTACCGTTAAGGCTTGGACGGAAGCTCAAAGGTACCATTTTCTTGATTTTGTAAGCTCGCAATCTACTATGCATCGTATTGCTAAATTTGATTTAGATAAGGCATATATTGATTATGTTGATTATCGCATTATCGAGATTATGAAGGCAAAAGTTGAGCGTTATAATAGATTGGTTGCTATGAAGCCTGAAGTAGATTTGCTAGAATATAATCAAGAAATTAAAGAAGCATATCTTGAAATCCTTTATAATAATCCTTGTGGATTTAAATTAACGGCAGGAATGACGACAAATTATAGACAACTTAAGACGATCTACCATCAAAGAAAGACGCACCGTCTTCCAGAATGGAGAGAATTTTGTGCTTGGATTGAAACTTTGCCTATGTTTAAGGAATTATGTTTAGGCGGTGATAGTGATGAAAAATAATGAACACGTATTACTCTGTGTACTCGGTAGAACCGCAAGTGGTAAAGATAGCTTAGTAAATAAACTTTGCGAACGTACTGGACTTAAGGCGATTACCTCATATACCACTAGACCTCGTAGAGAAAATGAAGGCGATACACATATCTTCACCACAAAAGAGACTTACGAGCAAATGCAAGTAGAAGGAAATGTGGCGGCCTACACCGAGATTGCAAATAATTTATATTGGACGACGGTTGATCAGCTATATGAGAACGATGTATACATAATTGATTATGATGGCCTAAAAACACTTAAAGCATTAAATCTTCCCAATCTTCGTCTAGTATCTGTATTTATTAATACGCCTGACGAAATTCGTGAAGAGCGTGCACTTAATTTTCGTAAAGATGACAAGTCGAAATTTAGAGTGCGTGATTTTGCTGAGAGGAATCAATTCAGAGATATGCTTAAAAACGCAGATTTTGACTATGCTATCTCCAATATAAATTTCGCGAAAGCATACTCTACACTTCGTTGGATTTCTCAAGTTGAGGGTGCGTGGAAAAATAATACGGAGGACACAACAGAATGATTATAGCAGTTGATTGGGATAATTGCATCAATAACCTTACAGAAAAGGTGCTTGAAATTTATAATGCACAAAGCGGCAAAAATATTCAAATGTCCGATTTAACGTCGTATAGTTTTTATGATTGTTTATCAAAAGAGGATGCCGATGGAATTACCAAGTTATTTAAAAATAAAGTCATGTGGGATTCTCTTTCGCCTATAAATGGGGCAAAAGATGGGTTGCAGAGGCTTATTGATGATGGACACAAAGTATATATTGTCACTGCCACAGCACCAGAAAACTTCGCGTGGAAAATACAATGGATGAAAAAATACTTTCCTTTCTTTAATGCGGATAATGTTATTCGTATGATGGATAAATCGTTACTTAAATGTAATGTGTTAATTGAAGATTCGATGGACCAATTAATTAAAAACAAATTATGTTATCGTGTTTGTTTTGATTACCCTTGGAATCGTAGCGATCCTAAAGACCTCGTGTATGATATTCACAGAGTTAAAGATTGGAAGGAAATTTTAGAAACAATAAATCAAATTGAAAAGGAGAGACTAGAATGGGAGACAAAATAACTTTATATTCTACTGGATGCGAACGATGTAAAATGGTCAAAAGAATGTTAGATGTTAATCAGGTGAATTATGAAGAAATCAGTGATAAGCAAGTAATGACTGATAAAGGTTTTGAACAAGTTCCAGTATTACAAGTGGGTGACAGAATTATAGAGAATTTTACAAGCATTTTAGTTTGGTTAGAAGATAAAGGATATTATTCCAAGAGAGGTATTTATGAAAGTAATTAAACGTGATGGAAAGAAAGTAGATTTTGATAAAAATAAGATTAAATTAGCAGTTTTAAAAGCATTTCTTGATGTAGACGGGGAAGAGACTTCTTATGCAAAAGAAAAGGCTAGAGAAATTGCATCCTATGTTGAATCTCTAAACAAAAATTTAAATGTTGAAGAAATTCAAGATATTGTTATTAATAAACTCATGGCGAGTTCAAGAAAAGATGTAGCTAATCATTATGTTGAATATAGATATTTGCATAAAATGGCGCGCACTCAATATGAGAATTTAATTAAAGCTATTTCCGAAAAGCTTACCGCATCTAATGTACAAAATCAAAACGCTAATATTGATGAACATTCATTTGGTGGTAGAATGGGCGAAGCCAATGATATTGTGATGAAGCAATATGCATTAGATTACTGTATGTCCGATATGGCAAAAAACAATCATTTAAATAATGAGATATACATTCATGACCTTAGTGCATATGCAGTAGGAATGCATAATTGCCTATCAATTCCTTTTGACGATTTACTTGCCAATGGTTTTAATACTAGACAAACTGATGTTAGACCAGCAAATTCAATTAATACGGCATTTCAACTTATAGCCGTAATATTCCAAATTCAATCTTTGCAACAGTTTGGCGGAGTAAGTGCGACACACATTGATTGGACAATGGTTCCATATGTTAGAAAGAGTTTTTATAAACACTGGAAGGATGGAATGAAATACCTTCATAACGTCGTAGATTTTAATGAAGCAATTTATGATGGGACTAAATCAATAGATAGCGAATATTATTCTTCCCCAAAAGATGCTTACGATTATGCTATGGATATGACGATCAAAGAAACATATCAAGCAGTCGAAGGTATGTATCATAATTTGAATACACTTCAATCTAGAAGCGGTAATCAACTTCCATTTACATCTATCAATTATGGTACGTGTACGCTTCCAGAGGGTAGAATGGTTACCAAAGCTTTACTTGAAGTTTCATTAAAAGGTCTCGGTAAATTACATAAAACATCAATATTCCCTTGTGGTATCTTTCAATGTATGAAAGGTGTAAATAGAAAGCCTGGAGAACCTAATTATGATTTGTATCAACTCGCATTAAAGTCTACAACACAAAGATTATATCCGAATTATGCTAATGTAGATTGGTCTGGTAATGCGGGTTATGATAAAAATGACCCTAGAACATATTTTAGTACAATGGGTTGCAGGACTGCCAACGGTTGGGATATTAACGGTTTCGGTCAACTTAAAGATGGTAGAGGTAATATCTGTCCCGTTACCATTATCATGCCAACATTAGCAATGGAATCCGATAAAGATGTAGAAAAATTTATATCTCTTCTTGATAAAAAAATTCACGAAGCCAAAGATATGTTACTTGAAAGATTTGAATGGATTTGTTCTCAAAATCCAGAATCTGCAAAGTTTATGTATGAGAATGGGACTATGGCTGGGTATATACCAGAAGAAGGTATTCGTTCTGCATTAAAACACGGAACACTTGTTATTGGACAACTTGGTTTAGCGGAAACCCTACAAATTCTTATTGGTTGTGATCACACTACAGATAAAGGTATGGAATTAGCCAAGAGAATTGAAAGTTTATTTAAAGTTCGTTGCTCTGAATTTAAAGAAGAATATAAATTAAATTTTGGTGTTTATTACACTCCAGCAGAAAACCTTTGTTATACAGCGATGAAAAAATTTAAAGCACAATACGGTGAAATTCCTAATGTATCGGATAGAGAATTTTTTACAAATAGTATGCACGTTCCAGTTTGGAAGGCAATTGATCCGTTCGAGAAGATTGATATTGAATCTCAACTTACTGGATATTCAAGTGCTGGGTGTATAACTTATGTAGAATTAGAATCTACTGCAAAACATAATATTGAAGCTCTTGAAACTATCGTAAATTATGCAATGGATAAAGATATTCCTTATTTTGCAATTAATGTTCCTTGTGACACTTGTTTAAAATGTGGATATACCGATGAAATTAATGATAAATGTCCTATGTGTAGTTCAACAAATATTCAAAGACTTAGAAGAGTAACTGGTTATCTCACTGGAAATTACACTACTGCATTTAATTTTGGAAAACAACGAGAAGTTGAAGCAAGAACAAAGCATAGCACTACTACTTGGAGGGATTGTTGATGAACTATATGCAAATTGATAAAACATCTATCAGCAATGGATTAGGTGTACGCGTAGTACTTTGGTGTGCTGGATGTACTTTGCATTGTAAAAATTGTCACAATCCACAAGCACAAGATTTTGGTGCGGGCAAGCCATTTGATGAAAGGGCAAAACAATTTTTATTCGAACAATTAAGCAAACCATATATTAAAGGAATTACATTTTCAGGTGGTCATCCAATAGAGTTAAAAAATGCTCTTACAATATATGAGTTAATTCAAGAAATAAAAGATAATTTCCCATCAAAAGATATCTGGTTGTACACAGGGACAATTTTAACAATGAATGATTTTGCACCACAAAAGCAAGATATGATTGTATCCAATGAGATATTTAAAATGTGTGATGTAATAGTAGACGGCCCATATATCGAGGAACAACGCGATATAACATTGGCATTTCGAGGAAGTAGAAATCAAAGATTAATTGACGTCAAAGAAACCCTTAAACAAGGTAGAATTATAACGCTACAAAATGATTAAAAGGAGAATAAAATTATGGCAACCAAAGAAAGTAAAACTTTAGAACAATTAGAAGCAGAATATGAAAGCGCAAAAAAGGCATTAAAAACCGCTAGAGAACTTGAAGCTAAAAAAGCTGCTGAAGAAGCTGAACGTAAAAGAGTTGCACTTGCGGCCGAAAAGGATAAGAGGCATAAAGAAGTAAATGATGCCATTAATCGTGCTATAGAGCTTCTTAAAGCATATAATGAAGATTATGGTAGTTATTCAATTACTGACCACTTTAATGATCTCTCATTTTTATTGGGCGGTAAACCTTGGAGATTGTTTTTCTAAGAGGTGGTAATATGAGATATTTTAAAGTAATTAAAGATGAATTCAGAAAGAATCCCGACGTAGAAATCAAGCTTCCTACAAGAGCAACTGAACACTCGGCTGGGTATGACTTTTACAGCCCCGTAAGCGTTACAATTCAACCAAATGAAATGGTAATGATTTGGACAGACGTCAAAGCGCATATGTATTATGATAACGCATTGCTTATTATTCCAAGATCAAGTATGGGTAAGCAACCTATTATGATTGCGAATACGGTTGGATTAATCGATTCAGATTATTATGACAACGAATCTACAGATGGTAATATCGGATTTAGACTTCTTAATCTTGGTAATACACCATATGAAATTAAAGTTGGTGACCGCATTGGACAAGGCATATTTATAAAGTATGGTACTGTAAAAGACGATAACACGACTGCTACACGTAGTGGTGGATTTGGAAGCACAAATTAAATAGGAGAAATAAAAAATGAAAAGTACAGAAATTATTTTTATAATTGACGCAAGTGGTTCAATGGCACATTTAGTAGGAGATACCATCGGTGGTTTTAATGGCTTTATTGAAAGTCAAAAAGCACTTGATGGAAAAGCTTCTCTTACAACTGTTTTATTCGATAGTTCATGGAGAATTCTGCATAATGGTATAGATCTCCGCGAGGTCAAGCCTATGACTACTGCAGATTATGTTGCTGGCGGTATGACGGCGATGCTCGATGCAATAGGCGAAACTATTAATCGTGTGCAAGATAGACACGATGAACTTGGCGCAGAAAAGCCTGAAAACGTATTGTTTGTCATTACTACTGATGGCGAAGAGAACTCAAGTCATAAGTTTACAAAAAGACAGATAGAAAAGATGATTAAACATCAAACAAATGGCCATGGTTGGAAATTTATGTTTCTTGGAGCAAATATGGATGCAGTTAAAGAAGCGGAAAGCATTGGTATCTCAAAAGATTATTCTGCAACTTATGATTGGACTTGCCAAGGTACAACTGCAGTTTACAGAACCATGTCTTGCGCTGCAAATTCTATCAGAACCGATTCACTAGATAGCGACTTCAACTTAACGACGGCATACAATACAATTCTGAATGAAGATAACACAAAGACAGATTAACATCTAACAATTAAATATAGCGGTGGTAGCAATATCACCGCTTTTATTTTACACTACAAAATGATTGGAGATGATATTATGCACAAAGATATACGATTTGCAACACAAATAGCATTATTAGAACAACTATATAAAAAACATCTCATCACGGAACAAGAATATAAAGCAATATTGAAAACAATCAAAAATGATTATAATATTCCACAAATATAAATTGACACCATAATGTATCTCAGGATATAATTGTCTTATAAGCTAAGACAAAAGAAGGAGTGGTTATAATTATGAACGAGCCAATATCACAAGAACAAAAAGTTAAAGTCATTAATTCAATAGCTAGAGAAATGGACGACAGAATGAAGATACCAGTAACTAGACTGAGGGTATGTGCATATGTCCGTGTTTCTACTAATTACATAGAGCAAGAAGAGTCATACGAGGCACAAAAGGCATATTATGAGCAATACATTAAATCAAATCCAAGCTATGAGTTTGTCGGCATATATGGAGACGAGGGTATTACAGGAACACAAATCAAAAACCGTGATGACTTTCAAAGAATGATTACTGATGCAATCAATGGTAAGATTGACTTAATCATTTGTAAGTCAATTTCAAGGTTCTTAAGAAATACTGAACAGACCTTAAGATATGTAAGAATACTTCGTGAAAAGAATGTGACGGTTTGGTTTGAGAAGGAGAATATTAGAACTGATGACGCAAGCGGTGAATTAATGCTTACTATTATGAGTTCTATGGCTCAACAAGAAAGTGTTTCTCATTCTGGTAATGTTAGAATAGGACTCAAAAATAAAATGGAACGTGGCATAATGGTTGGTAGGCAAAGATGTCTTGGTTATGATGTGGACAAGGAAAATAATACGTTAATTATCATTCCCGAAGAGGCGGAAATTGTACGCTTTATATATGAAAGATATCTTGAGGGATACGGCAGTAAAGTTGTTGCAAGAATGCTTAAAGAACGAGGTTATAAAAACCGTTCTGGCAACACAACGTGGTCAGAAGGAACTGTGAAACAGATTATAAAGAATGTAAAATACAAAGGTGCGCTTCTACAAGGACAAACTATGACGGTTGACGTATTGACTCATAGACGTATTAAGAATATGGGCGAGAAACCTATGTACTATATAGAAGATCATCATCCACCTATAGTAACAAAAGAGGCGTGGGAAGCCGCTAATAAAATGTTAAATGAACGTGCCTTAAAGAATCCAAATTATAATACAAGGGCAAAAGTATCTGGTCATTTAGCTTTAAGTGACAAAGTTGAATGTGGAGCTTGTGGTGGAAATGCAACGAGAAGAAAATGGCATAGTGGTAAAAATACAGAAAAGGCAGCATGGATGTGTTCGGTTTATATTAGAAAGGGTAAGAAGTATTGTCCAGATGTTAAAGGGATACCAGAACAGTTAATTAAAGATGCATTTGTAGATGCTTTCAATGGATTATGTATTAATAATGAAGCAATTATTTCTGAATTCCTTAAGAGAACGGAGAAAGTTCTAAAGAATCAGAACGATGAGAAAGAATTGGAAATGGTATATACTGACATTAACAAACTCAAAAAGAAGATTGATGCTTTGATAGAAATGAGACTTGAAGGAAATATTGACAAAGAAACTTACAATAATAAATATGGTTTGCTTAAAATCCAATTAGATGAACTGCAACAAAAACAATATGAACTTGAAAATGTAGTAGAGAGTCTAGAAGATACACAAACTAGGATTCGTAAATTCCAAAAATACTTCCAAGAAAATAAACCATTAAAGGAATTTGATAATGTAGTATTCAGATACTCTATCAATAAGATAATACTTGGTGGAAGAGACGAAAATGGTTGGAATCCATATCTCTTGACATTTATCTTCAATGACGGCGTAACCACTAAAAAAGTGACTCTCAAGGGGTCAAACAAGACAGCTATCATAACCCCTAGAGACACAGTGAAGAAAACCCTTATAATCGCTGAGTACATGCGGTCTGCAAGGCTTTCAAGCTATAGTAGAGATAGTGATAATTTTATGGGTTTGAAGTACCAAACAGAGATAAAAATCAAAATTGGAATTTAATCTATCATGTTGCAACACAC
>JAEIGA010020431.1_pt1 | contig 10099 bp, 6 predicted proteins | sample 9270691 | NCBI WGS metagenome assembly JAEIGA01 (sample SAMN17057246, study PRJNA624740) | gut metagenome | biome: biome; isolation source: fecal sample | host: Bos grunniens | place: China: Xizang | collected 2019
ATCAAAAAGCAACTTTCTAAGTTCTTGGACTTCGAAAGCGACGCTCCAAACAAAGCAGAACTCGTAAATAACTACGACTGGATGAGAAATTATTCATTCCTTAACTTCATCCGCGACATCGGTAAACATATCACTGTTAACTACATGATGGCAAAAGATAGCGTTAAGAAACGTTTCAGCGGCGAAGGCGAAGGTATGTCATTCACTGAGTTCAGCTACCAGCTCGTTCAAGGTTACGACTTCTTGTACTTATACCAAAATAAGAAATGTAAACTCCAACTCGGTGGTTCAGACCAATGGGGTAATATCACAACAGGTACAGAATTGATTCGTCGCCGCCTCGGTGCTGACGAAACTGCTTACGCTCTTACATGCCCTCTCATCACTAAAGCTGACGGCGGTAAGTTCGGCAAGACAGAAAAAGGTAACATCTGGCTCGATCCTGCTAAGACATCACCATACGCATTCTATCAATTCTGGATGAACTGCTCAGACGATGACGCAGCTAAATACATCAAGATCTTCACATTGTTAAGCAAAGAAGAAATCGACGATCTCATCAAACGTCATGAAGCAGAACCACATCTCCGTGAACTTCAACGTACACTCGCTCGTGAAATCACTACAATGGTTCACTCAAAAGAAGATCTCGAAATTGCAGAAGAAGCAACACAAATACTCTTTGGAAAAGGTACATCAGAAGCTCTTCACAAATTCGATGAAGCAACATTGTTGAGCATCTTGGACGGCGTGCCTCAAGCACATGTCGCTAAGTCTTCATTGGAAGCTGGAATGCCAATCGTTGATTTCCTCACACAGACTGAAGTGTTCTCTTCAAAAGGTGAAGCTCGCAAGATGTTACAAGGCAACGGCGTTTCTATCAATAAGGAAAAAGTTGCTGAAGCAGACGTCGTAAATAAAGAACATTTACTCAACGATAAATATATTCTCGTTCAAAAAGGAAAGAAAAACTATTATCTCATCATCGCTGACTAATAGAAATAGATAAGATCATGGAAACTTTCTTTTTGATATTGATTCCGGCATTGGTTATTATGGTTGTCGTATTCGTCGGTATCGGAATCAAGATGTTCGTGAAAAAAGACGGACAGTTTGAACGTAAATGCGCTCACTCCTTAGACCCAGATGCAAGATGTACTTGCGGTGGCAAAGGCGATGGAAGCTGTAAAAGAAAAGACCATGCCGATGACGAATCACATACTCATTGATACGTCTCACAAGGCATAATGCTATCATAAAAAGTGCTTCAGGAAAATTTTCTTGAAGCACTTTTTTTACTTGACATTTTAAATTATACTCCATACTTTTGTTTGATAAAATTATTCGATTATGAAAAAACTATTACTTTATTTATCAATGGTGTTAATGGTGTTTTTGGCATCTTGTTCATCATCAAAAAAAATGTCGACAACAGTTAAGGAATATGATGTCGAGACAATGGGCGTTGGCGTCGATGGAACATATCTTATCAAAGTGACCGATTATTTCAGAACAACAGACGAGAGAGTTTATCTGGATGGCCTTAAAAAAGATGCAGTGCACTGTGTCATATACAGCGGGATACCTGCTGGTAATGGCTCGATAAAACAGCCGGCTCTCATGAATAAAGATACTCGCATCGAAGGCAATGAAGAAGCTCTTAATAATTTCTTTGAACAGAAACTATACAACAACTTCATCAATTCTGTCGTCAATAGCTCTAAGAATATCGTCAAGATACAAGGTTCAAAAGATTACAAAATTAGCGTGACTTTGTCGGTAAACAAAGACGAACTCCGCAAATATTTAATAGATAATAATATCATCAAACCATTAGATTATCTCTTTTAAATTATGAAAAGAATCTTTACTTTCGTTTTGTTGCTGTTCGTTTCATTGACAAGTGTAGCGCAAGATACAATACAGCATGCTGTTTTTGGAAATAAGAAAAGAACAAATATGAACGCTACATATCATCGTAGCTCGTGGCATAATATTCTTATCTCTCATAAAGAACAAAAATATGCAGAGGAAATTTTATCGACATATTATGCACGTCCTCAAAGTGACAAGTTCAACGATCACTCTCTGGAAGTAGATGTCGTTACAGCGAAAGGAAAGAAATATGCTAAGAAAAAACTCATAGACACTTATGTCTTCGAAAGCGAGATCGCTAATGGATTGGTGGCAAAATGGTTCAACAGAAATGAAGCTACAGGCTATTGCGATATGAATCTTATCTATCGCAGAGGTCTGGAAGGCGCTACGACGGAACAGATTGAGACTTCTGAACTTGCAAAGCTTGGCAAGTCGATATTGATGGATTCTGGCACAGACCTTATAGGTAATACTTTCGTCTTGGTTCATGATGTCGTTTATATTGATAAAGGCGAGAGAAACCAGAAAGTGGCAAACGGATTCCGCGTTTTTGGTGAAATAATGGGTGCCGTGATGGAAACTGCTGCTGTTACCTCAGGCGATAGATCATACAATGATTTTGGAAGAAGCATAAATGATTTGTCAAAAAGCACTGCCGATATCGTCGATGACTTTGAAGGATTCCGCGTGAAAATACAAACACATCTCTATAGATTGAATTGGCAAGACGCCGATAATGAATATTTCTACGAAAACTATTATCTCGATTCTTCATATTATGACGAGGCAAAGTTCTTGTCATGGCAAGATGCTGACTATCAGTTATCGTATATAGGAAGTCAAGAGGTGGTGTGCGGTGAGACAGTCTTGGTTGGTAAATATGATTTGTCACAACTTATCAAGATTGTCGTTTATCGTACTATGGACGAATGTGTTGTGAAGCTTCAGAAAAACTATGAAGAATTCAAGATTAAAGAGCCTATTTATGAAATTGATGAAAACGGTAATGTCATCGCAAAGATAGGACTTAAAGAAGGCGTTTCAGAAAAATCGAAATATGAAGTGCTCGAAAGAGTCGAGACAGAAGATGGAACGACAAAATATAAGAAAGTGGGAGAGATAAAACCTGTTAAAGATATGATATGGGATAACCGCTATATGGCGTTGGAAGATGGCGCTCCAAACTCTGACCTCGGCGGAACGACTTTCAAAGTCACAAGCGGAAGAAATCTTTATCCAGGATTGTTGATAAGAGAAATTAAATTCTAATGAGAAAATTATTTTACACATTATTATTGTGCTGTTTCTTGGTTAGTTGTAGCAATGTCAAGAAGCAGCATTTTATGGGAACTACACAAGGTTCATATTATTCAATAATTTATTTCGATGAGCAGAATCGTGACTTCAGTCGTGAGTTCGATTCTATATTTAAAGAGATAGAAGGCACGCTCTCTTTGTGGGATGAGAATTCCATTATAAGAAGAGTGAATCGTAATGACACGACAGTCGTTTTGAATCAGATTTTCATCGATAACTTCAACTATGCGATGAGAGCTGCTGAACTCTCAGACGGCTACTTCGACCCGACGGTAGGACCGCTCGTACAGGCATGGGGTTTTCATTATAAAGAAGGAATGGAGATGACACCAGAAATAGTTGATTCTCTTAAACAACTCGTTGGATACCGTAAAATCAAGATTGAAAACGGTAAGGTGATAAAGGAAAATCCTAATATGACATTGGATTTCAATGCCGTGGCTCAAGGATATACAACTGATGTAATCGGTGATTTTCTTTTGTCTAAAAATGTCGATGATTTCTTGGTCGATGTGGGTGGCGAGATTCTCGCAAGAGGACGCAAACCTAATGGCGAACTCTGGAAGGTGGGAATAGAAAAACCAGCCGATAACAAAGACTCCGAGAGAATTGTACAGGAAATCGTTGAGTTGGATAACCGAAGCATCGTTACTTCCGGCAATTACAGAAAATATGTGGAACGTGGAGGGAAACGTTATTCTCACAGCTTGAATCCTAAAACAGGATATCCTGCAGAAAACAGGCTGTTGAGCGCGACAATTATTGCGGAAAATACAGCATGGGCAGATTGCCTCGCTTCAATCTGTATGTTAGTGGGATTGGAAAAAGCAATAGATATTATTTGTCCAATTCCAAGCATTGGTGTTGAGGCGTATTTCATTTATCTCGATGACAATGGAGAGGTGAAGACATCTAAACATGGTGAATATGGAACTTGGGTTGAAGAATTTCCAAATTTTTTGTATGAAAACATTTAGCATTATTTCACGTTATAATTATAATTTTGAATAATGTTATTTTTGAATAAAACAAAACAACAATGAAAAATAAAATAAGCGTTCTTAAAACTTTTGTCATTAGTCTTTTGTCATTAGTCTTTATAAATACATCTAATGCACAGCAGCTGCAATCTTATAACGACAAGAATTATACTGACAAAGTTCGGACTGTTCTTTTCCATCCTACTCTAGATTCTCTCGCCAAACCAATCATCTATCTTAACGATATGATGGGTATGCTGCATCTCCAGTTTGATGTGTTCTCCAACGACGCTCCTTATATGTATTATACTTTCATACATTGCAATAACGATTGGTCGCAGCAGTCTGACATACAGCAGATAGAATATCTCAATGGCTTTGATTCTGATGATATCGAGAATTATTCCTTCTCGCTTAACACAATGATTGATTATGTACATTTCGATCTCGTTTTCCCGACAGAGGACATGATGCCTAAAATATCAGGCAACTATCTTCTTGTGGTTTTTGAAAACGAACTTACACCTGAGAACATTTATTTCACACGTCGTTTCATGATTGTAGATGACAAGGCTAATTTCAATGTCAATATACCTCGTTATCCTTTCGACCTTAGCCTTGGCACTAATAACCAGCAGCTTGAGATAACTGCTTCATATCCTGATATTTTCAATTCGTTGGCATCGCAATATTCTAATGTCACTATTCAACAGAATGGCCGTTGGGATAATGCGGTGATGGGATTGAAGCCTACTTATGTATATCCCGATTATATCTCGTATGAAAATAATCCAAAGACGGTATTCAATTCTGGCAATCAATTCCGTAGATTTAATACGAGCGACTTGGATAATCGTCCGGAGCAGACTCGCACTGTGGAACTTTCGAAGGATTATTATATCGTTGAATTATATCCAAACAAGAAACGTAATACACAAGCTTATATCAGCGATCACGATTTGTTTGGCGGCAAGGTGATTTATCTCGAACGTCAGGACAGAGTCGCTGCAATAGAAGCGGATTATGTCATGGTGGAATTCTTCCTGGAATGGGAACCTGTGATGACAACGCAAGATGTCTATATCATGGGTGCGATAACAGACTGGAACTTCGATGAGAGAAATAAAATGACCTACGACTATGAACGTAGAGGCTACGCTATCAGCCTTTTGCTTAAGCAAGGCTACTACGACTACATTTATGCCGTGAAAGAAAGAGGCGAAGAAAAAGCAGATGTCACTCCTATAGCAGGTGACTTCTGGGAAACTTTGAACGAATATACAATCTATTTATATCTCTACGATCCTACACAAAATTACGATCAGTTGATTGGAGTTAAAACCGTTTTATCACATTAATATAATATGGCAGAGGAGAGAGTTACATTATTTGCGGAGATATTGTTGCCATTGCCTATCCCTGGCGCCTATACTTATCGTATTCCTTTTGAACTTAACGAAAGAGTGCATGTTGGACAACGAGCTGTGGTTCAGTTTGGTAAGACGAAGATAATGTCGGGATTGATAATTTCTCTCTCTAGCAATGTTCCTGATAGCACTAATATAAAATATATCATCGATATCCTCGACGATGATCCGGTTGTGAATGAGAATCAGCTGAAGCTATGGAACTGGATTTCATCGTATTATCTTTGTTATATGGGAGAAGTCATGCAGGCAGCCTTGCCTTCGGCATTGAAACTGTCGAGCGAGTCGAAGATTTCTCTTGCAGAAGATTTCGTGCTCGATAGCGGGACTCTCAACGATAACGAATTTCTTATCGTGGAAGCTCTTCAGATTCAACCGCAACTTACTATAACAGAAGTAAGTAAGATAATAGGTTATAAGAAAGTCATGCCGTTGATAAAGACGATGATAGAAAAGAAAATCATCGTGATGCAGGAAGAACTTCAGCATAAATATAAGGCGAAATACGAACGTTATGTTCGACTCTCCAACAATTATCGTGATGATGCTGCTATGCATGAGTTGATGGATAGTCTCTCGAAACGAGCATACAAGCAACTTGAGTTGTTGATGGCGTTTATGGTTCTAGGCGGCTCCGCTGATAATGACGTGCTGGCATCTGAACTGCTGAAGAAAGCTAACGCGTCGAGTTCCATAATGTCGGCGATGATTGACAAGGGCATCTTCGAGACATATCAGAAAAGAGTAAGTCGCTTGAAAGAATTCAAGGCACTCACCGATGTGGGTACCATCGTCTTTACCGAAAAACAACAGCAGGCATTCGATGAGATTCATAATGGTTTTGAAGAAGAGAAACCGGTTTTGCTGCACGGCGTGACGGCAAGTGGCAAGACTGAGATTTATATAAAGCTTATTCAAGAAGCAATAGATGAAGGTAAGCAAGTTCTTTACCTTCTCCCTGAAATTGCTTTGACGGAACAGATTATCAATAGATTAAAGAAATATTTCGGTGATAAGGTAGGTGTTTATCACTCGCGCTATGACAACAATGAACGTGTTGAGATATGGCAGCAGGTGATGAATTTCAGGAGTTCGGGAGTTCAGAAATTCAGGAATTCAGGGAAGGATGGGCGAGACTCAAAATATCAAATCATCATTGGTTCGCGTTCGTCGATATTCTTGCCTTTCAGTGATTTGGGATTGATAATCGTTGATGAGGAGCATGATAGTTCTTTCAAGCAGATTGATCCTGCGCCTCGTTATTCGGCTCGCGACCTCGCTGTCGTGATGTCTAAGATGTTCCACGCTCGCCTCCTCTTGGGTTCAGCGACTCCGTCGTTTGAATCGTATTATAACGCAAAACAGAATAAATATCATCTGGTTACGATAACGGAACGTTATGGAGGAGTGGAGATGCCTGAAATAATAGTCGATGACATGAGGATAGAGACACGTCGTAAGACCATGCAGGCTAACTTCGGCAAGGTGCTTATCGACACCATGAACCAGACACTTGAAGAAAAGAACCAAGTCATATTGTTCCAGAATCGTCGTGGTTTCTCCCTAAGAATAGAGTGCGACCATTGCAACTATATCCCTCAGTGTATCAACTGCGACGTAAGTCTTACATATCATAAGAACCAGAATATACTGAAGTGTCATTATTGTGGTTATACCACTAGTGTGCCAACGGAATGTCCGTCGTGCAAGAGCACCGATTTGAAGATGCATGGCTTTGGTACGGAACGTATTGAGGACGATTTGAAAGTGGTCTTTCCTGAAGCAAACAGCGCTCGCCTCGACCTCGATACGACGCGGACAAAAAACAGCTATCAATATATTCTTGAGCAGTTCCAAAATAAAGAGACTGATATTCTAGTTGGAACACAGATGGTTACCAAAGGTCTTGACTTCGACTCTGTCAAGACTGTCGGCATACTCAATGCGGATAATATGCTTACGTTCCCCGATTTTAGGGCTTATGAGAGAAGTTTCCAGCTGATGGAACAGGTTAGCGGCAGGGCAGGACGTAAAGGTGATAAAGGCAAGGTCATAATTCAGACTTATCAACCGCAGCATCAGGTGATTCAGAGTGTGATGTCGCACGATTTCGTGAGATTCTATGAAGAGCAGATGCCTGTGCGACGTCAGTTTAATTATCCTCCATACTCACGTCTTATCTTGATAAGATTGAAAGATATTGACAACGTGAAACTTAATAAGGCTGCGGAAGAACTGGCGCGTGCGTTCCGTTATGCGTTTAAGGAAAATGTACTCGGCCCGGAATATCCTGTCGTGTCAAGAGTGAAGAATCTTTATATCAAACAGATGATAATAAAGATCAACAAAGACTTATATTCTAATAAGGTCAAGGATTTCATTAAAGATACCATAGAGAAATTCAAACATAACAACGACTTCAAATCCGTCAGAATACAGATTGACGTCGACCCAATATGATTCTAGAACTCTAGAACTTTAGAATTATAGAACTTTAGAAATATTATTAATTTAAGTTCTTGTTTTGATGTTTCAAATTATGTTTTTTCCGTTTCAAATCTAATTATTGATATGTCGGCATTTAGTGCTGTTTACACTTTGTTGGTGGCATAAAATTTGTTAATTTTGCGGCATTGAAAATGAAATTATTTAACAGACTATTTACTTATATGAAAAAACACACATCATTATTTGTATTTGTATTTTCTTTGATATTTTCTATTAACATAAATGCATCAGAATTGGATGCCAATTCACCTCATGGTGCAGAAATAAAAGGTGTTGTTGTTGATAATGAGACTGACGGTCCTCTTGAATATGCTACCGTCAGTCTTTTTAATTCCCAAGATTCAACTCTTGTAACAGGTGTCATTACCGATATGCAAGGTGCGTTCACATTAAATGCAATGCCAGGAAAATATTATATTCTTGTGCAGTTTATGGGTTATCAGACAAATACTATTAACATCAATGTTAAAAACGTTAAGGAGATTATTTCTTTAGGAAGAATAGTAATGCTTACTGACTCTGCATTGCTCGATGAGGTTGAGGTCGTTGCAGAGAGAAGTACGATGACGATGACTCTCGACAAGCGTGTTTTCAATGTCGGCAAGGATGTTAGCAGCACAGCTGGTAATGCTATAGAGGTTCTTGATAATATTCCTTCTGTGAATGTTGACGTTGAGGGTAATGTTAGCCTTCGTGGTGACAGCGGCGTCCAGATTTTAGTCGATGGCAAGGTCTCTGGACTTGCAGGTGTCAGCACACAAGACGCTCTTCGCAGTCTTCAAGCTGATATGATTGAGAGAATAGAGGTGGTTACAAATCCTTCAGTTCGTTATGATGCAGAAGGTACAGCTGGTATCATCAACATCGTTCTTAAGAAAGACAAACGTAAAGGTTTCAATGCATCAGTCGATTTAAGAGGCGGCTTCCCAGTTCAATGGGGCGAGAAGTTCTTCAAGAAAGATTTCCCATTCCAAAGCGGTATCGGCGCAAGTCTTAACTACAGATTCAAGAAATTCAATGTGTTTGCTAACTATAACTACAACTATCGTGACGACATCAGCGATGGCTATACCAAAACCGAATATTTTGATGGAACTTATGATCCTATTCTCGGAAATCATTACGATGCAAATCAGATAACAGAACAATTTACTTATCGTAACCGTCATAGAGAAGGTCATAACCTTCGTGGTGGATTCGACTATTATTTCACCGATAACGACATCCTTACCTTCAGTGCGATGATGCGTCAGTCGGAAGGTCATAATACTCCTGCGGTCACTTATTACGACAGTTTCCCATTTGAAGGATTGAATCAGTATTCGAGACGTACCGAAGACTGGTACAACAGCAGACCAATGAGCGAGTTCACTCTTTCATATGATAAATATTTTGGAACAAAAGATAATTCACTCAAGGCTTCTGTTCGTTATTTCTCAAACACGGATTCAGAATGGTCCGACATCGTTGATGCAGAATTCTTGACAGAAGAAGATTTGAATTCCAATATTCCTTTTGCGAGTGTCAATCAGTCGACCTCAGCTGTAGAAGATCAGCAGAACCTTCAGGCAACGGTAGATTTCGTACATCATTACGGACTTTCTGTAGTCGAACTCGGCGGTAAATATACAGGCAGATGGATAAATAATAATATGAGAGTGACAGAAAACGATTCTGTTCTTGAAGACTATACCCACGACTTCAACTACAACCAACAGGTGGCTGCTCTTTATGGTAGCTACGGAAGAGAGTTCGGACGTTTCTCAGGACAGATAGGCTTGCGTTCAGAATTTACACTCATCGATACTTATCTTAGAGGAACAAACAATGGAAGCAACCAACAATATCTTGACGTATTCCCAACAGGTCACCTCAATTATTCATTGACAGAAGTGGATCAGATTCAGGCAAGTTATGCTCGCCGCATACGTCGTCCATGGTACGGTCAGATGGCACCTTTCAATTCATTCAACGACGACCGTAATATCA
>JAEIGA010020432.1_pt1 | contig 10099 bp, 5 predicted proteins | sample 9270691 | NCBI WGS metagenome assembly JAEIGA01 (sample SAMN17057246, study PRJNA624740) | gut metagenome | biome: biome; isolation source: fecal sample | host: Bos grunniens | place: China: Xizang | collected 2019
CAAGCTTCGTGATGAGTAACTCATTCACAAACCAGACATTGGCTCAGTTGGATTTATGGAAGAACAGAGGCAACTATCCTGTTGATGTCTATTGCTTGCCAAAATACTTAGATGAAGAAGTAGCAAGATTACATCTCGAAAAGATTGGCGTTAAATTGACTAAGCTCACTCAGGAACAAGCCGACTATATTGGAGTTCCAGTTGATGGCCCATTCAAATCAGACATTTATAGATATTGATTAATAATAAACAGCATTGCGAATCGCAATGCTGTTTATTTGTTAAAGACTCTTAAAGTGTTTCCGTCATATTGGGTGTGATATTGAATCAGTGGATAACCATTATAACCTTCAGTGATTATTTGTCCGTCTAAAATGCTGTATTTTACATCTAAACAGGTGTCAACAACAAATGGAAAATCGACAATCAATCTTGAATATTCTCCACAATGATTCGGATCGTTAGGCGATTGTCGCTCGTAAGCCCTGAACTCATCCATAGAATAACGGTATATGATGATTCCACGACTTTGAGGAGGCGCAGAAACATACATCCAACCGCTAACGGTATTTAACTCATAATAGAATGTTGAATTAGGCTCAATGGAGAAATTGATGTATGCATCTGGAATGTTAGGATTGTATGGAGTGTCCTCACATGAGAACATGCTCAACAAAAATAATAATATGACAAAAATAATTTTCATAATTAGAAAACAAAAATACAACTTATTTGTTTAATCAATAAAAAATAATTGAAAGTATAACTTTTTAATTGATATTATCTATGCGTAAACGTTTATTAATGGTGACTTTATTGTTCTCCGCTTTGTCTTTTTTATCATGTTCTTCAAAGAAAGATGTGGCAATTCCTGAGGAAAATAGAGCAGAGGCTTTTGTAAATGACGAAACAATAGTTTCTGAAAATGCAGAAGTCGTTGTCCCTGATTCTGAAAAACAATCTTTGAAAAGCGATGGCATCTCGTATGAGGAATTGAAAAGAAGACATTATAATATGCAGTCGGATGCGACGAAAAAAATGATGAAAGAGAATGCCAAAAGAAGTAAGAGAGATACTCCGTTAAGAAAGAGATCGCTTTTTAATTTTGGCAATAATAAATCTTGTGGTGTGGTAAATGATGCTGTTATTAAGGATGGCGTAAGAGATGTGAAATGATGAATAGGAAAGCCATTTGTTATATTGTCATTTTATTTGTGTTGCTGATGTTTCATGCCGAGATGTCGGGACAAAATAACAGTTTGGCTTCTTATGTTCTTAATAAGGATATTTCAAATAATTACGTTTCAAATAGTTACCTCAGTTCAAATATCGTTACAGCCATCGCTCAGGATGAAAATGGTATGATGTGGTTTGGAACAAAACGCGGATTGAATTCATTCGATAGTTATAATTTTGAAGAATATGACAACGTCGATGGAATCATAAACGCAACTATCACTGACATCCAGCCATGTGGAGATAGCCTTTTTATAGCAACGGAAAAAGGTCTGTGCATCTACGATATGAAAAACAAATCGGTTACGAATTTTTTTGCTGAAACCGATTCCCTCGTCTTGCCTGATAATCACATTTTTCATATAACAAAACCAGTAAAAAATAAAATTACAATATGTGCCAAAAATGGAACATCAGTATATGATTTGACAACTAAAAAATTCTATATTCCTAAAATCAACAATTATTTCCCGGAATATGAGGTGCGTCATATCGAATATATTGAACATGACGACTCATGGTGGCTGGCTACATCTAACGGACTTGTCAGATACCAAAACGAAAATCAGTCAATACATCATTTCTATCATATTAAAGATGTAAATATGTCGTTGCCAGATAATAATCTGCGCTGTATGCATAAAGTTGAAGATGATAGAATATATATCGGGACAGCAAACGGATTGTGCCTACTTGATGTCAATGGCGAAACAATTGAAAGGATTGATTTGAATTCTTTGACATCTTATAAGTCAAACAAAATTGACATCTCTAAAATTATCTCTTTCAATAATGATGAAATTATGATAAGTACTTATACAGACGGATTGTATATTTATAATCATAAGAAAAAGACAGCAACACATATTTCCAAATTTAATCGACGTAATGCCATTTCCGACAATTATGTCTTTGATGTCTTTAAAGATTCTAATGGCTCTGTCTGGATTGCGACATACGCTGGTTTGAATCGATTTGAAAATAATCTGGCTAATTTCTCAACAGTTAGTTTGTTCCAAAATGGTTATATCTTGTCGATTAACTATTTCTTGGAAATGAAAAATGACGATTTTCTCCTTGGAACAGAATCAGGCATAAAAATATTTAATATAAATGATGAATCCATAAAAGATTTTAAGACGTATTTCAATTCTAAAGAAGATTATTTCGAATCGCTTTATGTATATTGCTTGTATCTTGACGCAGATAGCTGTCTTTGGGTTGGAACTCGTAATGATGGATTGTTTATTTACGACATAAAATCTGATAAGGTGATTAATGTCGCTGACGAATATGGAATTCCTAACCTCACTCATGCTGTCGTACGTGGTATAGAGTGTGACAAATATGATAATATGTGGGTTGCGACAAATATAGGATTATGTCGCATTAGTCTGAAAGATAAATCATACGTGTTCTATAATACAGAAAAGAAAAATAAAAAGTCATTGCCCTACGATGATTTGTTCGATTTGATGCTCGTCGATGATGTACTATATGTCACAACAGGTGACGGACTCGCTGTATATAGTTATGAAACAAATGACTTCACTCGTCATTATCTTCCCGATTCTTTGATGAAAGGCGGTGTGGTTAATAATAACGCTCTCTTTGATATTGTCGATGGTGGAAACGGACGCTATTATATAGGCTCCTATTCAAGTGGAATGTTAGCATTCAATCCTAAAACAAATACATTTACAACATCAAAAATAAATGATAACTCTGGAATTATGGTTTATGCTATTATTCCTGATGAAAACGGATTCCTGTGGGCAAGTACAAGTAAAGGTATTATAAAATATAACCTGACATCTAAATCTATAACAAGCTATGATAAAAGTGATGGATTGCAAGGCAACGAATTTATACCAAATGCCTTTTTAAGAAGTAGCAAAGGAGTGCTTTTCTTCGGCGGCTTCAGTGGATTCAATCACTTTAAACCTAAAGATATTCAGCTTGAAAAGAAAATCCCTAAAGTTATAGTGACAAAGCTGCAAACTCAAAACGGAAAAAAATATCGCTATCTTAATCATGGCGATACCATTCATCTTAATCATAATGATAATTCGTTTGAAATAGATTTTGCGACACTTAATTTATTGAGAAAGAATATGGTGAAATATTCTTGTATGCTCGATAATTATGACAATGAGTGGACTTCGTACAATTCCGCCCATAGATATGCCGATTATAATAAACTTCGTCCCGGAACCTATACCTTTAAACTCAAAGCAGCAAATGAAGTGAACGTATGGACAGAGAAACCATTGGAGCTTACTATAATAATACATCCTGCATGGTATCAGAAAACAATGTTTAAATTAATGTTGTTTTTAGTTGCTTTATTAACAATATATATTATTGTAAAACAAAGAAGTAAGATTGTCTTGCAGAAGAGGGAACAAAGACGGAAAATCAATGAGCTTGAAATGCAAATGGCTCAGTTGAAGCAAAAGACATTGCAGCTTCAGATGAATCCTCATGTTATTTTTAACACATTAAATAGTATTCAGCAATATATCATCAATCATGATATAGATAAGGCTGTAAGCTATCTTTCAAGTTTTTCAAAACTCATGAGACGAATATTGAATAACTCGAATGAGCGATTCGTGCCATTGTCTGATGAAATGGAAGCTGTTAGATTATACCTTGAGTTAGAATCGATGCGTTTAGGAAATCGCTTTAGTTATGAAATAAATATTGACTCCAATTTGGATGCCGATGATATAGAAATAGCTCCTTTGATTATTCAGCCATTCGTAGAAAATGCTATCATTCACGGACTCGTGCCAAAGAAGGAAAACTGCATCTTGAAAATATCGTTGTCAAAGATAGCAGAAAACAAAATGCTATGTGTTATTGAAGATAATGGCGTTGGACGTAAATATTCTGAAAAGATAAAGCAAAAAACAGGCGCCCATAAATCGTATGGAATGAGCATAACACGAAGAAGATTGGAAATGTTAAGCAAAATCTCAAATGATGATTTCAGTGTGGATGTCGTTGACTTGCAAAATGACAAAGGTGAACCTTTAGGAACTCAAGTTAAAATAATAATAAGTTATCATGATTAATAATATAAGGTATATATGATAAGATGTGTTATTGTAGAAGACGAGGAAATGGCTCGTCAAGTTTTAAAATCGCTGCTCGCACAATATTGCCCTGATGTTATGATATGCGCAGAAGCCGATGATATTACATCCGGACAAGAAATGATAGAGGCATTTCGTCCAGATTTGGTATTCCTTGACATCGAAATGCCAGGAGGTAGCGGATTTAAATTGTTGAATAATATAAAAGATGTAGATTTTGAAGTGGTTTTTATAACAGCCTACGAACAATTCGCAATAAAGGCAATCAGACATGATGCGCTTGATTACCTTTTAAAACCAGTCGATCCAAAAGAATTGGTGGCTGCTGTTGAAAAAGTGAAAGATGCTAAATATAAAAAAACACTGAAAAGACAATACGACACTCTTCTGAAAAACATCGACCCTGAACAACTTGTTGTGAAGAAAATTAGTATATCAACCTCAGATAAAATACATCTGATTGAAGTGGATGATATAATCCGTTGTGAATCTGATAATTATTATACAATTATTTATTTTAAAGATGGAACAAGTCTTTTGGTGAGCAAGACTTTAAAAGAAATGGAACAGAAACTTGAAGAATATGATTTCGTTCGTACACATAAATCACATCTGGTTAATATGCGCTGTATCATGAATTTTATTAAAGATGAAATGATGGTGGTTATGACCGATGGCGTGAAAGTTCCTGTCTCAAAACGAAAAAAAGAGAAAATAGTAGAGGTTATAAATAATCTTTAAAGAAAATAACATCTATTTTACAAACAATTTGGGGATATTTATGAAATTACGTTAATAAATGGCTAAAACCACATGAAAATAAAAAATATTTTCACTAAAATTTATATTTAATGTGTTAAAAAACAATACTTTAATATATACTATATTGATGTGTTGAAAAATATTTTTTAGTAATTGAATTTTTTCTTTCTTTCGTTTAAAATTTTATCGTATCTTTGAACTCCTTTTAACGAACAAATTGAGTAGTATAACATAAAATTTCAAGGTATGTTAAGAAAATTACTATTTACCCTCTGCATCATGCTGACATCGTGGTCGTTAGCATATGCGCAAGTTGGACGACTCCAAGGTGTTGTTGTCGACAAAGACACTGGCGAACCAATTCCATTTGCAAACATTATTTTGGAAAATGGCGGTACCCAAGTTGGTGGTGCCAGTTCTGACTTTGATGGCAACTATGACATCAACCCGATCCCTCCGGGAACCTACGACTTGAAAGCAACTTTCGTTGGTTACAACACTTTCATCATGAAAGGTATTGTTATCCCAGCTAACAAGATTACTTTCCAAGACGTTAACATGAGCATGCAATCAGAAATGTTGGATGCTGTTGAGATTGTTGACTACAAGGTGCCTTTGATTTCAAAGGATAACACATCTGGTGGTGCTACAATTACTGCGGAAGAAATTGCTAAGATGCCTCAACGTTCAGCATCAGCTGTAGCAGCGAGCGTCGGTGGCGTTTTCTCAAGTGACGGTGAAGCAGGTAACATGCGTGGTGCCCGTGACGGCGCTACTTACTACGTTGACGGCGTACGTGTTATCGGTTCTGCAACTGTACCTCAATCTGCTATTGACCAAGTTGAAGTTCTCTTATCAGGTACTCCAGCTATGTATGGTGACGCTACAGGCGGTATCATCAACATGACAACTAAAGGTCCTTCAAGAACCTTTGGCGCTGGCGTTGAAATGGAAACTTCAGAATTATTGGACAGCTATGGACATAACAGAGTTGGTCTTAATGTTCAAGGTCCATTGATTAAAGGTAAAAATAGCGAAACTGCTTTGTTAGGTTTCTTCTTGTCAGGAGAATTTAACTACGATCGTGATGGTGCTCTTTCTGCTGTCGGTCATTACAGAGCTACTGACGAATGGTTAGAGTACATTCAAAACAATCCAATCCGTGTTTCCGGTTCAGGTCAAGGTACCTACCTCAACGGTGAATACACAAGAATGGGTTCTATGGAGTACATTAAAAACTCACAAAACACTTCAAACTGGAGTGCTAACATCGCAGGTAACATCAATGTTCGTACAACTGAAACAACTAACTTGACTTTCGGTGGTACATTTAACCTTAGTAAGTACAATTCTTATAGTAGAAGCAGCGCTTACTTCAACTCAGCTAAAAACGCTGTAGGAAAAGACCAAACATGGCGTGTTTACGGTCGTTTCACTCAAAGATTCCCTTCTCCACAAGAAAGCACATCTTTGATTAAGAATTTCTACTACAGTTTACAAGTTGACTATTCTCGCTATAATAGCGAATATGGTGATCCAGATCATTGGGACAATATTTGGGATTATGGTTATCTTGGTAAATATACCATCTACAAAACTCCTTCTTATGGTTTCGCTGATTCAACAATCACTGTTACAAATGCAGATGGCTCAACATCTTACTATAGCGGAGTATGGGCAACAACTTCTTGGGATTATGATACTTTAGTAGGCTTTGAAGCTTCAGACCGTAACCCATTGTTGTCAAGATATACAACATCTTACTATGATTTGTACACAGATCCACTCGGCCATTATCAAAACTTTACTGACCTTCAACTCGGTGGTGCTCTCTTGAATGGTGATTCTCCTTCAGCATTCTACGGACTCTACTCAGCTCCAGGTTCTGTTCAATCAAATTATGGATATGGCGAAGTTGATAAATTTAACGTTAACCTTGCTGGTGCTATGACTGTTGGTAACCACGAAATTAAATTAGGTTTCCAATATGAACAACGTAACAATAGAAGCTATGGTGTAAGCGGTTACAGAATGTGGTATTTGATGAGAAATCTTGCTAACTTCCATATCCAACAGTTAGACATCGCTAACCCAGAAGTTGTTAGCTATGACGGTTTCGTTGATACAATTCGTTATTACAGAAGATATGACGAATCATCACAATATCAATTCGACAAAAACCTCCGTGAAGCATTAGGCCTTAGCGTTGAAGGTTTAGATTGGATCAACATTGACTCTTATGATTTCAATGATAATACAATCCAATATTATGACAAAGACGGTGTTATGCATACTGCAACATTATCAAACGGTTTTGATATCAGTATGTTTACTCCAGATGAGTTGACACAAGATGGTACCTCATATGTTTCATACTATGGTTATGATTATCAAGGTAATAAGATTAAAGGACAACCAAGCTTTGAAGATTTCTTTACAGAAGTTGACGAAAACGGTAACTATACACGTCCAGTAGGTTCATTCAAACCTATTTACATGGCTGGTTATATCCAAGATAAATTCGCTTTCAAAGATCTTATCTTTAATATTGGTGTTCGTGTTGACCGTTTCGATGCTAACCAAAAAGTTTTGAAAGATCCTTATATCCTTTATGACTACAAAACAGTTGGTGATTTAGCTGACGCTAATGGTAACATCACACTTCAAAATGGTTCAGTTGTTGACGTTCCAGATAACATCGGTGATGACTTCGCAGTTTATGTAAATAAAATCGATGACATCTCATCAATCGTAGGTTACCGTAACGGTAATGTATGGTACGGTGAAGACGGTAAAGAACTTACTGACCCTACAACATTAGATAAAGGTAGCGGTATTTCACCATGGCTCGTTGACCCATCACAACGTAGAATCAACACTGCTTCATTTGAAGATTATGACCCACAATGGAGTGTAATGCCTCGTATTTCATTCTCATTCCCAATTTCTGACGAAGCATTGTTCTTTGCTCACTACGATGTTTTGACACAACGTCCAAATAATAACTTTACTAACATTTATAGTTACTATTACTTTGATCAAATCAGTGGTGCTATCGCTAACCCATCATTGAAACCATCACAAACAATTGACTATGAATTAGGTTTTACTCAAAAGTTGACTAACTCATCATCAATGACAATCACTGGTTACTATCGTGAGTTGCGTAATATGATTCAATTGTATCGTTATACAGGTGCTTATCCTAAAGATTATACATCATTCAGCAACTTAGACTTTGGTACAGTTAAAGGTTTCACAGCATCATACGACTTACGTAGAACAGGTAATGTTCGTTTGCGTGCAAGTTATACTTTACAATTTACCAATGCAACTGGTGCAAGTACAACAACCATGTCTTCATTAATTGCAGCAGGTGTTCCTAACTTACGTTCTACATTCCCAATGCCATGGGACCGTCGTCATCAATTCAATATTGTTCTCGACTATCGTTTTGGTGAAGGAAAAGACTATAACGGACCTGTTACAAAACGTGAAAACAAGAAAAATATCCAATGGTTGGCTAACACAGGTGCTAGTTTGACAGTTAATGGTGGTTCAGGTACTCCATATACATCAGCTAAGAACATTTCATCACCTATTTCTCCATCTACAAATATTTTGAATGGTTCAATGTATGGTTCACGTCTTCCATGGTCATTCCGTTTTGACCTCCGTGTTGACAAAGACATCAACTTGAAACTCGGTAAAAAAGATGGCGAAAATGGTCGTGATGCTTATATGAATGTATATCTCCAAGTGTTGAACCTCTTGAATTCTAAAAATATCATGGGTGTTTATGCTGCAACAGGTAACCCAGACGATGACGGTTATTTGACAGCCCCTGAATATCAACGTGAAATCCAAATTCAAAGAGACCCACAAGCATATACAGATTTATATAGCTTATATGTAAATTATGCTGGTCACTATTCACAACCACGTCAAATTAGATTTGGTGTAATCTTTAACTTCTAAACAGAAATAAAAAATTACTGAAAATATGAAGACTATTGTTCGTTTATTAATTGTTGCATTCCTTTTCATGAATGTAACAGAATTGAGAGCAGAGAAGGTCAAAATGAATGACTCTAAATCTCGTGCTATCAGAGGTACAACAGCTGGATGTTCTCCGTCTTCTACATTTGCTTGGTTGAATATCAACAATGCGAGAGTACGTGTTAATGCCGGTGGTGACATGTGGTGGGATTTACCAGGTGGAACAGGATCTAAATATTATATTCCTGCTAATGGTTCTGCTACATCATTGTATGCTGGTTCTCTTTGGATCGCTGGTCTCGACATTAACCAACAGTTGAAGTGTGCTGCTATCCGTTTCCGTCAAGTTGGTAACGACTTCTGGACAGGCCCTCTTACTATAGATGGTACTGCTTCAATTCTTCCAGAAACATGTATGGAATACGATAAAATGTACACTATCACACGTGCTGAAGTTGATGAATTCTTAGCAAATTGTGATCCGGAAACAGGTGATTTCAATCCTGCTGAAGGTTATGAAATCCCTACATCAATCGCTAATTGGCCAGCTCACGGTGACCCTTCAAAAGGTATGAGTAATTACTTAGCTCCATTCTTTGATAGAAATGGCGACGGTAAATATATACCTCAAGATGGTGATTATCCTTATTATGATATCGATAATGAACTTTGTCATAGCCAAGTTCCTACAATGGACGAATCTGTAGAAGGTTCTATTGAAGGTTCTATCTTAGCTGACCAAGTTATCAAAGGTGACCAAACTATTTGGTGGGTTTTCAACGATAAAGGTAATGCTCACACAGAAACAGGTGGTTCTGCTATCGGTATGGAAATTAGAGCTCAAGCTTTTGCTTTCGCTACTAATGATGAAATCAACAACATGACTTTCTATAGTTATGAAATTATTAACCGTTCAACTTATACCTTAACAAACACCTATTTCTCTCCATGGACTGACGTTGACCTTGGTTATGCACAAGATGACTTCGTAGGTTGCGACG